>Ga0075480_10002635_pt1 | contig 11543 bp, 6 predicted proteins | sample DEB08_DNA_7_FD_81590 | JGI IMG/M metagenome (GOLD analysis project Ga0075480, IMG submission 81590) | Aqueous microbial communities from the Delaware River and Bay under freshwater to marine salinity gradient to study organic matter... | ecosystem: Environmental > Aquatic > Marine > Coastal ... | reverse complement strand
TTTGAGATAAGTTAATAGAGACTTTTTCATGTCTGCTACACGTTCCGGCATTTTGGCAGATAGGTCTGTACTTTCTGTTGCATCTTTCAATGTGTTGTACAGGTAAGCCTTTCCCGGTTTTGTCTCCTGCCAATTTAAAAGGAGTTTGTAGGCTCCCTTGGTATAGACAGAGACACGTTGACGAGGACGATGAAATACTAGTCCATCCATTCCACGCTTGACGGATTTTTCAGCATGTCCCTTAAGTAAATTCACAATGCTACCGCCATCGACTTCATTTGGCAATGACTTAGTTCCACCGGCAAGCTGGTAAAAGGTCGGCAGTAAATCATAACCTGCTACAGGTTCATGACACCATGAATTGGCTTTGATTCCAGGTCCACGTACGTAGAATGGAACGCGAATGCCGCCTTCATCGAGAGTATGTTTTGCTCCTTTCAAAGGAAAGTTGGGAGCTAAGCCTTCTTTAGCTGCCTGCGGGATTTCGCCACGTCCGCCATTATCAGTCATAAAAACGACGTATGTATTGTCAGCTATCTCCATTTCATCAAGAGCTGTCAGAATGCGACCGATAGCAGTATCCATTTCACCAAGCATTCCAGCCCAGCCTGGAGTATATTTACGATCAGGCTTGCCTTTTTCCTGGTATTTCTTCAAAGACTTTTCTTCCAGTTCAACACGTAGATGAGTCGCGTAGTAACTTATCTGAGCGTAGAAAGGTTTACCGGCTTTCTTCTGATCTTTTATAAAACTAATGGCACGATCTGTTACCGAGTTGGTTCTCTTTGGGTCATCAACTAGGTGATAATTTTTTTCTTTCTCTTTCATACCACCGGTGACATTACCTGTTTCACCATCACTTAAATCATAACCACACTCCTCTGGTGTAGAAATCATTCTTTCACCCCACTTTCCAAAGTGAGCACAGACATAATTGTTACCGGTCATTTTTAAGGCTTTGGGTATGGTCATGTGTTGATGAGGAATATAGCGACTGACAAATTCGGTCCCACTTCGGGCTGCAGAAGCTCCACAAACTATACTTCGACGGGTCGGTGTACACAAAGGTGCAGGAGAGTAACCACGGGTAAAGCGCATTCCCTCTACGGCAATTCGAGTCATGTTTGGAGTTTCCAGGTATGTCGATCTGGCTTCTTCCATGTCCGGGTGCGGAAGATGACTTACCTGACTCCAGCCCTGATCATCAGTAAGAATAAAAACAAAGTTTGGAGGAGCGGAAGAGACAGAAAATGTCATTAGAGCAAAACATAAAAGAAAGCCCTTATTGAAACTGAGTTTTTTCATTTACATAACCTATAAATTTTAATTTTTATAGACAATTGTCGCCAAAAAAGAAAAGATTACAAACTGCTTCACATTAGATCAAAAGCATCCCACCAACTAGAAAACTTAATGTCTAAAAAATGATATATCTGAATTCATCCATATTCAGAAGGTTTAGCACAATCAAAGGAATTATTAAATCAAAATCATTTTTCTGTCATTTAGAGGGGATTTACTACGATTTTTTATAAATGTGAACTTTGCTCCGAGTGACACTGAATTATTTCATTTACTTACATCGCAAAATTTTCATTGACGGACGGGAAGAACTTTTATGTGATTTTTAAAACTTTCCATAAGATCTGAACTCATCCGTACAATAGTTAGAAAAAAAGTAAGTGAATTTTTAATAGTTTGATAGGTTAAATAATGTTTAAAATGTTTTTTTACAGTGCGCTGCTTTTACTATTCTGCTCAGCATATGCAGATGAAAGTATCAAGCAAATGGCTGTTGATATTGATAATATAATTTATCAAAAACTTGAGTCTATAAAACAGCCTAAACGGAAGAGTATTGACGATTATACTTTTGCCCGCCGCCTTTATCTGGATACCATGGGGCGAATCCCTACCCTACCAGAATTAGAACAATTTATTAACAACAACTCAAAAAATAAGCGTTCTGAACTGATCAATTCACTGCTTGCTTCACGAGGTCACCAAAGTCATATGTACAATTACTGGGCGGACTTACTAAGAGTTAAGAATATCGGTGATAAGCTGATGTATGCCGGTAATCTTGCAGAAGGTATTAAATCAGCCTTGCGCGAAAATCGCCCTTACGATCAATTTGTCAGGGATATCGTAGCTTCTGAGGGGGAACTCTATAAACCGGGGAATGGCCTGGTCGGTTATAAAGCCCGAGAGGAAATGCAACTTGACCGTTTAGCCAATACCATAAAGACTTTTACTGGATTGGCAATTGAGTGTGCTCAGTGTCATGATCATCCTTTTGATGACTGGACACAAAAAGAATTTTATAAGATGGCCGCCTTTACATCAGATATCCGCTTACATGTTAATCCTCCGAAAGACATAGAAAAGAAAAAGTATGCTAAAATTCGCGCGGAACTAAAAAAGGAAAGCTTTGATAAGTGGATCGTGTATCGGGAAGCACTGCGGATGAAATATGCCCATATCATTGGTAGCGGAACCGGCTATATGCGCTTACCTCACGACTACCAATATGACGATGGCAAACCTTTTGATGTCATGTCGGCAAAACCGATGTTTGGAGTTGCACCGACAATGAATTCAAAAACACCTTTAGAGAAACTTCAAAAAGATAAGAAAAATAGGTATATCGGGGAAGACGCGGGCACTCAAAGGCAATTTGCCGAATGGATTACATCCCGTGAGAACCCTTTATTTACCAAGGCTACAGTGAATCGCCTATGGGCCTGGGTTATGGGAAGTGAACTGGTAGGGCCTGTTGCCAATTTGGAATTGGGATCAGAAGGAAAGCACCCGGAATTAACGGCCAAAGTTGTTGAAGTTATGAAGGAACTCAACTACGACACCAGAAAATTCTTTGCTGTACTCTTTAAGACGAAAGCGTATCAAAGTCAGGCTTTATCTTTAACCAGTAAAAAACCGGAGTACCTCTTAGACGGGCCCATAATGCGTAGAATAAGTTCCGAACAGACCTGGGATTCACTTCTATCTCTGCAAAACGGAGCACCGGATAAGTACTTGCCGACAAAGTTTCACTATGATGGTTTTACTCTTATTTATGATAAAACGGCAGATTGGACCGGGGAAGACTTTAAGAAATACTCAAGAGAGCTCGGTCTCGGCAGAAGAGAGTTTTATGAAGCCGTTCACAAAGAGGCCTTGGATGTCAATGAGGATATCGGGCCTCATAATGAATTGAGGGCCTCGGAATCCAGAATATTTGCCACTAAATATCAGCTTAATCTATCCTACCTGGAAGTCGCTGGCTTATTTGGTGCTTCAGACAGGAACTTAATTGATAATGCCAATAAAGAACCCAATATTCCGCAAATTCTCTATATGATGAATGGCAGTCCAGAAGATCAACTTATCAGCGGCAAGTCTTACTTAAAAAAAGCGTTGGCTCAAGTTCAGGGCTTGCAGAAGTATGAACGCCTGTGGCTGGCAGTTTTAAACCGTCCGATGAACAAGCAGGAACTTAAATTCGTCGCCTCTCTAAAGGAGGATCCTAAGGCCGTCAATAATATGCTCTGGGCTCTTTTGAACTCTAATGAATTTCGTTTTGTAAGGTAATTAAGATGATGAATAGAAGACAATTTATAGGTGGCTTAAGTGTCCTTGGAGGAAGTGTTCCCTTTCTTCAGGCAAACGAACAACAGGTTAAGTCACATGAAGCCAAAGCCAAGTCAGTTATCTACATATGGCTTCAGGGGGGGATGAGTCAGTTTGAAACCTTTAACGTCAATTTCAATAAAGACGTTCTTGGCAAATCGACACCGATTAAATCAAATGTCGATGGCATTCAGCTCAGTCACTACATGCCGAATATGGCTAAGCAGATGGACAAGGTACAGGTTTTAGCGACGGTGCAAACTAATCAGGGAGCTCACCCGGCTGGAATTTATAAGGCGTTGACCGGTTATAATCCACGCTCTTCCATAACACATCCGGAATTGGGATCCTGGGTTAGTAAGCTATTGACAAAAAAAGAAGATACTCTACCAAACTTTGTATCTATTAATTCCAGACGCAGTGGAACTTCAGGTTTCTTTCCCGGAATGTATGCGGCGCTTCCAGTACTGGATCCAAACGAAGGCATAAAATACAGTCGTATTCATAAAAATGTTTCAGAGGCAGAGTTTTCAGAACGTCATAGAATGTTGAATTTTCTAAATGATGGCTTCGGCAAAAAACATGGCAATAAAGCCTCAGAGGCTTACTCAGACATTTATCAGAACTCACTCAATTTTATGAAGAGCAAAGACATCTCTGCCTTTGACCTGTCCAAAGAAAAAGAAAGTATAAGTAAACTCTATGCCGATGATGAATTCAGTCAGGGCTGTCTGTTAGCAGCCCGCCTTGCAGAAAAAGGTGTTCGCTTTTCCAAAATAGAACTGAACGGCTGGGATTATCACAAGGATTTGTACAAAGACTTACCGGCTAATGCCAATAAGCTGGATAAAGGTCTGAGTGCTCTACTTCAACACCTGTCTCTGAAAGGATTATTGGATACGACTCTGGTTGTTGTAGCAACAGAATTTGGCCGCAAACCGGAGATCAATGTTAATGTCGGTCGTGATCATCACCCCAATGGTTTTACCTGTTTACTGGCCGGTGCCGGAGTTAAGGCTGGAGAGATCTATGGCAAGATGAGTCTGGATGGCAAAGAACCCGTAGAAAACCCAATCGACATAACCGATTTCAATGCCACTATTGGCTGGGCTTTAGGACTGGACCCAGCCGGTGAGGTTCTATCATCTACAGGTCGACCATTTACCTTTGGGAATAAAGGGAAAGCACAGAAGCAATTATTTATGGGCTCTTAATACCAATCTGAAAAATTACGCATGAGAAAAAAATTATTAATTAGTCTCATAACTATTATATCGGCATGTAACGCGTTTGCAGCGGAAAGGCCCAATGTCATTTTAATCTATACTGATGATCATGGTTATACCGACCTGGGAATCCATGGTATCGATAAAAACGTTGATACGCCAGTCATGGATAAACTCGCACGCAATGGAGCATTGATGACCACCGGCTACAGTTCAGCTCCGCAGTGCCAGCCATCGCGAGCCGGACTAATGACAGGACGTATTCAAAACGAATTCGCTTTCCCGCATAATGGTGCAAACGCAGGTGAAGGTAGTGGTAAGCTGCCAACTGTATACGGCAAAGGAACAGATAAAGCCGGGCAGCCTCTTCTGACAATTGCTGAGCGAATGAAGAAGCACGGTTATCTAACCGGATTTTCTGGAAAGTGGCACCTTGGAACACCGAAATCTTCAAAGCACTTACCTCAAAATCGAGGTTTCGACTATTACTGGAATGGAACCATGACAAGTGGATTAACCAATCTTTCTCTTGATGGCAAAAGTATAAAACCTAAGCCACAAAGAGGTTTGCCTGATGGAGTGGCAAACCGTGTCATTCTACAGGGGAAATATGGAGAGTCTTTCATTGACTTTACTCAGACTAAAAACAGGCCGTTTTTTCTCTACCTATCGCTCTATGGCCCGCACATTCCGCTAATTAAAACCTCAGATCCTTATTATAAAAAATACCCCAAGCTTGATTATCCGAATTACGATGATTGGCGGGATGATCGTCGACGCATGGGCCTGGCTCTGATTAAATCCATTGACGACGCCGTTGGCGGAGTAATAGCAAAACTGAGAGAGCACGGTATCGAAGAAAATACCCTGATTCTCTTTGCCGGTGACAATGGCGCGCCAAACAAAATGGGACGCAATGAATCCGGTCTACCCGGTGGTCCTCCGGGGACGGAAGGCGGGGTCTGGAACGGTTCTAACAACGTACCCATGCGTGGAGAAAAAGGCAGTTTATTTGAGGGGGGAATCCGGGTCCCAATGTTTGCTTATTGGAAAGGCAAGGTAGTACCAGGAACGGTGATAAAGGAGATGGTCTCCACTCTTGATTTAATTGCAACAACAGTCAAAGTCGGCAGTGGAGTTATACCAGATGAATTTGATGGCGTGGATTTGCTGCCGCGTTTAACAGGTAAAGTAGATAAAATTAATCGCTCAAAACCGATGTTCTGGGATTTTTGGCAGACTCAGGTAGTACGCATCGGCGACTGGAAATTGTGGCGCTCGAAAAAGCAGGAGTTACTGTTCAATATAACTCAGGATCCATATGAATTGACGGATCTTACAAAATCCAATCCTGAAATAGCTGCAAGATTACGTAAGGAATTGGATCAATGGTCTGCTTCACTGCCTCCACAAGAAAAGGCAGAAAGGGATGCGAGCGAGGTTTTCTCCTGGCCACTATCAGGGGCTCCGACGGGAATTCTACCCGATCCGCGTTACCTCATACCTTACAAAGACCCAAAACCGGCGCCTTATCCGGCAGTTATTCAAAAATAACATATTTGGTTGAAATGCCTCCCTCCAACTCAAAATGCCTATAGATTTCTCCTTCTAAAAATATAATTTTAAATAAAAATTTAGACACATCTCATTCTGGACAGGAGAATTTTTATTTATGAAAAAATTAGATTTTAAAACAAGTTTTAAGAAAACGAAATTTAAACCTCTTTTTGTAGCCCTTTTGATTGTTGTCACTATTTACTCGATTGTAAAAGTGGGAGAAATAACTGTTTTTGAAGGTCAAGGCCTCACGACAAAGTTAGAAAGTAATGAACTTACTACAGAGTTAAAAGGTAAACAAGATGATCTGCTTATAGCAGAAACGCCTTCTACAAAGAAGAAACCTCGTGTTAAAAGAATTTCTCTCAAAAGAAAGGTTTCACAACCTCTTGGGGAGATAAGTGATCAAGCACGGAATTTTCTTATCGAGTATGGAGTTATTAATAATGAATATTCTACAGAAGATATACTAAGCCTTGAAGAGGTGAAAATTGATAAAAAATCATTCAACGGCGATGGTCTAAAATTTTTGGCAGAGCTACCAAACCTAAAGAAACTTTCAATAATGAATTGTAATGTCCGAGATATTTCCGAACTTCAAAATCTCAACCTGGAACATCTGGTACTTTGGAACACAAAAGCAAAAGATTTAAGCGTTCTTATAAATTTTGAAAACCTCAAAAAATTACAGCTTAGTAACAATGGCATTGATGATATAAGTTTTTGTTTTTATCTTCCCAATCTGACAGAACTTTACATGTATGATGAAGTAACAAATTTAGAACCCTTACAATATCTGGGAAACTTAAAGAGTCTTGAGTTAGTCCATGCAAAAGTGGAGGATTTAAGCTGTATAGCACCACTTGAAAACCTTGAAAGTTTGAATCTTTCGATGACCGGAGTAAGTGATTTAAGCCCCTTAGGGGACATGGCCAATCTTAAAAGCATAAATATTTTTGGAAGTAGTTTAAAGCAATTAAATGGGTTGGAGAGAATGTATAATCTTAAAAGTATAAATCTTTTTGGTACTGATGTGACCGACTTGAGCCCATTGGAATCACTGAAAACACTCGAAGCAATTGAACTTTTTGGTTGTGATATTAGCGACTTAAGTGCTTTACAAGATATGCCCAACCTAAAAACTCTTAACCTTCGAAGTACTAAAATCAAAAGTTTAGATACTCTAGCGGAGCTAAAATCTTTGGAAAACCTGAATATTGCTAGTACGAAAGTCAACAATTTAGATTCTCTAGCGGAGCTAAAATCTCTGGAAAACCTGGATATCAGTAATACTGAGATAAACAACATCAATGCATTAACAAACCTCAAAAACTTGAAGTCCCTTAAGACCGGAGAAAACCTAGTGGAAGATTACAGCCCATTGGATAGCCTTGATGTTGTCATAATAGATAACAGTATGAAAAAGGTAAAAAATTAATAAGTCTTTTTGATTATGGGTCTAGATATGAGTTCAGACGCCGTCTTAGAATTATGATTTTTAAAGATTATTTAATCTTTTGTTATCGACAATTCCTCCTCAATAGAGCTGCAAATGTCTGGTTTATCGATGGCCATGCAAAAGGGCACAAAAAAGGCTCATTAAAAAAGTTGGGCATCAATAGTGGTTGGACAGAAGGAAATGCTCAAGTTTCGTATTAATGGCCCAAGGAGAAACACATTTCGTTTGGCGCTTTTGCTTCTTATTTCTTCTTCCAAATCTGCACATCGTCAATGGATATACCTTTAGCAACATGAAGGCGTAATTTCCGTTTAATCGGATGACTGAAACCAGGAGCTTTAAAAGAAGCTACGGCTTTGCCATTTACTTCAACACTGATTTCATCACCTTTAACAGTTGCATATACCTGATGCCATTTATCCAGTTCCAGTTTATTTCGAAAAAATTTACTCTTGGTTTTTAACATTTTTTTCTGTTCGTCGGATAAAGTCTTGTTCTGGTATGCGGGTCTTATTTTCAAGTCCATTTGTCCCGTCTTAAGGTCTGTCAGCATAACTCTATTGGGATTGATACTTATATGGAATAAATGGCCGGCATGTACAGATTTCTCTTTGGGGTCTGCCAGGTTTAAGTGAATATTATCTTTGGCACCGGCAAATTTTAATTTTATCCCGAATGTTCCGTCCTGGAGTTCAATCTCTCTATTTAAAGTAGCCGCATGATCAGCTTCTTTATGCCTGAAAACATAAATATAGCCATTCTTTAAATCAGTCTGTTTATTACCTTTAGCGCGTTGTTCGCTGTTAGTCGTCCAGCCATTTCCAGGCTCATCTTTAGTTTCCTGAGATTCGTTTCTTTCAAACTTATCTTCAAAGATGAGTTCACCGTATTTATCATTTGCGAAAGCAAATGAACTGAGAAGAATGATCAAAAAAATAATTTTCATAAATAACTCTATGTTTTTACTCTATTCTACGTTGTGTTTGTTCAGACTCTGTCACTAAAACCTTAATTTTAACTGCATAATAACGGTTTTCTTGTTTTTAAGAGTGAAAAAAATTAATGTAAAAAACATCTTTTTGTCATCTCGCTGGATCTGACGACAATTTTGGATTAAAACGTTTTTAGCATATTTGTAATTGTGGAGTTAATTCCAATGAGTTCATCTTTTAATCGTCGATACTTTTTACGTGGTTCTGGTGCTTTAATAGCCCTTCCTTTATTAGAATCCGCTGGATTCAAACCATTTGCTTCTGCCGCAGAGAAAAAGATAGCAACACCTCCTAAAAGACTTGCCTTTCTTAGCATGGGCTTTGGGGTAACCCAGGAAACTTGGTATCCGAGCAAAAAGGACACTGGACTTAATTACAAACTCCCTAAAGGTCTAGCCCCTTTAGCACGTCACAAAAAGAATTTCACTTTTCTTCAGGGCTGTAAACATAAGCATTCTCGTCAGGCTCATTGGGGCAGCACTTATTGGCTGACAGGTGCGAATCAATATGGAACGCCCGGACAATCCTTTTCCAACACCATCTCTGCAGACCAGGTAGCTGCTGCTCAATTTGGCAAGCACACGCGTTATTCTTCAATACAATTATCTACAGATGACACCAAAGGTTCAGGGCATGGTCCAGGCCTTTCTCTGGCCTGGGACCAGAATGGCAAGCCTGTTTCCGGCTGGAACTCACCTTTGCAGGCTTATCATAATTTATTTTCAGCTGACAAACTTCCTATTGAGCAACGCAAGGCTCTTTTAGCAGAAAAACGCAGTATTCTTGATTCAGTTAATATCGAAGCAAATGACATTAAGCGTTCTTTGAACAAGTCGGATCAAGAAAAAATAGACGAGTATTTTCAAGGCATTCGGGATATTGAAACCCGCCTAAGTAAAACTGAATCCTGGATGAATGTTCCCAAGGCAAAAGCACCTTTGGGCGCCCCTTCTAATAAACTTGACGGAGTAGCTGAAATTGAAACCATGTATAAAATACTGGTGGCAGCCCTGCAAACAGACAGCACAAGGGTTATTACATATCGACAGCCTCTGGGACGCTTCCTGGCTGGTTTAGGTTATTCGAGTAATGGCCACGGAATGAGCCATTACGCTCCTGGTTCCAGCAACGAAGCAATTTCAAAAGCAAGAGATCTTGCTCAGTCTAAGTTATTGGCCGGCCTGATCGATCAGTTGAAAGCGACTAAGGAAGTTGATGGTTCCACTCTCTTTGACAACATTGCCTTGGCTTTTGGTTCAAATATTCGTTCAATTCATTACCTCGACAATTGCCCGACAATTCTTATTGGTGGAGCGGCTAATTTTAAGCTGGGTCACAATATGGTTTTGAAAGATGATACACCACTCAATAATGTTTGGTTAACCATGCTTCAAGGAGTCGGAGTCAATGTTAAAAGCCATGGCGACAGTACTGGAATTGTTGAGGAGCTGCAGGCATGAAAAAATATTTATGTTCATTGATATCCTTAGCTTTTATATCTTCAGGGATAGCTGCAGAGCCTATAGCAGCTCTGCCTGAAAAGCATAAAGCATTTATTGATAAATACTGCATGGACTGCCACGATACAGATACTGAAAAAGGCGAAGTGAATTTAGAAACTTTACCATTCAATATAGAGACCATTGAACACGCTGAACGTTGGCAGCATGTTCTTGCAGCGATAAATGCCGGAGATATGCCACCCGAGAAAAAGAAACAACCGACAAGTGATGAAAAAGCAAGTTTTCTGGATGACCTCTCTAATGTCATGGTGACAGCACGCCGTATGTTATCTGACAGTGGTGGTAAAATCACTATGCGTCGACTTAATCAGCGTGAGTATCAGAACAGTATAGAAAGTTTAGTCGGTGTTCAACTCAATGAAGAAATTTTGCCAAGTGATGATGGTTCAACTGACTTCGATACAGTTGGAGCTTCCTTATTTATTTCGGGAGATAAATTTGAGCAGTACTTGAGCTTAGGCCGAAAAGCTGTTGATGAGTTTTACGAGCAAAGAGCAGCTCAAAAAGTCAAGCCTTTTGTTTATCGCATAGAGGCTGAAAAAGTTTCGAATCCCAAAATGAACGCGAGAATGAAGAAATATGAAACGATGTTCACCAATTTTGAGAAACTTAAAAAAGCCGTTGATGAATTTATCGCACTTCCTCAAAATAAGAAATTCAGGGAGAGCTTAACCAAGAAAGATAAATCGCTGAGAAGACTTTATGAAAAGGTTTCTAGACTCAAAGGTGCTCCTAAGCCAAAGAAATACGGCTTTAAGAATAGTTTGTTTAATGCTGCAAAATTTTATGAATTAGCCAAGAATGACTATGAATATCATAAGCATTATAGCAGTCTTCCTCATAGAGGCAACGGGGCCTACATGCAACTTAATTATGGCATGACTCGTTTTGAGCTTATTCCTAAAAAGATGCCAGTGGGGACTTACAAGGTGCGTGTTTCTGCAGGAGTAGTTAAAGGCAGTCCAGCTAATCGTCATTTTTTGGAATTTGGTCACCCAGGTGGCCCCATTGATGACAGAGGTGATTTTGAAGGCTTTCCAATTACTGCCCTTCACGTAAAAGGTACAGTGACACAACCTCAAGTCATCGAGGCTGAGTTTGAAGTAAAGTCTGATACTTTAAAGGAATTCGCTATCCGCGAAAGGCGCCCGACTTC
>Ga0075480_10002633_pt1 | contig 11552 bp, 10 predicted proteins | sample DEB08_DNA_7_FD_81590 | JGI IMG/M metagenome (GOLD analysis project Ga0075480, IMG submission 81590) | Aqueous microbial communities from the Delaware River and Bay under freshwater to marine salinity gradient to study organic matter... | ecosystem: Environmental > Aquatic > Marine > Coastal ... | reverse complement strand
TCCCAACAGGGCTGCGTATCACACTTAATTGAAACGCACTATAAGATTACCACGGCCTTTATCAAAAAGTAAAGTTATTTAACCAAAACTAGGAGTTTTTGTATCTGGAACAAGAGATATCCAGACTTTTCCTTTAGGAATAAATAATTCGTTACCATCTAAATCTACAATATGAAAAGGATCAAGATTAGATCCTCTTTTCCAGAATGCATCAAGTAATTTTCCTTGATGAAGAATGATTGCTCTACCGTTACCAACAGTTTTTACAGATGGTAATTGCAATGGATGAATATAAGGCTCACAAAATAATGCAATTACTGTGGTTGTAGATATTTGTCCTTGGTTACCATTTGAATCTACCCAATTGTGGATATTACCAGCAGAACTACCTTTATATGCGTCATAGTAAGTCCTAACATAACTAGAACCATTCCAAGTCCAGGTAGTTCTAGTTTGTGAAGAAAATGTTAATGTTAAGTATGAATTATTAGACCAACTAGAAAGAGAGGGTTCACCCCAAGCAAACAATGGTTGTGGGTTAGTATCCTTCACATACCCTCTTCTAACTGCTAGTTTTTTAAGTTTTTCTGTATCTGCATAAAGATTATGAGGAGCTTTTCTATCTGAGATTCGAAAATACTCAGGTCTGGTATCTGTTATTACTGGAACACCAATATCCACTATTTCAGGAATTAAGCCTCCTGTTGCACCGCTGGCAACAAGAACCCCTCCAAGGGGTCTTAACACTGTAGGATCTGTAGGTCTAGCAGACCTTATTGGTCCATGATAAGTAGTATCACTTTGATAAAAAATATTGATAAATCTTGTCATTCCGCCCTCTACAAGAACTTCAACTACAGCATCTGCATTCTGAGGTCCTGATTGAGGTCTAGCTCTAACATTATTGTCATTCTTAATCCCAATAACAATCGAACTGTTAGAACCAGGTGGCATTGGTAAACCATTAACTGGTGAATTTACTCCAGGTGTATAATTTTGTGTATCAACTGGGCCTATAGATGAGTATGTTTTTTCCTTAGTTAAAGACCACCTAGCATCTAAATACGAATCTAATTCATTTTGTGAATTAACTTGAGCTATGTTTCCAAATCTATAAACAAAAACTGGAAAAAAACACGGATCTGGTACCCAAACATCACTGCTATTTACGTAACCATCAGCACACGTAGCATTGGGATTGTAGTTTCTTAAATCAATAGCTGAACTTGATGAATTTGGTGTCGAGATTTCAATTGTATCTGCTTTCGAGTCACTATTTATATTCGCATTTTTGTATGCTTTTTCACCTTTGGATAGAGCAGAAAGTGTTTGTGGTCCTATGACTCCATCGGGAGAAAGACCAGCTTTTGATTGAAACTCTTTAACAGACCTTTTAGTACCTGGACCATTTATACCATCTATTTTGCCTGTATAAAGACCTAGTTGCTTCAATACAACTTGAGCATCATTTATTTCCTGAGAAAAGGAATCTACATTATCAATATTTTTTACCTCAAATATGATTTTTTCTTTTTTTACTAATGTAGATTTGTTAAGAAGTTTGTAGCAAGTTTCTGGTCCTAAAATTCCGTCAACTCCAGCATTATTGCTACGTTGAAAGTCTTTAAGGGCATTAGTGGAAATTGGCCCTATCTTTCCATCAATTTCTCCTGTGTAATAATTGTATGACTTTAAAACAATTTGCAACATAAATTCATTTCTTACGGGATGATTTGAATATTCATCCACACATGAATAGTCGTCAGCAGGTTGGGAACTAAGTAATAAAAGGGATAATATTAAGGATTGGAACAATTAACTATTATTCCAAGTAATTTCTCCTGAAGTAGGAACTATATGTACCCACTGTGTACTTGGAGGTACGTTTATTGGTTCTTGATTTGTATCAGTAAATGTAAATGGTTCTTTTATATCGTTTCTTCTCCATGTTCCTTGTATTAAATTACCATTATTAAAAATTGTAACTGGGCCTACACCTACAGTTAGTATGCTTGGAAGAGTTGTGTTTTCGTCATTATAAAGAGGACCTTGAATAACGACTATTGTCTCTGTCTTTAAAATATCTGTATAATTTCCATCTTGAGATATAAAATTATGAGCGACGGCTTCCTTGTTTTGTGAATATCCGTCAATAATAAATCTTTCATAGTTACCATCTCCCAATTTCCAAATAACTGTTGAAAATTCACTATATTTTATTGTTACCCTTGCTGCACCCTCTTCCCAATTAGTTTGATCGTTACCAAAATCATACAGAGGTTCAGGTCCTGGCTGTAGGAAATAATATCCTTTATCTGTAATAACATCCCTTACTAGTTCAGTATCAGCATAAAGATTATGCGGTGCATTTCTGTTTGATATTCTAAACATAGCTGGTGCTGAAGTTTCTTCTAAAACTGGCACACCAGATTCTCTAATGGTTGGAATTAATCCACCTGTAGCTCCAGATACTATTAGAGTACCGCCAAATGGTCTGATAACAGTAGGGTCTGTTGGTCTAGCAGAACGTATAGGGCCTAAATAACTTGAAGATTTATCGTGGAAAAAGGCTAGAAATCTAGTCATTCCGCCCTCTACTAAGATCTCAAACACTGCATCAGCTTCTTGTAGTCCTGATTGGGGCCTTGCATTAATATTATTATCAACTTTAAAAGCAAGTACTCTTCGTGGTCTTTTTAACCATAATTCTGGAGCTATTTCTAATCCAGTAAGCGCTGACATCCTTTCTACATCAAAAACATATTGCTCAACTACTTCCTCAGGAGTTTCTGAAGACTTTTGAGTTGTAGTTGTTATTTGATTATCAGTTACTGTTGTTGAAGTATTATTTGCCTCTATATCGACTACTTCACTTGTTGAAGAACATGCAATTAGAATTATAGAGAGTAAAAGGAAGTAAAACTTTTTCATATTGTTATATTAGCGCTGAAAAAATTAACTTTATAAGGTTTCTTTTAGAATTGTCAATTTGATAATATGTAAGATTTTTAAATACACGTGTCCCCTTCTTGTTTGATGTAAACCATACAGGATCAATAAAAGGTAACTTAAATTTAGAATAAAGAACTCCCTTTTGTGGGGATTCAAAGAAAAATGCATTATGTACATAGCCTTGACCACTTTGAATATCTGAATCCTTGTTTCCAGGAAAACCACCCCAGGGCATTGTGGGAATAATAAAACCTAATGCTGGCCATTCATTGATTGCTACTGTTCCGTAGTTTAAATTATCGACATAATTTTTTAGAATATGTTTATTTTTTTTAGATGAATAGTTTTTAATAAGAACAGCAACTCCAAGGTTTCCCCACAGATCATTGGAAACATAACTTATAGCTTTATTAGAGAAATCTATTCCGTCTTCGTATTCAATTTCTTTAAAAAATAGTGTGGAAGACCAGACTTCATTATTTTCAAAGTGATCATTGAGTTCGAGATCTTTTGTTAAATGTGGAGTTGCACAAGATAGGTCATTTACTTGTGTGAACTTATTATCGGATTTTAATGTTGTAAGTGTTTCAATACTATTTGGATAATAGGCTAAACGGTCTTTCTCTTTAGAAAGTTGTTTTTTAATTTCATGTATTAAAGATGGTGTATGTCTCCAATCTTTAGGTAAAACAATTACTTGAGCTGCTATACAATTAAATCCATTATTGTTTAGTTTTGCTGTAGCTATCTTTCGAGCTTGATATCTTATCTCAGATTTACTCCAATTACCTGGATGTATTATAAAAGGAGTTACATTACCTAATTCAGTTGTGAACGGTTTTTTATTTAATTTTTGTAATGTTTTTTTACCTTTTTCATTCTCTGAAAGCAAGCGACCATAAACTATATTTTCATATGTTTTATCAGATCCTGTTAAGTGCATATTAGTTATTCCAACATGATTGGTCATATATTGTGAAATGTCTATATTTCCTTTTGTAACAATCATAAATCCTTTATCAATAAAATTATCAAAGACTTTTTCAAACACTGGAAGAAGATAATCATTAACTGGATTGAGTTTAAGCAAAATAGTATGTCTGTTTACAACCATGTCATAGATGGTGTCTAAAAGTGGGATTGATGAAACATTACCTGCACCAAGTATTAGGGAGATCCCCTTTTTAAAACCTAGTCTGTTACCAAATCCTCTTGTTTCAACAATTGTTTTTGGTGTCATGTTTTTATTAAAATGAACATCAGCTTTAATAAACGGGAATAATAATTTTTCAATATTTTTATTTGGGAAAACTTGGATTCTATTTTTGTTAATTCGCGATTCATTAATGAGTGAATCATTATCAGAAGTTAAATAGTCGATGTAATACTGTAGACCTATTGTTGAAGCAAAAGGTCCTCCTAACCATTCTTCTCCTTCAGAAACAGTATTCTTTATACCTTTGTTGTCTGCACCGATTGTTGCCCAAAAATATGCAATGCTTTTAATGTTTTGAATAGACTCCTCAAACATAGAAGCTAATTCTTTATTTGAAAGTTCGGAAAAAGCTTGAGAATTTAATCTTAGGGTTGCTATATTTCTATCTACTTCTAGGGTTGAAACTGCCATACGAACAGTCTATTCAGTTAATTCAAGAAGTTCAAAATCTCCCCAATGGACAGTAAGATGTTTTGCAGGAATTAACTCATTGGGTCTACCTACAGGTAAGTTTTTAGGATAATCAGCAAGATTCACACCTGGTGCTGATAATTCTTCAACTATAAGTTTTATACTCTGAGCTAGGTCGTCTAATGTTTCAACTGATTGAGTTTCGGTTGGTTCAAACATTAATGCTTCTTCAACAATTAAAGGAAAGTAAATTGTTGGTGAATGAAAACCCTTATCTAATAGGGCTTTTCCAACATCGTAAGCCTTAATTTTGTGTGATTTTTTGAGATCTTTTACGGTGGCAACGAATTCATGCATGCATGGTTCGTCATATGCTAATGGAAGATATTTAGAAACTTTAGAACTAAGATATCTGGCATTCAGAACAGCGTAAGCACCAAGTGTGTCCAATCCTTCCTTACCTAATAGTTTCATGTATACAAGAGCACGTAAAGCAACTAAAAAGTTTCCATGGTAACCGTGCATTCTGCCAATACTAAATTTTGGTTTATACCAGTCATATTTATCATTTTCTTTTACCACTACCGGACCAGGTAGATACTCTTTAAGAAAATCTTTTACAGCTACAGGTCCAGAACCAGGTCCACCACCTCCATGAGGTGTTGCGAAGGTTTTATGTAAATTAGAATGAACTATATCAAAACCCATATCACCTGGTCTGCATACACCAACTATTGCATTTAAATTAGCTCCATCATAATATAACAAACCGCCTGCATCATGAATAATGTTTGATATTGTAAGTATTTCCTCTTCAAATAGTCCACCTGTGTTTGGATTGGTAAGCATCAATCCAGCAGTATTTTCGTTTACAAGTGATCGTAAATCCTCAATATTTACCATTCCACGTTCATCAGTTGCAACTTCAACTACATTAAAACCTGCCATCTTTGCAGATGCTGGATTGGTTCCATGAGCAGAATCAGGAACAATAATGTCAACTTTGTGTTTTAGATTTTGCTGTTCTAGATATTTTTTAATAATTAATAAACCAGTGAGCTCCCCAGATGCACCAGCGGGAGGTTGGAAACTTGCGTGATCCATTCCAGTAATTTCAACAAGATAACTTTCTAAAATATTAAGAATTTTTAATGACCCTTGTGTAAATTCTGAAGGAGTCGATGGATGAGTACTTGAATAATTTGGAATTGAAGCTACATAATCTGCAAATCTTGGATTGTATTTCATGGTACAAGAGCCTAAGGGATAAAAACCAAGGTCAACTGCGAAATTTCTATGTGCTAAGCGTGAGTAATGCATCACTAGGTCATGTTCAGACACTTCAGGTAGTGGAGCTTTTTCATTTTTGATAGCAGGGTGATTTAAATCTACTTCAGGGACATCTAATTTGGGATATTTAGAGGCTCTTCTACCTGGTCTAGAAAGTTCCCTAATAGTAGGTTCAGCACTACCCCCAACTAAAGGTAGTGAACTTGCATTACCACCACTAACCATTGTTTACCTCCGTAAAAAGTTGTAAATATTCATCAATTTCTTTTTTAGTTCTTTTTTCTGTAACGGCAATCAATAATTCATTATCGGAGTATTTAATTCCAGCTAGAAATCCATTACTACCCATATGTGTTAAAACTTTTGAAACAGGAACTTTAGTTTCAACTAGGAACTCTCTTAAGGAGGATTCATCATTTCTAAGATTGAATCCTAATTTTTTCAATTCATTTTTCATATATGTTGCTTTTTGTATAGCTTGGTATCCAACTTGATAAATACCCTCAGGTCCCATCCAAGATAGATGTATTGCTGATCCGATCGCATTTAAAGTTTGATTGGTACATATATTTGAAGATGCTTTTTCGCGACGAATATCTTGCTCTCTAGCTCTTAGTGTCATAACGTAAGTTTTCTTATGATTATTATCAATAGTCTCACCAATAATTCGTCCAGGTACTAATCTAGCTAGATCTTTTTTAGTAGCGAACCAGCCCACTGTTGGTCCTCCAAAGGATAATGGAGTCCCTATAGATTGTCCCTCGGCTACAACTATATCGAAACCCATGGAACCAGGTGTTTTAAGAACTCCTAACATAGAAGGATCTACATAACATATAGTTATTACCCCCATGTCTTGTGCTTTTTTGACTAGCTCAGTTAAGTCTTGAGCAGAACCTTCATAGTGAGGAAATGAAACGACGAATGCAGCATCTTTATCAGTAAATTGATGGTCATCTGGAAAAAGATAGTTTTCTAATTCCACATATTTTAAATTAAACTTTTTAGAGTCAATTAATGTATTGATTACTTCTTTGCTGTTTGGATTAAAACCACTGGAAATAACTACATTGTCACGTTTAGTTTTGTTAATAGCTACAGATATAGCTTCAGCTATTGAAGTAGCTCCGTCATAAAGAGATGCATTTGCTAATTCCATTTCTGTTAAATCGCAAACAAGAGATTGAAATTCAAATAAAACCTGTAGTATCCCTTGAGAGATTTCTGCTTGGTAAGGAGTGTATGAAGTCATAAACTCCGGTCTCATCGTAAGGGATTTTACCGTTGGAGGAAGATAAACATCGTAGTGACCCCCACCAGCAAAACATGTAAGAGATGGTGTGTTAAGAGAAGCAATATCTTCAAAGTAATCTGTAGCTTCTAGCTCAGATAATGAGTCTTCAACATCTAATCCATTCTTGATAAGAAGTTCATCTGGAATATGGGCAAATAAGTCCTCGAGTGAAGAAATTTTTAATTCTTCAAAAATAATATTTAAATCTATATTTGAGTGAGGAACGAACATTAACTTAAAAACCTTTTCTTCATAATTTTACCTTCAACCAATTTACCACGGATATCAAATTCTAATAAATCAGTTGTAGGTTGGTTTTCAAACAAAGCAAAACCAATTGTCTTTTTAAGAATTGGAGAATAGTTACCAGATGTTACGACACCAGAAACACTCCCTGCCATAACATCTGTACCTGTTCTGGCTATCGACCTAGAGTCAATTATGAATTTTTTTAAAATCTGGTGATTACCAGAACTTATTTGTTCATTAATAACATCGGAACCTATAAAGTCATTTTTATTAGAGACTGTCCATTTTAATCCAGCTTCTATTGGTGTTATATCTTGTGTCAGTTCAAATCCATACAAAGGCAGGGATGCCTCTAGACGAAGTGTATCTCTAGCACCAAGACCACAAGGTTTTACTTCACTTAAAGTAAGAAAGCTAATCAGATTATCTAAGTTATCAAGAGAAACCATTATCTCGAGACCTTCTTCACCTGTGTAACCAGTTCTAGCGTATGTGTAGAGATCATTCTTCATACAAGAGAATTCACCTGGTATTTCTAGTAAATTAGCCATAAGATTTAGTGATTTTGGTCCTTGTACAGCTATCAATGCTGTTGATTCAGTAATTACATTTATTGAAATCGAGTGTTCTATTAAGTGGTCAATGACTTTTAATGAATTTGCTGCATTGCATATTAGAATAATGTGATCGCTAAATTTCCAAAATATAACGTCATCTATTGCGCACCCATTAGCATCTGTAAATATTGAATACAATGCTTTACCTTCGTTTAAATTTTCAATATCTGAACATATCAATTTGCTGAGTTTATCAATCTCTGAGTTCTGAATTTCGATCCTTCCCATGTGAGACACATCAAAAAAACCAGTATTAGTTCGCACGTAATTATGTTCTTTTATTGTTCCATCATAAGAAAATGGCATCGACCAACCAGCAAAGTCTATAAACTTTGCTTTATTTTCAATATGGTATGTATGTAGTGGAGATAATAAAGAATCTGGCATTTAAGAAATAAAAGTTTCATACTCTTGATAAAGCATGCCGGTATCGTCAAGATTCTTTACTTCAGCTTTAACCATCCATCCATCTCCACACGGATCAGTGTTGATAACTTCTGGTTCAGATTCTAATCTTGCATTAACTTCGATAATAACACAATCCATAGGGGCATACGCTTCAGCTACTGTTTTGGTTGCCTCAACTTCTACCATTGAATCCCCTTTTGAAAATTCTTCTCCTACCTCTGGTAAGGTTACAAAAACTATGTCACCTAATTCACCCTGAGCGTAATCAGAAATTCCTATTGTTATTTCGTTTCCTGAAAGGGAATACCACTCATGTGTTTCTAAATATTTTTTTTCAGTCATAAATCTCCTATCTTGGCTTTACCGTCGAAAATCCCCCATCAACATGGATGGTTTGGCCTGTTATCCATTTTGAATCATCAGAGAGTAGCCATCTTACTACTGGAATTATATCACTTGAATCTCCTATTTTTGGAATGGGATGCATAGATTTTGAGACCTCCACTGCTGATTCAGAGGCGAGTATTTTTTGCGACATGTTTGAGTCCATAATACTTGGAGCAATTGCATTAACTCTCAGGTTATCTTTAGCATAACTAGCTGCTGATGATCTTACCAAGCCTTCAATTCCTGCTTTGGCCGCAGATATTAACTCATGGTTCGACAGACCTTTAGTAGCGGCAACAGATGAGAAAAATATTGCAGATCCATTTTTCATTTTTCTGGCGAATGCAGATAAAAGGTAATACGATGAAAATAAATTAGTATTAATAACATCATTAAAATCGTCAATTGTAGAACCATGCAGGGGTTTTAAATGAATAGATCCGATACAATTTATTAGTCCAGCTATCTCATCAACTTCTATAGTTTGTGAATATTCTTTTGTTGGGATCGGATTGGTTAAATCTAAAGTACTGTAAGTAGCGTCTATTTCTTGTGCCAAGGTACTGAGTTTATCTACACTTCTACCAATTAAGTGTATCTTATTATTTTTAGATAACTCCCTAGCTATTGCTGAACCTATGGTTCCAGTAGCGCCTGCAATAATAAATGTCATGTGGATATTTTAATAAGTGGTTGTTTAATCAGTAAATGAATTTGTTCTTGAAACTTTGCCAAACCAATGAGCAGATTGGTGTGGTTTTCTTGCAAAAGTATCTCTATCTATCTCTACAAGGCCGAAATTCATATTATAACCAAGGTCCCATTCAAAATTATCTAGCAGTGACCAGTATAAGTAACCTATCACCTTGCCTGATCCTTGATTGTATTCGTGTACATCTTTCAATACATCTTTAACAAACTCAATTCGTTCATCATCATTATCTGTAGCAATACCGTTTTCTGTGATAAATATATCTTTATCAGAAAATTTTTCATGTATTCTATGAAGATTATATTTGATAGCTTCAGGCCTATACTCATATCCCATTTTTGTTTTACGTGCAGACTTAGCAACATAATCATTTCTTCCTGAGAAGGTATCTAAAAATAAAGGGAATATTCTATTTCTTAAAAAAGGGATTTTGATAAGAAAGGCTGCAACTGAGCGATATATAAGACTGGGACTCGTTCTTTTAATCGAATATGTTTGTAGACCAATAAAATCATCTTCATCTGATGCAAAAAAGAATTTATCTTCAAGATGATATTTAAGATATTGATTAAATACACTTTTATCTTTATCATCCCATTCGTGAAGAGCGTGAGTCATACCGACTTTAGCATTACTATTTTTGTTTTTAATCACTTCTAAAGATTGTTTATGTGCATTTATTATATTTTCAGAAGCTGAAATAAATATTTTTTCATTTCTAATACCAGGAGGAAATTTAGCTTTAGAGAAATATCCAAACATACTAAAAATACCGGGTTCGTTTATTGTATTGTAATACACAACTTCAGAAGGAAGATGATCCATCATTTTCGATACATACTCGACAAATGCATCAGTAGTTTTAGAAGAGGCCCAATATCCATATTTAGCGAGCCAATCTGGTGAAGTGAAGTGATGGAAAGTAATTATTGGATTAATATTTTTTGACAAGAGTTGTTTAGCTTTTTCAACATAATATTGAATCTCTGCTTCGTTAAATTTATTTTCTTCTGGCTGTATCCTGCTCCATTCCATAGAAAATCGGAAGGCTTTAATACCTAATTTATCAAGTAAATTAATATCCTCTTCTAAATATTCATAATGTTTACATGCTTCATTGCATGGTTCTGCACATACTGTGTTGACCTTATTTTCCCAATGAGTCCAGTCATTATTGTAGATTCCACCTTCAACCTGATATGAAGCAACCGCTGTGCCGAATATGAAATCATTCGAGAATTTATAATCAGTCATAACGATAAATAATATATGTAATACTTATATATGCAACCTGTATTAAAAATCTATAAAAGTGTTGAAGATTGGTAAATGTACGATTTCCGTATGGTAAACCTTCAATCCAAACATACAAATTAGCGCCATAAATTAAGACTAAAAAAATAATCATAAATAATGCAGCTTCGGTTTTGTATTTAGTCAGAAATAACAAAGGGATCACAATTTCTAATATGCCTGTGAATTGGTGCACTAATCTTGGCATTGGTATAAAAGATGGGACTAATGCATCGTAGAATGAGGGGTTTAAAAAATGATTTATACCTGCCAATACAAAAAATACAATATATGCATATGTAATTAATTTAATTACATCCAATTTTTTGCTTTCTCTATAGCTTTATTCCAACGTGATAGATAATTTTCACGAAATTTTCCATTCATATTAGGAGACCATGTTTTACTTCTACTAACTTTGTTAACAATACTCGCTAAAGGTTTCTGATTAATAAAAGAAAAAGAAGCTAACGCAGCACCAAAAGCAGTTACTTCCTTTATTTTTAAAGATTGGATTTTTATATCGCTTATATCAGCTTGAAACTGCATAAGAAGATTATTGGCAGTCATTCCCCCATCAACAGATATTAATGAAAGTTTTAAATTTAAATCTAATTCAAAAGCCTTTGTTAACTCATAGTTTTGAAATCCAACAGACTCTAAAACAGCCCTTGCAATATGTGACTTATTTGTGTGTCCTGACATACCAACAATTGTTCCTCG
>Ga0075480_10002630_pt1 | contig 11556 bp, 10 predicted proteins | sample DEB08_DNA_7_FD_81590 | JGI IMG/M metagenome (GOLD analysis project Ga0075480, IMG submission 81590) | Aqueous microbial communities from the Delaware River and Bay under freshwater to marine salinity gradient to study organic matter... | ecosystem: Environmental > Aquatic > Marine > Coastal ... | reverse complement strand
ACAGATTAACATTAAGTGTTAATGTCTTTGTTTGTTTATTTTTACTTTATAAATTTAATCCATTGAGAACCCATACATTAAACAAATTTGATGGAAAAATAATATTTGCAAGTGCGTTATTTATGTTGACAAATTTGGGTATTACTGAAATAATAGCAAATGTTCTCAATATTACAATAAGAATATAAAATAACAATCATATTTATTATTATATAAATATGTCTGACTTATCGAATGAATTCATAAATAAAGTATTTGAAGATGCAAAGAACGATTCTTCATTACTAGATACAATAGATATAAATGAGATAATAGCAATGTCTGAAAATGAAAATATGGATTATATAAATGAAAAAACGATGAATGATATACTAACAATAGTCTATAATTCATTAAAGGAAATACCTATAAATGAAACTAGGCGAAATGAAATATATAGTAAATTGGCAGGTTATAGAGTTATAGAGAACATATATGAACTACATAAGGGAAAACATATTCGCTGGATACGATATAATAATCCAGAAAAGATAACAAATGGTGCAATAGTAGCAGAAATAAAGTTTTATGATAATGGAACGCATGTTCTCTGTAAGACAATTCAAAATAGAATATTTCAAATAAAGTATGATGAATGTTTAATATTTCAAAAATTAACAACAGGAGAACAACTGGTATTAATGGCGTATGAATATGCGTCAAAAAAGTAATTCATCCAATATTAACACGTTTTTTTCTAGTAAAATTTCCCAAAGACATATTTCTCTGTTTTTTCGTTTTTCTATGTTTGGTAGTCATAATAAAAAAATCTTGTATATAGTAAAGAATTTTCTTAGATACATAAATGTCTTCATTAATTTCATTTTGTGATTTATTATATGACGATATCAAATTATTTGATACATAATAATCTATGAATGTTTTTTCTTGACAATATTTCAATAGGTTTGAATCTATAAGACGACTTATAATTTCACTTGTTTTCATTCCGTGAAAATAAGGTTTGGGGCATATATAATAAACCTTATTATGATTTAATTTTTCATAATATGTATTATCAATAAAACATATTTCAGTTCCCTTGGGCAAAAGACTACATTTTATAAAGTCGTTATAACTCTTGATATGCCCTTTACGATTGGGTTCTACTATACGTTTATTAATTTTGAAAGCATGTATTATATGATTAAATAGATTGAAAGAATTAGAGCGATATTCTAAGTATTTAATTATCATTCTTGACCACGTTTTACTAATCTGATTGTTTGTATATATATATACACCATCAAACGTATTCGATTTTTTCTTATAGTTTAAATATTCCAAAATATTAATAATGCCATATCTTATAAATTCTGGATATAAATCCATTAGTGCATTAAATTTATCCTGATTTGATTTATATTTTTCATTAGAAAAAGAATATGAATTATTATTTATAACGTTCCATAATGCTACTAAATCAGTAAAACAACCAAGTGTTTCATCTAGGTCAAATACAACATATTTTTTAGAATTTATATTTTTATATATGTATTTTTTTTTATATACTTGAATGCAGTTTCCTGACACCATCTATATTATTGTTAGATAAATACAAATAACAATAATATAATCGGTTTATCCAAATGTATTTTCCATAGAATATGTTACAAATAAGAACATAGTATCAGGGTCTTTGCTTTCATCGTAAATTGTAGAAATAATAGTACTTGTCGGAGGTACACTATTATTTACAAATAAAAATAAAGCTTTTTGTGGTTCTAATGATAATCTTTTTCGTATAACATATTGAAATTGACCTATTGTTAAATCGGATGGAACCAAAAATTTATGTTTATCTATACAAGGAACATCAGAACCAGCACTTTTGGCACGATGTACAATTACTGGTATTCTATCTGGATATTTGCTCATAATACGAATAGCTTCGTCTTTGGTGTATAAACTCTTCTCAGTTTCTTTGAAAGGGTTTATACTATTATTTAACTTTTCTGCAATGTAACTTTTCATCATGTTATTAAATATATAATAGAAAATATATTTAATTGTGTTTATATTTATTTTTATACATTTTTACTTTCCAGTTGAACCGAACCCCCCTTCACCACGTTCGGTTTCACTTAATTCGCTCTCACAACATTCAATAACATATATGGGACATAATGAAGGGTGACAAATTTGAACTAAACGAGTATGTTTTTCTATAGTGTATAGATTTTCATTATCGTTTTCATTAGGCAAAAGTCTAAAAGCTGCCAATAAAGGACCTCTATATCCAGAGTCAATAATGCCAGTATGATTGGCTAGCATCAAAGGTAGTTTTGACATACTTGAACGTGGGTGTATAAGAAAGGCACAAGGTTTATCGTTGTGTGTCATACTCGCACGCAATCCAAGATTTACAAAGCGTGTTTTATATAGAGTTTCAAATACAGTATTTTCTGGTATTCTCAAATCTACACCAGAATCAGGGTATGTGTTTGTCAAAACCTGTTGATTATGTTTTTGAATAGCATCGATTGTGATGTTTTTGAATTCGTCACTTGTTTCATGTGAAATTGCTATCTTCAATATAGCAAACCCCTTTTCCTTGGCAATGTGTAGTTCATTCGAAATAGATAACTCGGACATAATAGTTATAGATAAAATCTATGTTTATTATGTTTTCAATTTTATTATTTTACGATTCGGATTTCATAGTTTTAAATTCACGCCACGAAATCGTCTTTGATTCTTGAAATATGTGTTCTTCATTTGATTCAGGATGTTCTTTATCAATATTATTACCCCTCTTTAAAGCAGAATCGATATATAATTTTTTGAGTAATTCACCTACTTCTACTGAACCCTGCATTTGGTCAATATCACCATCTTCTATTTTTCCCAAAACATCAAGAACGGAACCAAGTATATTTAAATCCAACTCATCTTTAAGAATACGATTAAAAATGTCAGTGTAATTTGTAAATAGAAAATTACATTGTGTGCTACATAATTTAGTAAATCTATCAAAATCATTTTTTATGAGACGCACGTGCTTACTTTTTAATTGAAGAATTTTCATAATATCCTGACGCATCAATTTACTATGTTTTAATTTTCTAATATTTTCAGTATTATCTTCAAAATCAGAATCGTTAATAAGTTTTTTTAAATCAACTTTATCCATATAAGATTAAAAATATAACCTTTTTATGTGTTTTAATTATATATATATAATATCAATGACCTCAATTTTATCAATAGCAACAGATTTTTTTAAAAGTAATGACGAAAATAAAGAAAAAGAAGTTTACTATTTAGAACCAACCTTTAAATTTATTAATTTCGGTGTTTTTATAATAATGCTTATTCCAATAACATTAATAATAGTGTATAATTCATTGGCCGAACCCTTTACAAATAAATATTTAGAGACAGAGAAATTCAATATGAATAAAAAAACTATTTCAATTAGTGAAGATGATGATATAGAAGATTGGGATGTAATAGAATATTTAAAAGAAAAATTCGATAATTTTTATAATTATATACTAACACAACTTATAGTTAAGAACCATAATGGTATACAAAGTATAAATATAAGATATAATATAGAATAAATATATAATGCCTAGTTCAGATACTATAAAGTTTATTCCAATTAGTTATATGACCTATAATTGGATTAATGTTATAGCAAGTATCATAATAATAAATTTTGCTATATGGTTTTCGGTAAGTGATGATTTTGATATAACAATACAAAAAATATGGGTTCCATCCGTTATTGTGATTGCGTTATTAATGTTGTTAGTACCTCTTGAAAATAATAAAACATTAATGAAAAATATATTGATAGGGGTATGTGGAATTATCTTGTTTGCTCTTGGTTCAGATTTTGCTATCCCCATTGCTTTATTGATATTAGCTATATTTATAATAATGAATACACATACTATAATTAAATTTATACTAACATATAAAAATATATTTTTTATTATTTTATTTATGGCGTCAATTACATCCTACATTTTTTTTACAATTTAACAAAAAAGGTTAATCAAATAAAATCTATAAAATATGTATATACTTTATAGATGAAACGTTCGACATTATATATCTTGGCTGGTGCTTTAGTATTACTTATATTATTGACGGCGTCTTGTGCTTGTTGCGATTTTAAACCTCATTCTAAAAAAGTTTCTTTTTCAAAATATGAAGGAATGGAAGGAGGAGAGGAAATGGAGGGAGAAAATTTAGAAGAAACTGAGGTTCCTGACGAAGAGTTAGAAGGTTTCGGTTATCCATATGAAGGAATGGAAGATGAGGAGGAATATGTAGAAGGAATGGATGATATGCCTGAAGAAGAAGAGGACGCAGAAGAAGAGGAGGATAGTGTTGAGGAATCTATGATTAACAAAATGAAACAAACATTAGGATTAGCGAAAGAAAAAGAAGGTATGAGGAGTAATCTCGAACCTTGCGCTTATAATGACAAATCGGTATGTGGAAACTATGATGTCTATGGACCTCCCACGAAAGGCAGTTTAGACTGCGGTGCTAAATCCGCTGGATTATCAAACTCGAAAGGACCTCTTTGTTTAAGTGACGAACAATTAAAATTATTATCTACACGAGGTGGAAATGCTAGCACTGACGCACAGATTGGAGCATAATTTTTTATTGTTAAATCAAATAAAAAATTATAGTAATCAAAATATAGTTACAAATTTAACATGCATTTTTTGCAATATGTTATTTGTTGCGTTTTCTCATAATCTATTTCGATAGTATCCTTTTCAATATCATGATTGCAATTATTATACAAAAAAGTTTTTATATTACGTTGTATAGCCTGAATATTATTATTGGATGTAAATAGTTCATCGTTATAAAGTAAAACTTCTAATTCAGATAATGTGTATATAAAAAATTGTACTATATTATTGCTATTATCTGTCATTAATTATAAATATATTGTTTTGTTTATATTTTTTTATTAAATATACATCGTCGCAAGAACACTCTGGTTTTGTGGAGGTTCACTCTTGATGAGTTTATCCACATCTTCTTTCTGTACAGTATATGGAAATTCAATCTTCATATTAATTTCTTTTGAAAACATAGTGTCTTCGTCCATCTTAACAAGACGGAATAAATTGATTTTCGTATGAATTACTTCAAGACAGCGTTTTAAATTACGAACACCATCTTCCTCTTTGGTCAAATTTTTATTTGTAATAATATACTCAATTGTTTCGTCGGGAATAATAACATCATCTTTCTGGAAATTAACCTGTTCGCGAATCTTAGGAAGAAGATAATCACGAGCAATTACCAGTTTCTCCTTGGTGTCGTATCCCTTAGTTTGGATACAATACATTCTATCCTTTAGAATAGGATTTACACGCGATTCATCATTATACGAGAATATGAAGAGTGATTTACTGAGGTCGAAATCAACATCAGCGAAATACTTATCATGAAATTGGTTATTTTGAGAAGTATCTGTCAAATGTGTAAGGATACCGATAATTTCTTCACCCCTAGAACTATCACTGACTTTATCCAACTCGTCAAAATAAAACACCGGGTTCATACTCTTGCTTTCTTTCAAAACTTGGACTATTTTACCGTGACCACTACCTTCGTAAGTATAAGAATGTCCTTCCAAGAAACTACTATCGCCGCATCCACCAAGAGGAATAAAGGCAAAATAACGCTGTAGGATCTTACTAATACCATCCTTAACAAGAGTTGTCTTACCAGTTCCCATTGGTCCCTTAATGGCAATGGCAGTGCCCATTGCTTGAGGATTTGAAATCCACTGACCTACCATTTGAAGAATTTGCATTTTAGCATCTCGAAGACCATACGCACATTTATCTAATATTTCCATCGCATCTGCCATAAATTTATTACAAGCATCCATTCCGTGTGACAGGTTCACATCAAGACCCGTATACTTACCAAATGGAACCTGCATAAAATCATCAACCCAACTTTTGATTTTATAATATTCTGGGTCTCCGGGTTCCATCGATTTCAACATATTAACCTTTTGAAGAACATTTGCCTTATATTTGATAGGAATGTCCGATTGAAGTAGAGCAAGACGATAAGGTTTATCAACCTGTATATGGTCGTTAATCGCCTTGACATCTTGCATAATCCTAAGTTGTTCTTGGTGAGATAGTTTCTTTTTAAAATATGCGACTTCGCTTGTAAACTGGTCTTTTTGCGAATTCACCATTTTATAATATTTTTTTGTGTTGGTTCCGCGGGTTTTCTTAACCAATTTCTTAATATCATTGCGACAACCACGAAGAGCTTTTTTCAAAAATTCACTTTCTGGGCGTTTTTTCAATCGTTCTGTAATCGTTTTCCTCATTTCAAGGAGTTCCTTATATTCAACATCAAACTTCTTAGACATTTCAAACGCATCATCAGTATCATTATCAGAATCATCTTTTAAATCCCGTTTCTTACTTTTTTTCCCATTTTTTGTATTCTTCTCTTTCTTCTTATTCCTTTCATCTTCCTTCTTTATATTTTCCGGAACTTCAATTTGCTCATATGTTTCTTTCAAGAACATCTTTTCATCATCACTATCACATTCTTCACCCTCGTCGTTGAGTTCTTCTTCTTCTTGATTAACACCACCTAGAAATTGCGATGCTCCACCAAATAGGTCAACAATCATAGATACTTTACCTTCATTAATATCGTCTTCATCATCATCTACATAAGATTCATCGCTTTCGCTTTCACTTTCATCATCACGCTTAACTACCATTTTGCGTTTAGGTTTATACTTACTATTTTTCTTCAATTTATTGAATGCGTTTTTCTTAGTAGATGTTTTCTTAGTTTCCCTTGATTCTTCTTCATCACGCTTGACCTTTTTTTTGATATAAGAAGATGGAAACATTTTTGAAATCTCTTTTCTAATTTCTTTTTCATCCATTTCATCTTCGTCATCATCGTCATCTTCATCATCATTGTCCTCATATTGTTTCTTTTTTTTTAATTTACGAACAGTTTTACGTTTTCTTTTCAACAATTCTTCTTCTGCATCCTCTTCATCGTCAGTTTCGCTATCTTCACTATCATCACTGCCGATTGTTTCCTCATCATCCTCTTCGTCATCATATGTAATGTAAAATTCTACAACATCTTCTTCACTTTCACTGTCAGAATCAGTGCTTTTGCGACGAAGACCTTTTGAAGAACGCGTAGAAACCATTTTTTAATAAATAAGACTGCTGGTGTTTATTTCATTTTCCTAATTTAATTTTAATAATCAATTTTTACAAAAATATGATTTTAGGATTATAATTCGTAAAATTGAAACCATAAATATAATATAAACAAATACTATACTATTATATAGATAATGTCAAAAACACAATCATCAAAAATTATAGGGATTCAATTCAGTATTGGTTCGCCTGAAGAAATAAGAAATAATTCAGTAGTAGAAATAACATCCCGTGATACATACATTAATAATAAACCAGTATTGGGTGGATTATTTGACCCCCGCATGGGTGTCCTCGAACCAGGAACAATATGTCCGACAGATGGGTTAACATATATAGATTCACCTGGATATTTTGGACATATTGAATTAGCACGTCCAGTGATATTTACACAACATTTAAAAGATATTATGAAAATATCAAAATGCGTTTGTTATAAATGTAGTAAATTATTAATGAATAAAAACGACCACAAGCATATATTAAAATTGAGTTCAAATGAGAGATGGAACTATGTATCAAAACTGGCAAGTAATGTGAAAAGATGTGGCGAGTTTACAGATGATGGTTGTGGTTGTAAACAACCGGATAAGATAAAGGTTGAAGAAATAGCTACAATATTTGCTATATGGGATAAGCCACCTTTGATAGGAAATGAAGTAGTTAGGGTTCGTTTAACACCAGAATTATTGTTAAAACAATTTAAGAGGATTAGTGATGAAGATGTAAATTTCATGGGTTTTAATTCTACGTGGTCCCGACCAGATTGGATGATATGTCAAGTTTTGCCTGTGCCTCCGCCTCAGGTCCGACCATCTGTAAAGCACGATGCTCAACAAAGGAGTGAAGATGATTTAACGCACATATATAGTAATGTAATCAAAACAAACAATGATTTGAAAGATAAGATTGCGAATAACGCAGCGACAAATGTAATAGATAGTTTAACCCGTCTTTTACAATATTTTATTGCTATGATATCAAACAATAAGACACGAGGTGCAGCACCAATGGCGCAGCGTTCAGGAAGACCATTTCAGTGTATATTCAGTCGTCTGAATGCAAAGGCCGGACGCATCAGAGGAAATCTAATGGGAAAACGTGTGAACCATAGTGCTCGTTCTGTAATTACCGGTGATCCTAAATTATCGATTCGTGAGTTGGGTGTGCCTAAAAAAGTAGCACAAAATTTGAGCAAACCAATAAAAGTAAACGATAGGAATAAAGATTATTTAACAAAATTAGTACAGAATGGTCCAGACATATATCCTGGTGCAAAAACCCTCGAGAGAAAAACTGGAGAAAATATTTCACTTCGTTATGTTGATAGAAAATCAATTAGACTTGAAAATGGAGATATTGTTCATCGTTGTCTAGTTGATGGAGATGCAGTATTGTTCAACAGACAACCCTCTCTTCATAGGATGTCTATGATGGGACATATAGTTCGTGTTATGAAACGTGGAGATACATTTCGAATGAATGTAGCAGACACAAAACCTTATAACGCAGATTTTGATGGAGATGAAATGAATATGCATAGTCCTCAAAGTTTATCAGCAGAGATAGAATTGAGGCACTTGGCAGCAATTCCAGAGCAGATTGTTAGTCCGGCATCAAATTCACCAATTATAGGAATTTATCAAGATTCTATGTTGGGTTCTTATCGTTTTACAAGACCCAATATTAAATTAAGTCCTCGTGATGCAATGAACCTACTCATGTTTTATAAAAATGTCGATCCATCTAAAATACGTGAGCTTGGTAAGTCTGTGAATAGTTACGATATTCTTTCGCAAATAATGAAACCAATTACGCTTTCGTTTAAGACGAAACTATTCAAAGAAAACGAAGATGATTACGCAACAAGTAACAATGTATTTGAGGTTCGTAATGGTAAATATATACGCGGTCAGATTGAGAAATCAGTTCTAGGGTCTACGTCTAAGGGTGTCTTACACAGAATATACAATGATTTTGGAAATAAGTCCTGTTCTGATTTCATTGACGACTTACAGAATGTTATAACCGAATATATGAATACAAGTTCTTATAGTGTAGGAATTAGTGATTTAATCGCTGACGATATAACACAACAAAAGATCGTTCAGGCAATTACAAAGAAGAAAATGGAAGTCCAGTCTCTAATTGATAAAGTTCATCTAGGAATTTTTGAAAATAATACTGCCGATAGTAATGTGAACGAGTTTGAAACACAAGTTAATAGAATTTTGAATAAAGCTATGGACGAATCAGGTAAAGTTGCCCGTAGTAGTTTAAGTGCCGATAATAGATTTATGATGATAGTTGAGTCAGGAGCGAAGGGTAATATGTTGAATATTACCCAGATGATTTCAGGTTTAGGTCAGCAAAATGTTGATGGTAAACGCATTCCTTACGGATATGATAATCGAACCTTGCCTCATTTCAGTAAATATGATGATAGTCCAGAAGCTCGTGGTTTTGTTGTAAATTCTTACATTAGTGGATTAAATGCGTTTGAATTGTTTCATCATGCTCAGGGTGGTCGTGTAGGTCTTATTGATACTGCAGTAAAGACATCTACTACAGGATATATCCAACGTCGTCTAATTAAAGCGTTAGAATGTTTAAAGGTTGAATATGATATGACAGTAAGAAACAATAAGGGAAAAATCGTTCAATACGCATATGGAGATGATAGTATTGATACCACAAAAGTAGAAAACCAACCTATGCCATTAGTTGGATTAAGCATTGAAGATATTTATATGAAATTTGATATTCCTGGATTAAAAAAGGGAGACACAGACCTGGATGGAATATATTCGAAAGAAACTTTGCGTCGTTTGAAACAACAGCGTGCAAATACTCAAACAAAGTGTAAAGAACGGATCGATTACATGATAGAAAAGAGAGGAAAAATTATTAAAAGTGTATTTAAAAATAAAGATGATAATATGTTGAAAATGCCTGTTTCATTTGTAAATACGATTAATAATATTCAGGGACAGCTTGGACTTAATAAAAATTCTATAACTGATGTAACCCCTTTTGAATGTTTCCAGTTAGTAGATGAATATTTAAATAAGATGAAGGAAATCCGGATGATAAAACCCAGTGAGTTATTCGAGGTCCTATATTATTACTATTTAAATCCAAATGACCTGATAGTAAAGAAGAGATTTCATAAAAAGGGTCTTGAGATACTACTTGATACCATTTTACTCAAATATAAAAAATCAATCGTTCATCCAGGAGAAATGGTTGGAATAATTGCGGGACAGAGTATAGGAGAACCAACAACACAAATGACTCTTAATACTTTTCATTATGCTGGAACAGCAAGCAAATCAAATGTTACACGTGGTGTTCCTCGCATTGAAGAACTTCTAAGACTTACAAAAAATCCAAAAAATCCTTCCCTTACAATTCATTTAAAAAAATTAGACGAAACACAACAAAAGAAAGCAATTAAATACTCTAATATGATAGAATATACAAAACTTGGTGATTTGGTTAGTAGAGCACAAATATGCTTTGATCCTCACAATAAATCAACCTTTATTGAAGAAGATAAAATATTTATTGAACAATTTTATACGTTTGAAAAAATGGTCGAAGAGTGTCTTGATGAAAAAGACCGTTATAACGATGATAATGATAAGACTCCAAGTAAATGGATCATTCGTTTAGAGTTAGACTCGGCAACTTTACTGGATAAAAATATCACGATGGATGATATTCACTTCGCCATAAAAAATAGTTCATATGGTTCTAATATTAATTGTACGTTTGCTGATTTTAACCATAGTAAGTTAGTGTTTAGAATAAGACCTCTTGTTGATAAGAAAAAAAGCAATAAACCAAAAACACTGGATCAATCCAATGAAATTTATCTGTTAAAGAGTACACAAGACACCATATTGAATTCTATAGTTCTTCGAGGAGTTGAAAATATTGAGAAAGTCACGCCTCGCAAACTGAATAACTTGGTTTCACAAAAGGACGGAATATATAAGAGAGATGAAGTATGGGTTCTGGATACAACCGGAACGAATTTGATATCGACGTTATCACTTGATTTCATAGATAATACACGAACTTATAGCAATGATATTAGAGAAATTCATAACATCCTTGGTATTGAGGCGGCAAGACAAATGTTATTCAATGAAATTACAGAAGTTATGGATTTCAGTGATGCTTATATTAACTATCATCACTTGTCTCTTTTATGTGATCGAATGTGTCTCACACCTGATATGATTCCTGTATTCCGGTCAGGCATTTTAAATGATGATATTGGACCTATTGCAAAGGCATCGTT
>Ga0075480_10002626_pt1 | contig 11563 bp, 10 predicted proteins | sample DEB08_DNA_7_FD_81590 | JGI IMG/M metagenome (GOLD analysis project Ga0075480, IMG submission 81590) | Aqueous microbial communities from the Delaware River and Bay under freshwater to marine salinity gradient to study organic matter... | ecosystem: Environmental > Aquatic > Marine > Coastal ... | reverse complement strand
TGAGAAGTTCGCTAGGATGATATTCATTGCCATAAAGAGATGTATCGGTAAGTCTCTTTAAGACTCTAGAATTGGTAAAATGTTTTAAAACCTTTTTTTGTCCCTTTAAAATCATATTATGAATTTTAGGGTCCTCGGTTTTACCAAAAAAATCAAAACTCCTTCTTTCTCTTTGCATCTTGCTTGCAATAGTCGAAGGCAAAATAAATTTATCATTATTGAAATAATAATCAGAAAGGATCTTTAGTGATTTTTTTTGAATTTTATATGGAACAACTTCATAAGGATTTTTATCTAGAACTGACATAAACCCTCTATTTACATAAACTCCACCGACTTGTCTTGAAATTATTTCTGCTGAAACGTGAATTTGTCTTAATAAAATTCTATACCCTTGATAAATACTTTCCCAACTATCTGATTTTGTTTTTAACGTTTCATAAAGTTTTGGTATTAAATTTTGCGACAATATAATTCTATCTTTAGCATATTCAATAGGATCATTCGTCATATCTCCCGTATTTATTCTTGGATCTATTCCTCTTCCAGGAGACCTCATATCATCTCCATCATTACCAAATAGATAATCTGAAGAGGAATATTCATCTAGCATATTATTTAAATCATTTTTAGAAAGATTTGGGGTATAACCATATTTAATAGCTAGGATGTCATATTTGCCTGGTTTAATATCGGCATATTGACCTTGCTTAACTCCTAAAGGAGCTATATTGAGAGCATGATAATCCATCACAGACGCGCTTAAGCCTTCTTTGTAAGTAACATCAGGATTGTGAATATCAGAATTATTATGAAGGGTTGACGCAGCGAAGTTATGATTAAGACCCAAAGTATGACCAACTTCATGAAGGATTAACTGATATAGGTCCTCCTCATATAACCTACTAACTTCCTTATCATTTAAATCTAGAGCTCCTGCAGCTATTTTTCCAAATAATCTGTTTTCTTGTTTAACTATCGAATTTTGACAGAAATGCTCGTTATGATTTTCTTGATTATCAAATATTTCCGAATATCTAACTCTATTTGTAAGATATATCCATTCCAGCATAATATCTGCTCCTAGAATTTCCCCAGTTCTTGGATTTGTAAAGCTAGGACCATATCCACCAAAAGGAGGATTTGGAGATGAAGTCCACCTAAGAGTGTTATACCTTATATCACCGGCAGACCATTCTGCATCATCAGGTTGAATTTTTACTTCAATAGCGTTGATGAAACCAGCTTCTTCAAAGGCAATATTCCAGGCCAAAACTGCATTAGCGATTATAGGTCTAAGTTCATGAGGAGTTGTATTTTCTATCCAAAAGGTAATAGGCTTTATTGGGACAGATTTTTTTTCATTAGGATCTTTTTTTTCAAGATGCCATTTGTTTATTAAATCTTCATAAGGAGTTATATCAGTTGATGATAAATTAGTTTTTCGTTCAGAAAAAAAACCAATTCTCTGGTCTTCTATTCTTGTTTCAAAATTATTATCAGGATAATCAATAAAACTATATCTGATAGATATAGAATTATTTCTAGAATCCTGATTTTCTATTGGTTTATTAGAGGGATTGGAAAATACATAATTAATTTCAAAGTCTGTATTTTTAGGATAATTTAAAAGCTTTTTTATACTGGATTTATTTTTAGAAATAGACCCAATTTTAAAACCATCCTTAGCATCTTCTTTATAAGGAGCAACAGTAATTTTTGATAAATTCTCACTCAATAGTAACGATGTAATTTCTATTAAGAATTGATCTTCTGATTCGGATGTTTTATTAATTTTTATTGAGTCTATAAGAGAATTGGAAATATTTGCATTATTAGTCTTCGACAGAGGATTATTTTCATCAAAAACATATGCAGTATTAACTCTATCTATTCTGATTTGATCAAAATACTTAATAAATTTAATGATGCCATTATCTAGATAATTACCTCTCCATGTTCCTGCCTCGACTATTCCATCCAAAATATGAGCAAAATAAATAAATTCTTTTTCTAGTTGATCTTCGTTGATTAGTAAATAAATCTTTCCGTCTTCATTGTTTCTATATGTATCTAAAAGCCCTGGAAAATGAGTTAAATCTTCAAGAAAAGTTTCTAAGGAATCTTCCTTATCCTTCTCTGTTTTAGTGTCCTTATCTGAAAAAATAGATGTTGAAAGAAATCCTATAAGGACTATCCTAATTAGTAAATTAAAAACTATCATGATGAGCAATAAATTATCTTAGGTTAATGAAAAACAATCAATCGGAAAGAAAAAAAAGTTCTATACCCTTTAGAATCAACAGAAAAAGTTTTTTTGGTGTTATTAGTTTAGTTTTTCAAGAATTAATCGAAACCATATTTACTAAATTTAAAATTAAACTTCCTAAAGAAGAAGAGGTCCTGAATCTTGTAAGAAATAAATCTAAATTATGTGACCCTGACTCAGTTTTAGAAGTAATTGATAATTATGCATATAGGAAAACTTTTTTAATGAATATTGGAGATGAAAAAGGCCAACTATTAGAGAATGCAATTATTGATTCAAAAGCCAATAATATTCTTGAATTAGGAGTATACCTAGGATATTCGACCATCAGAATTCTTAGAAACCTAGATAATAGGTCTAAGCTCACTTCTATTGAATCAAATAAGAAATTTGCAGATATTGCTTTGGAACATGTAAAAATTGCAGGGTTATCTGAAAATCATAAACTAATTATTGGCAAATCAAATGAGGTAATCCCAAACCTAAACGAAAAATATGATTTTATTTTTATTGATCATTGGAAGGAGCTTTACCTACAAGACCTAAAAGCTCTTGAAGAAAATAACTTGCTTAAAAATAATGCTTGGGTTTTTGCTGACAATGTAATTCTATTTAATTTAGAAGATTATCTAGATTATGTAAGATCATCTTCAAAATATAACAGTAAGTTTGTTCCTACCAAAAGAGAGTACTCTAAATCTCATCCTGATGGAGTGGAGATATCGGTATATAAAGATGAAGTTTAATACCCTTGACTTACATGGCTGTAGACATGCAGATGTTAAGATTGAAGTAGAGAATTATCTTTATCTTAACCAAGAAGACTGTCCGATATTAATTATCTGTGGAAATAGTCAAAAGATGATATCTTTAGTTGAAGAAGTATTAACGAAAATAGAATCTAGTTTTGAAGTAGGTTCAGGTATCAATTATGGAACTATTATGGTTAGGTCAGTTTAAAAATGAGTAACTTTTCTTTGGTTTTAAAAAATTGTAATTTAGTAAATGAAGATTCTATCGAGGCAGTTGATATTGGAATCAAGGGCAATCGAATTGAAAAAATAGCAAGTCAAATTTCTTCAGATTCGGATGCAATTATTGATCTTGAGGGGAAATATGTAGCGCCAGGAATAATAGATGATCAAGTTCATTTTAGAGATCCAGGATTAACTGAAAAAGGAGATATACGTTCAGAGTCTTTAGCTGCAGTCTTTTCAGGAGTTACTTCAACTTTTGATATGCCAAACGTTAATCCAAATACAACTACAATTGATTTATTGAATGATAGAAATTTACTTGGAGCAAAAAAGTCTTGGACCAATTATTCTTATTACTTTGGAGCTACGGAAACTAATTTAGAAGAAATTAGAAAATTGAATCCTAAAGAAACCTGTGGTCTGAAAGTTTTTATGGGCACTTCTACAGGAACATTATTAGTAGAAGATGATTCTGCTTTAGAGCAAATCTTTCAGTTTTGCCCAGTAACAATTGTTACTCATTGTGAAGATAATGAAACAATAAAAATAAATTCAGATAAAGTTAATAAACAACATGAAACACTGGATGCTAGTTTTCATCCAATCATCCGTAACGATGTCTGTTGCTATAAATCCTCATCAAAGGTCATTGATTTGGCTAAAAAATACTCATCAGATTTACATGTTCTTCATTTAACAACAGAAAAAGAAATTGAATTATTTGAAAATATTGAATTAAAAAATAAGAAAATTACATGCGAAGTTTGTGTGCATCATTTATGGTTTGATGAAAGAGATTATGATGAACAAGGAAATTTCATTGTTTGTAATCCCGCAATAAAAAAAGTTTCAGACAGAGACGCTTTAAGAAAAGCTCTCAAAGAGGGTTATATAGATTATGTTGCTACTGATCATGCTCCACATTCATTTGAGGATAAAAAACTGCCCTATGGAAAGGCTCCAGCTGGCATACCTCTGATCGAGCATTCTTTTCATATGATGATTGAACTTCATAAACAGGGTCATTATTCTCTTCAGGAAGTTATTTCATATATGAGTCATAAAGTTGCAGATAGATTTTCCATTCTGGATAGAGGTTATGTTAGAGAGGGTTATAAAGCTGATCTAATGATGTTTGACCTTAATAAAACAACTTTGGTTAAAAATGAAACAGAAAAAACTAAATGCGGATGGACTCCTTTTGATGGACAAACTTTTAACTCATCTATAATGGGCACAATTATAAATGGAAAGCCTGTAGTGGTTGATGGAAAACTTATTGCAGATAGTTCTTCTGCTGAACAAATATTTTTTGATAGATAATGAACGATTTAGAATATTTTTCATATGATGCTCTTGGATTAGCTGAGTTAGTAAGAACAAAACAAATCTCAAGCTCAGAGTTACTAGAAATAGCAATAGGATTAACTGAAAAACTTGATCCCAAATTAAATGCTATCCCGATCAAACATTATGATTTAGCTAGAGAGAATTCAAAGAATCAGAACAATTCTGGAATATTCAATGGCGTCCCATTTTTATTAAAAGATCTTAATAATTATTTAGAAGGAACCATAACTTCAGGTGGTTCTAGAGTTTTAGAGAATATAAAAGCAGATCATACAAGTGAATTGGTTAATAGAACCATAGATTCGGGATTGAATATCTTTGGCAAAACCAATTCTCCTGAGTTAGGTCTCACTGTTACAACGGAGCCAGTTTTATATGGCCCAACTAGAAACCCTTGGGATTTAGATAGATCTTCAGGAGGTTCAAGTGGCGGAGCTTCATCCGCCGTTGCCTCAGGAATTGTTCCAATGGCTCAAGCAAGTGATGGAGGTGGTTCTATAAGAATTCCTGCTTCTTGTTGCGGACTATTTGGTCTCAAACCTACTAGAGCTAGAACTCCTTTAGGTCCTGCATCATTAGAAGGGTGGGGCGGACAGTCCATTTTTCACTGTGTTTCGGTTTCTGTTAGAGATTCTGCAGCTCTTTTGGATGTTACATCCGGACATGAAAAAGGTGCTCCATATAGATCTGCACATCAAGAAAAAAGCTTTTTGGAGCAAATCAATATTGAGCCAGGAAATCTTAAAATCGGTTATATAGAAGACCCCAATATAACTATAGACGAAGACGTTAAAGAAATTATGGATTCGACAATTAATCTATGCACTCAATTGGGCCATACAGTAGAAAGTACAAAAATTGATTTTTCTTCTGAAGAAATTTCTTTAGCTATAGTAACAATTATTTCTTCAAATGTAGCTTATGTCGTAAAGTCGCAATCTCTATCAACCGGAAGGGAAGTTTCTAATGAATTCTTCGAAAAAGTAACACTCCAGATGGCTGAAAATGGAAATAACTTTTCTGCAAGCGATTATGTTAACGCCATTAAAATCAATCATAGATTAGGTCAAGAATTAGAAAAAATGTTTGATAGGTATGATGTTCTTCTTTCACCAGTATTGGCATCTCCTCCGGTAAAAATTGGAACTATTGATATGAATACTGATGATATGAAATCATATGTTGAGAGGCTAACTCAGTACTCTCCATTTACTGGAATATTTAATCAGTCTGGTCAACCTTCAATGTCTGTTCCTTTGTATAGGACAAAAGATAATTTGCCAGTAGGGTCAATGTTCTCTGCATCTTTTGGAAATGAAAATTTATTATTCTCTTTAGCCGGACAATTAGAACGTTCAGAGCCTTGGGCGGAGTCTCTAAGTAATATGAGGAGAAAACTATTGGAAACTAGTTAGATTCTAAGTAACTTGCTCTACTTTCTTCTTCTATTTCCTGTCTAAAGTCCGATTCCTGAATAAAATATCCTAGAAGGCCGAGAATAAAAGTTAAACCAGCAATGAGGAGAAAAAAGACAATTAGATTTTTGGTAATTTCAGAATCTTTCATAGATGTATGATACATAATATTTATCACCTCACAGAATGACTGTCACAAAAAGATATACCTTTAGAGAAAAATTTTCATGGTCACTTTACGACTGGGCAAACTCTGTATTTGCAACCACTGTTTTAGCAGGATTTTTCCCGCTTTTTTTTAAGTCCTTCTGGGCTGGTGATTTAGATGATGCCACCTCAACTGCTTTGTTAGGAACTGTAAGCTCTGTAGCTGGACTTATTATAGTTTTAATAGCTCCAATATTAGGGGCGATGGCAGATTTATCTCGTAATAAAAAACTATTCTTATTAATTTTTGCTTTATTAGGGATTATTTCTACTAGCATCCTTTTCTTTATTTCATATGGTTTCTGGGAGTGGAGTTTAATCATTTTTGGTTTATCGATTATAGGTTTTTCAGGGGCAAATATTTTTTATGATTCTCTTTTAATAGACGTTTCTTCTGATGAAGACAGGAATTATGTTTCGTCCATGGGATATGCCCTTGGTTATTTAGGAGGAGGGATTCTTTTTCTTATTAATGTTTTAATGTATTTATATCCTTCTTATTTCAATTTAAATTCCCAAACAGAAGGCATTTTATATTCATTTTTATCCGTAGCTCTTTGGTGGTTTGTATTTTCAATGCCTTTGTTTTTATTTGTTAAACAAAAAAAAATCAATGACATAGCTGATTTTAAAAATCCTTTTAAACAATCCTTTATTAGAGTATTGAATACTTTTAGAGAGATTAAGAAATACAAACCTGTATTAATATTTTTAATCGCATATTGGTTTTACATAGACGCAATAGATACCATTGTAAGAATGGCAGTTGCGTACGGAACGGATTTAGGTTTTGATTCTTCTAAATTAATTATTGCTTTAATTTTTACTCAATTTATTGGGTTCCCAGCAACTTTTGCTTATGGTTATTTAGCTGAAAAGTTTGGTTTATTTAATATGCTTGTTGTTGGAATTTTAATATACATACTGATTTGTATTTATAGTTTATTCATTACAAGTGCAACAGATTTTTTTATTCTTGCAGGTCTTGTTGGATTGGTGCAAGGAGGCGTTCAATCTGTAAGTAGAACTATATTTAGTAGATTAATTCCTCAAGACAAAGCTACTGAATTTTTCGGATTTTATAATTTGATTGGAAAATCTGCTGTTGTAGTAGGACCTGCTTTAGTTGGTTGGATGGCTTACATATTTGATAATCCAAAAGCTGGCATCATTAGTTTGCTACTTTTATTCATCCCCGGAATCATAATTTTATTCTATGTACCAAAAACAAGTTTAGTGAGAGATTAGATTTTTCTTTTTCATTATCTCCATTAACATTTTAGGCTCGTCGGTAACAATTCCATTTACTCCAATATTTATTAAATCATTCATTACTTTTTTATTATTTATCGTCCAAACATGAACAAGCAAGTCTTTACCTTGAGCTTTTTTAATTAAATTTTTTGTAACTACTTTAATACCATTCCACACTAAAGGAATTTGTAGAAATTTAATATTTTTATTATGTATTTTAAAAAATTTAAATTTAGCAACGTCCTTCAATCCCATTGATACAGACGCGCTTTGATTAAAATTTAAAACCTCCTTAGTTCTACTTGAATTGAATGAAGCAAAACATACCCTGTGAAATGCATCTAAATTTGAAACAATATCAATACTATCTTTTGTAACCTTGTTTTCTTTTAAATCAATATTAAAATTTGTATCAGGAAAGCTTTTTAATACATCCTCAAGAGTAAGCAATTTGCAATTTTTTTCTCTGAATAAATTGGCAATCTCATTAAAAGTAAGATCGTTCACTTGAACATCTATTCCAAATAATCTTTTTAAATCTGAGTCATGAAAAGCAATTACTTGTCTATCTAGGGTCATTCTTAAATCTGTTTCAATGTATTTGTAGCCCATTTCAACGACAGAATTAAATGCTTCAAAACTATTTTCAATGAAATCTTTAGAATTTCCTCTATGAGACAAGCCAATAAATGGATCATTTTGATATTTTCTTTTCATATAGATAAAAATGATATTAGGATTTAAGATGAATAGGTGAAGTTTTTTTTATTTTCCATTTTTTTATTAATAGCATTGATTTTGCTTCCTTATCTTTACTATTCAATCAAATTAGAAAATCCATCTAATATAATTAAACCTTCATATGGAAAATTTGCTGAATTAAAGAATGGAAATATTTTTTATCAAACTTTTAAGCCAATTAACCCTATAGGTCAAACTGTAATTTTGGTTCATGGATTTTCCACGCCAAGTATCGTTTGGAAAGGTATCGTTCCTTATTTAACAGATGCTGGATTTGATGTGATAGCGTACGACCACTACGGGAGAGGATTTTCTTCAAGACCTAAAGTTGATTACACAAAAGATTTTTATGTCTCAACCTTAAAAGAATTCATTAGCTACTTAAATATAGAGCAAAAAGTCCATTTAATTGGTTACTCTATGGGCGGTCCTATTGTTGGATATTTTGCAAATGAAAACCCAAATCAAGTAATTTCAGTAAATTTTATAGCTCCTGCGGGTTATATGTTTGAGAGAGACTCTCAACCTAGTTTTTATCTTAAAATTCTTAATACGCCGTTTATTAGCAAGTATATTTCTGTCGTTTTTCCATCTCTAATGTATGGCGGCAGTTCTTCTATTAAATTATCAACTGATGAAGATAAAAATAAATTATCTCAGTTTGAACTAAATAAGGTTTATCAAGAACAAATGAAGTTCGAAGGTTTTACAAGATCTTTGATATCAACTGCAAATAACTTTAATTTATTTAATACCAAAAATATGTATCAAGAATTGGGTAAGAAAAACATTAGTGCGTCTGTCATTTGGGGCGATGCAGATGAAGTTGTTCCAGTAGCAGGTTTAAATTCTTTGCGGTCAGATTATCCTAATATAAGTTTTAAAATAATTGAAAATGGTCATCATGATATTACCTACGCATTGCCAAGTACTGTTGGACCATTCTTGGTTAGTCGTTTAATAAGTTTCTCTAATAGTGAATAAAAAAATAGGAATTACAGAGGTTGTACTCAGAGATGGCAATCAATCTCTTCTTTCAACTCGTTTAAAATTAGACGACATACTTCCAATTGCATCAAAATTAGATGAAGTAGGGTATACCTCTATTGAAAGTTGGGGCGGTGCTATTTTTGATTCCTGTGTGCGTTATTTAGATGAAGACCCATGGGAAAGATTGAGGGAATTAAAAAAAGCTATGCCTAAAACAAATCAACAAATGCTTTTAAGAGGACAAAATTTAGTTGGTTATAAACATTATAGTGATGAAATAGTCTCTAAATTCATTGAAAAATCTGCAATTAATGGAATAGACATCTTTAGAATTTTTGACGCTTTAAATGATCTTAGAAATATTAAGCACAGTGTTGAAGAAGTAAAAAAATATGATAAGCATGCCCAAGGCACTATTGCTTACACAATAAGCCCTGTACATACTTTAGAGACATGGGTTGATTTAGCTAAACAAATTGAAGATTTAAATTGTGATTCTCTATGTATTAAAGACATGTCTGGTATCTTAAGCCCAGAATTTGCATATGAGTTAATTATTAGATTAAAAAAAGAATTATCAATTCCAATTCACTTACATACTCATGCAACAACTGGTATGTCAAATTTAACAAACATGAAAGCGATTGAGGCTGGTGTAGATAATATTGATACATCTATATCATCAATGAGTATGGGTTACGGTCATTCGGCAACAGAGACAATGATTTACTTGCTAAAAGAAAAAAATATTGACGTAGATATTAATTTAAAAGATCTTTTAAAAATTTCAGATTATTTCAAAGTAGTTAGAGAGAAATACAAAGAGTTTGAGGGGAGTATGAAAGGAGTTGATTTGCAGATGTTGGTGAATCAAGTGCCAGGTGGGATGCTTTCAAATTTAGAAACTCAATTAAAAAATTTAGGAAAAGAAGATTTGCTAGAAGAGGTTGTCTCAGAAATATACGAAGTACGAAAAGATGTTGGTTTTGTGCCTCTTGTAACCCCTGCATCGCAAATTATTGGAGCACAGGCTCTTTCAAATATTTTAAATAAAAGATACGAGACTCTATCGATAGAAATAATAGACCTCATTCTTGGTTATTACGGCAAACTTCCAGGGGAAATAAATAAAGATTTATTTGAAAAGGCTTTGGATCAAAAAACTAATATTAAAGATCGTCCTGCAGATTTTCTTACAGAAAAATTTGAAGACTATAAAGAAAATTTAAAGCAATATTGTAAAAAACTAAAAATAGATGATCTAAGTAGGATTGAAGAAAATATATTAACTTTTATTCTCATTCCTTATGGAAGTGAAAGAATTTTTAAAATGATGTCTTCTTAGAAATTGAAAAAACAAACCCATCATCATTGTTATTACTTGAGGATCTTGCATCAAAGTAGTAATAAAAAAAGCCTAAAGTAAAATCTTCTTGAAAAGAATCAATTCCAACAGAATAATTTTTCCCGTTAGAAGAATTATTATTAATGTAAGGATCAAAATCTCCATAAGATAGAATCAAATCATTACTTAAAAAGTTGTAGGTATAAGAAAGTTCATAATAATCTGGAAAGTCATTTAATCCCTTGAAGTAAGAGATTTCAAAATCATAAAATGAAAAATTAATTCCTAATTCATCATAGTTATCAATTTTTGAATTGGGATAATTTGTGCCGATATAACTTAATGAAAAATTTAAATTATCATTAATATCTTTCTGGTATCCAAGATAAAAACCTATTTCTCTATTTGGATAAGATGAACTTTCAGAACAACAACTTTCAATCCATATGCCTGTGGTCAGGCCATTGTTAAGTAAAACATCCAAATCCATCCCTAAAGTAGGATTGCCATTATTTTGTGTCAGTCCTCTCCATATTGAGTCGCTATTTAAAGAAAATTCAATTTCTCTTTCGGCATAAATTGAGATAGAGAAAAAAAATGTAAGAAAAACTTTAAAAAAAAGATTCATAAAAAAAAGCCTCTCTAAAAGAGAGGCTTTAATTTTAACTTATTTCAAGTTCTTAGAAAGACCTGCTTAACGAAACATAAGCACCGTCATCATCAGTCATTGAACCGGCAGCGTCAGCTTCAAAGTCAAAGTAGTAAAAACCAAGACTAAAGTCGCCAACATTCCAGTCGTAACCAACTAATGTGTTATCTCCAGTATCTTCATATTCACCATATGAGATTCCAAAAGATCCAGGTCCAGCATCAACAGAGTATCCGATTTCACTGTAGGAAGGACCATTATTTTGACCATCAGAATAAAGGATGCTAAGGCCATAAATATTAAATCCAACATAAGCTTCTTCGAAGTCAGCTGCATCATTTCCTGGATAGATCACAGAAATATAAC
>Ga0075480_10002621_pt1 | contig 11573 bp, 9 predicted proteins | sample DEB08_DNA_7_FD_81590 | JGI IMG/M metagenome (GOLD analysis project Ga0075480, IMG submission 81590) | Aqueous microbial communities from the Delaware River and Bay under freshwater to marine salinity gradient to study organic matter... | ecosystem: Environmental > Aquatic > Marine > Coastal ... | reverse complement strand
GCACGGTGGCATCACCCTGGATGAAGATCAGGTCATCGCCGGCGCCAATCTCTGCCATCATCTTTTCCGCCTTCTCGGCATTGCGGGCGAAAATGGCGACCTTCGCACCTTCTTTCAGGAAGGCTTCAGTGATGGCCCGGCCGATACCGGCGGTACCGCCCGTCACGGCGGCGACTTTATCTTTCAGTTGCATGTGTTCCCTCTCTTCCGGTTCTGGTAATGATTACGCGATCAATTCGAACGCGCCGATTTCGTCGAGTGACCTGATTGAATTGCCCAGCAGTGTTTCTGCCAGGGCGTGACCGCGTTCATTCGCGGTATCGAGCGTGCCGGCAATGATAACGGCGTAGCACAGGAAATAGGCGGCGCAGTAGCGGTAACGATCGCGCGAGACATCCAGGCTGTACTCGATGCCCTCGCTGGTCAGGTGGTTGTGATAAACCGCGACCCAGTCTTCGGCCTGGCGCACGTCGTCGGGCAGGCTCTGGGTCACAAAATAGGCAAGATCGTGTTCCGGTGCTGCCTTGCACACAGCCTGGTAGTCCACCAGGGCAATCTCACCGGGTTTGAAGAAAATATTATCGAGGCGCACATCGCCATGTGCGATCACCAGCGGTCCCACATAGATAGCATCCAGCAGTGCGTTGACGCGGTTCGGCATATTGGCACCCGCGCTGATCATATTCTCGGTAAAAAGCTGCGGAAACTGCTTCAGCACATTTGGCCAACCCACCTGGAAGCCGCCGATCATGCCGTCTCGCTGGTACGGCATATCGTGGCGCTTGATGTCTCTCAGATGGTCAGGCTGCCAGGTGTTTCGATGCAGCGCGGCCAGACTCTCAACCACCTGGTGCGCCTCTTCCAGCGTGCAGCCTTCGACCTGGTCGCCGAGCCGGTAGCCCTGCAGGTCTTCTAGCAGCAGCATGAAATCGCTGTTGTCAGGGTCGAAGTTGGCGTAGTAGCAGCGCGGTGCGCGAATTGGCACCGTTGGTGCGACCTGCGTATAGAAACGGTACTCCCGGCCGTACATGTCATAAGTCTCGGCCACGGCGCGGTTGTCGGCCGCCAGGGTTGGAAACTTGGCGATCAGGGTGGCGGGCCCTTCACCGGCTTCGAGGTGAACGCGGGCGACGAGCCCCAGCAGGCCGCCTCCCTCGCCGAGCGGTTCGACGCGGAAGTTGCTGACGGTATAGCCAAGGATGTTGCTGAGCCAGTCAGAACTCAGGTCGTCGGGAGTCAGGGGAAAGTCTTCCATCGGTTGTTTCGGCCTGATTATTCAACAAAGCGGGGGTGAGAATATCAGCAGGCGCCGAAGAGGCCAACACGGCCGAAACAGGCCGCAGCTGCTGCTCTACGGCTGGTTCTGCAGGCTGGCCAGCTTCTGCTGCACGGATACCGTCATCGGGTGACCGGGATAGTGCTCTTGGAAACGCCCCAGGGATTCGATCAGGCGCTGCTTCGAGGCGGCGTCGGTCGCTGCATGCAGGAAGCTGCTGGCGACGGTGCCGCTCGAGAAGCGGAATTTCGTGGGTGCCATATCGTAGCTTTCTCGGAAGACCTTCATGGCGCGGTCGGTGTCGTGAGCCAGCAAAAACCTTTCGGCCAGCTGTGCGCCCAGCATGGCGACGAGTCGCTTGTCCTCCCAGCTCGACAGGCGGATAAAGAGGGCCTCATCAGCGTTGTGGCCATGCTCGGCCTGGTACTGGGTGATCATCTCGAAGGCCTTCTCATATTCATGGACCCGAACCCAGCGGTGCAGCTTGAGAATGAACTTGTCGAGTTCGATCCTTTCCGCCTCACTCATCGCCTCATGAAACGTGTCTTCGTTCTCGAGTACCGAGAGACCGAAGCTTGGACCCCGGGTATTCAGTGCGACACCCAGCGCGCGGAAGGTGATGAACAGCAATGTCAGTGTGACTGGAATCTGCCAGAAGATGTGTGCGAAGGCGATCTTGCCATGGGTGGTGAAAGCGAAGTACATGAAGGCCGCGGTGATGAGCTGCCAGACAAAGAAAACCAGCGCGTCCCTCGACTGGCAGAAGAGATAAAGCGTTCTGCCCAGCTGTAAGGGATTCAGCAGTGTTTTCATGTCCTGATGCACGATCAGCAGGGAGAACATGAGCGGGTATGTAAAGAAAGCGATGCCCAGCCTGATTGGCATTGACGTGGTTTCCCAGCTGCCAAAGACAAAGGCGATATGGAAGATGGTCAGCAGCGCGATGGTATAGAGCCTGGAATCATGGGTGGGAAAGATCATCTCGCCGGATAGTTTCGGCACGCGCTGCATACCGCGAGACGTGAAGTCGACAACGACGAAGACGTAGTTAAAGAACAGCGTGATGCAGATGAACCAGAAGGGGACACTGCGCAGTCCCAGCCCCACTGGCAGTGAGGCCCAGACAGTCGCGATGGTGAACATCACGGTAAACAGCAGCAGCACCAGGATGTTCTCAAGAAAGAAGGGGAATGCCAGCACCTGCAGCCGGTTGTGCTGTGGTGCAGCCTTGCGGCGCCGGCCTGTCATTCGACCGGCAGCGACCGCACGATGCCGGCAGCGAGCAGGTCGCTGATGGCGTCATCGTCGTAACCCAGTTCAGAGAGAATCTCGCTGGTCTGCTCGCCGAGGCGAGGCGCCGGTGACAGCGTCAGGTCTTCACCGAACATGGACGCTGGATGTTTCGGGCCGAGGAACCGGCCGACGATGGGATGCTCACGCGCTTCGATGAAATCTCTCGCTGCGATCTGGGGGTCTGATCGAACGTCCTCCGGCGCAAGCACGGGTGCGACCGGAACGTCTGCTGCGCGCAATCGTGTCACCACCGTGTCGACATCGAAACGTGAAGCAATGTCGGCGGTTGCGTCAAAGAAGGCCGCGATGTTGGCGCCCCGGTCAGCCGCACTCTTGAAGCGCGCATCATCAATATAGGTGGTGTCTTCCAGGGCGGTACAGTAGGACTGCCACTGCCTGTCGGTGCCGCAGGCGATGGTGACCCAGCCATCGGTACATTCATACAGTCGATAACTGGCAAAGATATTCGGGACGTGATTGGCGTCTTCCTCCAGCACCGTGCACTGCATCATGACGTCAGGCCAGTTGAACATGATGTTAGACTCGAGCATTGACGCCTCGATGAAACAGCCCTTGTCGGTTCTGCCGCGCTGTACGAGTGCTGCCAGTATGGCCTTGGTGTTGTAGCTGGCGGCTGTTTTGTCAGAGACCATGGTCTTGTGCAAGGTGGGATTGCCGTCAACCTGCTGGATGCTCGCCCAGCCTGACAGGGCCTGAACGATGGGGTCATAGGCAGGCAGATCGGCGTAGGGTCCCGTCTCGCCAAAGCCGGTGGACGAGCAGTAGATCAGCTGCGGGCACTTTGCGGAAACTGTGTCGTAACCGAAGCCGAGCTTGCCGACGACGCCGGCCCTGAAACCCTGGATGAAGACATCCGCTTCAGCCAGCAGCTGCCAGAGAATGTCCTTGCCGGTGTCCGTGGTGAGATCAACCGAGATGGAGCGTTTACCGGCGTTGGCATTGGCGAACCAGCCGCTCATCCCGTTCCGCGTGGAACCGTAGTTACGCAGTTCATCACCGCGCTGGGTGTCCTCCACCTTGATCACTTCGGCACCGAAGCCGGCGAGTGTTTCGGCAGCACCCGGCACGGCGATCATGACACCGAGTTCGACGACTTTTATTCCGCTCAGTGGGGCCATGATATCTCCCTCGTGAATCCCGCTGGTCGCTCGAGCCTATCACTGGCATTGGAAAATGCAACGTGTTACAAAAACCGGCTTTTCGGCCGGGGGTAAAAAAATGTATCGCACTCCACTTTGCGATATAGTTCGCTTCCGCCGTTTGAATCAGAACCGATAAGAGGAGAAGGTCCTTGGCTGCAAAAAAGAAGGCCCCGGCAAAGAAGGCCAGCACACCTAAGGCAAAGGCGAAGAAGCCTGCCGCAAAGAAAAAACCCGCTGCAAAGAAAGCAGCGCCGAAGAAGGCTGCTGCGAGCAAAGGCCCTACTAACCAGACATTGAAAGAACTGCACCTGAAGATGGTGCGTATTCGCCGCTTCGAAGAAGAAGCCGGCCGGATGATGGAAGACGGCAAGATCCCGGGGGCGCTCCACCTCTATGTGGGTGAAGAAGCGGTGGCCTCGGGTGTCATGCAGCATCTCTCGAACGAAGACCAGGTAACCTCGACTCACCGTGGTCATGGTCACCTCGTCGCCAAAGGGGGTGAGTTCAAGCCGATGTACGCTGAACTGTTTGGCCGCTCCACCGGTTACTGCGGCGGCAAGGGCGGCAGTATGCATATCTGTAACATGGACCTCGGTATGCTGGGTGCCAATGGAATCGTCGGCGGCGGGCCACCCATTGCCATGGGCGCTGCGTTCTCTGCCAAGTTCCGCAAGACCAAGAATGTTGTCGTTTCCTTCTTCGGCGACGGTGCCTCTAACGAGGGTAGCGTACACGAGGCAGCGAACATGGCAGCGCTGTACAAGCTGCCCTGTATTTTTGTCTGTGAAAACAACGGCTACGGTGAGTACACCGCTCAGTCGAACCACCAGGCGATTGTCGATGTCGCAGACCGTGCGGCCGGTTACGGTATGCCGGGCGTTGTTGTCGACGGTATGGACGTGATGGCGGTGTACGAGGCCGCTGGTGAAGCGATCGAGCGGGCGCGCAAAGGTGGCGGCCCGACGCTGCTGGAATGTAAGACTTACCGTTACTACGACCACGTTGGTATCCGCGGCATGGGTATGAACTACCGCACGGAGGAAGAAGTTGAAGAATGGAAGCAGCGGGATGCGATCCAGACGTTTGAAAAGCGACTGATCCAGCTCAAGGTCATGACCGCGAAACAGATCCAGGCGGTGCACGACAAGGTCAACAAGGATATCGACGAGGCGATCGAGTTTGCCAACAACTCGCCTTACCCCGAGCCGCATGAGCTGCTCGAAAATGTCTACAACGAAGCTTAAGCGACGAGGGAGAGAATCATGTCAGAAGCAGTTAAAGCCGAACCGAGGGTGATTCCTTATGTCTCTGCAATTAATGAGGGTGTGAGACAAGTTCTGCTTGAGCAGGAAAACGCCTTTGTCGCCGGTGAGGACGTTGCCGGTGCCGGTGGTGTTTATGGTTACTACACGGGCCTGCTGCAGGAGTTTGGCCCGGAACGGGTTTACGACACCCCGATTTCAGAGAAAGGCATTATCGGGCTGGGTGTTGGCGCCTCAGCCACAGGCTGCCGCCCCGTCGTTGACCTCATGTTCATGGACTTCATTGGTGAGTGTATGGACGAGATTGCCAACCAGATGGCGAAGATGCGCTACATGTTTGGTGGCGCCGCAACCCTGCCGGTGACCGTACTGACCATGGCGGGTGCCGGCCAGAACCTGGCGGCGCAGCACAGCCAGAGCCTGGAAGCCTGGCTCGCACACCTGCCGGGCATCAAGGTGGTTTGCCCGTCGAATCCTTATGACGCGAAAGGCATGACGATTGCTGCCGCGCGTGATGACAACCCGGTGTTTGTGGTTTTTAACAAGGCATCGCTCGCCCTGATGGGTGAAGTACCTGAAGGCTCCTACGAAGTCCCGATTGGCAAGGCGCAAATCCTGCGTGAAGGCAAGGACCTGACCATTATCGGCATCAGCCGTATGGTGCACGAGGCGATGGCTGCCGCTGACCAGCTGAAAGAGCTGGGTCTCGATGTCGAGGTGATCGATGCACGCAGCATCCAGCCCTTTGATACCGAGACCGTGGTGAACTCCATCAAGAAGACCCACCGTGCCCTCGTCGTGCATGAGGCGGTGCGGTTTGGCGGCTTCGGTGGTGAGATCACCGCGCAGATCCAGGAAGAAGCGTTTGATTATCTCGATGCGCCGGTGATGCGCGTGGGTGCGCCTTTCTCGCCGGTGCCGTTCAGCCCGGCCCTGGAGCAGATTTATATGCCGAACGCGGACAGCATCGTCGCGGAGGTGAAGAAGAAGCTTGAGCTGTAGGCGCCAGCGCCTGACGGAATGTGAGCGTGGAGACAATCGGTATTGTCGCAAACCCTGCCTCTGGCAAGGATGTCAGGCGACTGGTCGCTAAAGCCTCGGTTTTCGATAACCGGGAAAAGTGCGCCATTATCCGCCGTGCGCTGTCTGGCGCGATTAACGCGGGCGGAACCCGCTTTGCCTACCTCGATGACTCCCACGGTATAGCCGAGGAAGCGCTGGAGGAACTGGGTGAGGCCTGCGATGCGGTCAGGGTGCCTTGCCTTAAAACAACCTCGGCGCTGGATACTACGCAGGGAGCAAGAAATCTCTCTGAACACGATTGTATTGCGACGCTGATCCTGGGTGGTGACGGTACCAGCCGGGCGTTCGTTAAAGGCTGGCGGGATGCCGTGCTGCTGCCGCTTTCAACTGGCACGAACAATGTATTCCCGCGATTTGCCGAGGCCACGGTGGCCGGCGCCGCACTCGGTGTGCTCGCAGCGGGTGGTGTCGACCCAGACGAAGTCGTTGTGCGGGTGAAGATCATTGATGTCGAGATTGAAGGCGAAGACCCTGACATTGCGCTGATCGATGCGGTGGTCACGAGCGACCAGTTCATTGGCAGCAGGGCGCTGCTTGATGGTGATGCGCTGGATCGCATTCTGCTGACCCGAGCTGAACCGCTCGCCGTCGGCATGACCTCTGTTGGCGGCCTGCTGCGACCGTTGCCGGAAGAAGAGGATGCCGGCCTGCACCTGGTGCTGGGCAAAGGCGGGCGCAAACGGGTACGCGCGCCGATTGCCCCGGGGCTATACGAAACCCTGCGGGTCAAGAAAATCGAAACTTTAAGTTTCGATGACGAGATTACATTTACCGGGCCCTGTGTACTCGCTTTTGATGGTGAGCGGGAACGGGAAATACAGGACGGACAGAAGGTCACCATGCGGGTCAGCAGAAACGGCCCGGGTGTCCTTGATATTAACCGGACCATGCAGCTGGCAGCCTGCCGGCAGTGGTTCCGGCAATAAATTCAACAGAACAAGAACGATGCGCAGGAGCAACTGATGCCAAGAGAAATTTACCTCGTCAAGGTCGGAATGAGCATGACCGAGGGCATGGTGGCGGAGTGGTATATCCCTGATGGCGGCTCGGTAAAAAAGGGTGAACTGGTGTATGCCCTTGAAACCGAGAAGGTCAACCTCGACGTGGATGCCGAGTATGACGGAACGGTGAAGCACCTGGTCGATGTCGGCGTCATGCTGAAACCGGGTGATGTGGTCGGCTACATCTTTGAAGCCGGTGAAGAGATACCGGCTGACTTGGGAGGCGCCGCGGCGGCGCCGGCTGCCGCGCCCGCCGTTGAGGTCGAGGAAGAAGCTGCGCCTGAACCCGTCGCTGCGGCCACGCCTGCACCTGCGGTCGCGCAACCGGCGACAGGCAGTGACGGTCGTATCAAGTCATCACCCGCCGCACGAAGACTGGCGCGGGAGCTCGGTGTGGATTACACCCAGGTAGCGGGAACCGGCCCCGGTGGTCGGATCATTGAGGCCGACGTCCAGGCTGCGGCTGATGCCGGTATTGCTCGTGGTGTACCTGCTGCCGCACCGGCAGCTGTTGCTGCTGAGGTGAAGGCTTCACCGCTGGCGAAACGACTGGCTGCAGAGAAAGGCGTTGATCTGACTCGCGTCCGTGGTACTGGCCCGGGTGGCCGAATCGTTCAGGCTGATATTGAAGCCGCTGCCGGCGGTGCCGTGCCGGCGGGTGCACCTGCGGCAGCACGGGCTCAACCTGCAGGTCCGTCTGCCGGTGAAGTTATCCCGGTTCGCGGTATGCGCAAGACCATCGCCTCGCGCATGCATCACAGCCTGCAGGAAAGCGCACAGCTCACCATGGATATGGAAGCCATGATGGACGATGCGGTCAAAGTCAGGAATTCGCTGGTCGAAGAATGGGCAGCAGATGGCGTTAAACCGACCTATACCGATCTGGTGATCCGGGCGGTTGCGAAAGCGCTGCAGTTGCATCCGCTGATGAACAGCCAGTTTACGGGTGATGAAATCGTGCTGCTGGAAGAGATCAATGTCGGTATGGCAGTGGCTTTGCCCGAAGGCCTCGTGGTGCCGGTGGTCCGCAACGTTGACCAGCTCTCCGTCAAGGAACTGGCTGTTGAGACTTCCCGCCTGGCCACCGCTGCCCGTGATGGCAGTCTCGGTCTGGATGATTATGCCGGCGGTACCTTCACAGTGACGGCACTCGGCATGTATGGCGTTGATTCTTTCACGCCGATTATCAACGAGCCACAGTCGGGTATTCTCGGTGTGAGCCGGATCTTTAACAAACATAAATGGGACGGCGACAAGCCGGTCAAGACCAAGAAGATGAACCTGTCGCTGACCTGGGATCATCGCACGCTGGACGGTGCCCCTGCGGCGGAGTTCCTGGTGGAAGTCTGCAACCTGCTCGAGGCGCCCTGGCGTCTGCTGGTGTGAGGGCTTATCCATGACTGAACAAAATCTCGACGTACTTGTCATTGGCGGCGGCCCCGGTGGTTACACCGCAGCCATCAGAGCGGCTCAGCTCGGTCTCGAAGTTGGTTTGGCTGAGAAAGCGGAACTGGGTGGTGTCTGCCTGAACTGGGGTTGCATCCCGACAAAGTCGCTGCTGCACACGGCCGATGTGATGCGCGAGGCGATGAGCGCAGCCGACCTTGGGCTTGAAATCAGCAAGCCTAAGTTCAAGCTGAAAAAAGTGGTGAAACGATCCCGTGATGTCGCGGCCCAGCTCTCAGGAGGTATTGCCCACCTGATGCGCAAGAACAAGATCAAGGTCTTCAACGGTGAAGCCCTGCTGCACGACAAGAACACGGTGCAGGTCGGCGAAGAGACAATCATTGCTGACAACGTCATTGTGGCAACCGGTGCCACGGCCCGAAACCTGCCGCATATCCAGGTTGATGGTGATCGTATCTGGGATGCCCGCAGTGCCATGACGCCGACTTTCATGCCGAAGCGCCTGCTGATTATTGGCGCCGGCGCGATCGGCGTGGAGTTCGCGAGCTTTTACAATACGCTGGGCGCCAAAGTGACCCTCGTGGAGGTTATGGACCAGATCCTGCCAGCGGAAGATGCAGAGATCGCCGGTATGGCGGCGGAAGCGTTCGCGGCACAGGGTATTGAAGTGCGCACGGGTACGGCGGTGGATTCGCTCGAGTACGACAAGAAGAAGCTGGTTGCGACTATTGATGGCAGCACGGAGAAATTCGATGCAGCGATCCTGTCGGTGGGCGTCAGTGGCAATACTGAGGGCATGGGTCTCGAGGCTGCCGGCGTTGCAATCGATCGCGGTTTCATCACCGTCGATGCAGCACAGCGCAGCAGTGTCCCGGGCATCTACGCCATCGGTGATGTTGCCGGTGTGCCCTGTCTTGCCCACAAGGCGAGCCACGAGGGCATCATCGCCGTTGAACAGATCGTGGGTCAGAGTCCGCACCCACTGAACAAAGCGCGGATTCCCGGCTGTACCTACAGTCACCCGCAGATCGCCAGTATTGGCCTTTCAGAAGCCGCGGCAGCCGCGACAGGTGAGATTCGTGTTGGCCGGTTTCCGCTCCTTGCGAACGGCAAGGCGATTGCAATCAATGACTCGGAAGGCCTGGTGAAGACCATATTTGACGCTGCCACCGGCGAGCTGCTGGGCGCCCACATGATTGGCCCTGGCGTGACCGAGATGATCCAGGGCTTTGCGGTAGCTATCGGCCTTGAGACCACGGAACAGGAACTGATGGCAACTATTTTCCCGCATCCGACGCTGTCCGAAGCCATGCATGAATCTGTGCTCTCGGCCTATGGCCGGACCATAAACTTTTAATCACTGGAAACCCGAGGGGTGGTGCTATGACTTTCGCGAAGAAATATGCCGAAGAATATCCGGATGAGACTGCCATACAGGACTCGCAGCATGCCTTCAGCTGGGCCGAAGTCAATGACAAACTGAACCGCTGCGCCAACGGGCTGCAGGCCGCCGATCTTGGCCCTGATGTCCGGGTTGCGGTGTTTGCCGAAAACCATGTTGAAACCGCACTCGCTAACCTCGGGGGCCTTGTCTCTGGTGCGTCCGTAGTGCCGGTGAATTTTCATCTCACGGCAGAAGAAGTTGCCTATATCCTCTCGGACTCAGGCGCGCGCATTCTGTTTGTTGGCGCGGAAACGGCGGAGCGCGGCCTTGAGGCCGCGGCACAATCACAGGTACATACCGTGATAGGCTGGCAAGCCCCCGATCTCGATGGCCTGACGGAATGGAACGAGTGGCTGGCTGCCCAGGATGCCGGTGAACCGGACCAGACTGTGCCGCCTCGTCCGAATCTGCTGTATACCTCCGGCACGACGGGCAGACCTAAGGGCACAGAGCTGCCACCTACCATGTTTGCGGGCGGCGCGACGGTTGATGAGCACCTTGCGAACTTTAATGCGGCCGCGCTGGAACGCTCTGGCGGTGTCCGGGGGCCGCAGCTCGTGGTCGGCCCGATGTATCACACCGGTCCCCTGTCAGCGACACGTCAGCTGATCGCAGGTATCCCGTCAGTGATCCTCGGCCGCTTCAATGCGGAGAATACGCTGGCAGCAATCGAGCAACACAAGATTGTCTCGACACTGATGGTGCCGACGCACTTTGTGCGTCTGCTGGCACTGCCGGATGATGTTAAAACCAAGTACGACGTCTCTTCGGTCCTGTCGATCAGTCACACCGGGTCCAAGTGTCCGGTTGATGTTAAGCGGGAGATGATTGAGTGGTTCGGCCCTGTGTTCCTCGATGCCTATGGCGCGAGCGAAGTCGGCACGACCTGTCTCATTACCTCGGAAGAATGGCTGGAGTATCCGGGCTCGGTCGGCAAGGCCATCCCGCCTTTTACGGCCATGATCCTGGACGAGGAAAACAATGAGTTGCCGCCGAACACTGAGGGTCGGCTCTTTTTCAAAGATGATACCGGCCGCGGTGTGATCTATCACAATGATCCTGAGAAATCGGCCGCTGCCCACATTGCGCCCGGTGTCTTTACGCTCGGCGAAATTGCCTATATGAATGAAGAAGGTTACGTCTTCATCACGGACCGCTTCAGCGACATGGTGGTTTCTGGTGGCGTTAACATTTATCCGGCAGAAGCCGAGCAGGTGTTGATTGAGCACCCCGCTGTGCTCGATGTTGCCTGCATTGGTGTGCCAAACAAAGATATGGGAGAAGAACTGAAAGCACTGGTGATCCCGCACCCGGATGCAGAGCTGCCCTCTTCAGACGCACTTGTGGCCTGGTGCCGGGAGCACCTTTCCCACTACAAGTGCCCGCGGACCCTGGATTACGTAGACGATCTTGGTCGCAACACCATGGGCAAGATCAACAAGCGTAAGTTGCGGGCGCCTTACTGGGAAGGTCAGTCCTGACCCTCAATTCGCCGCTTTGGGTCTGCTGAGCAGCAAGGCACTGGTTGTCAGCATAAACAGCAGCGCATAGCTCACCGTTGAAAACATCAGGATGGTCTTTGTATCCGTCCACTCAACAATCTGGCTTGTCACTGCCGGGCTGACCGCAGTGCCGGTTGTTGCG
>Ga0075480_10002615_pt1 | contig 11586 bp, 7 predicted proteins | sample DEB08_DNA_7_FD_81590 | JGI IMG/M metagenome (GOLD analysis project Ga0075480, IMG submission 81590) | Aqueous microbial communities from the Delaware River and Bay under freshwater to marine salinity gradient to study organic matter... | ecosystem: Environmental > Aquatic > Marine > Coastal ... | reverse complement strand
TTTGGCTGTTACTGGTGGTGCTACCTTAGCTTCTACCTTGGCTGTCACTGGTGGTGCTACCTTATCTTCCATATTGGATGTAACCAAAGCAACCACATTGAAAGATACCTTAACAGTATCCCAAGGGACAACTTTGAATTCTTCATTATTTGTAAATGGTAACAGTATATTAGCAAGTGATGTTTCCATAAATGGAGATGTTACCATTAAAGGCAATCTTGAAGTAAGACTACAACAAAATACTTCTATTTTCAATACCACTGTGAATGACTATTCATTGATTGTTACTGAAGATCTTTCTTTAAACGGTGTGCTTCTAGTGTCTCAAGATGCTTCGCTCAATGGAGAATTATATGTGAAAAATAATGCTATATTTGATTCAAGTCTCAATGTTAATGGAGAAACAAACTTTCAATACGAGAATACTACCCAATTATCTTCGTCTATTAACATATCATACGATAGTTCAATTGATGTTTCCTATAATGGTGTAAACTTTGCACCACTCAATGTTGCTTATAGTGGTGACGGGTCAAAACTTTTGTATAGTAACAAAAATTATACAGCTACAAGCGGTATAGCATATATTGCCCTTGGCGCGGAGTTTGTTACAACGAGTAGTGGTTACGGTTATTCTATCGCAACAAATTCTGATGGCAAATTTACAATTGTAGGAAACCCACATAATGGAAGAGGAACAATATATGTGTATTATGAAGGTGAATTTAAATTCGGTGTGGACGGTGAATATCATAATAATAATAATTATGGGGGTGAATATTTTGGATATTCAGTTTCAATCACATCAGATGGAAGCTATTGTGCGACTGGAGATTTTATTTATGAATCTACTGATAATACTGACCATACTGACGCTGGTAAAGTATATGTATATGAAATTGAATACAACCCAGTTTGGAATCTTAAGCAGATTGCTACAATTGAAACTACTACAGGTGAGAATCATAGTAATTCGGACATTTTCGGACAAAGTGTGTCAATTATATGCGACTCTACTGATATTTATGTTTCTAGTGGTGCTGTTAATTATGAACCAAACTCTGAACTTAATACTGATTCTAATTACGGTCTTGTTAGAACTACGAAAATAACTAAAAGTAACGGTGCTTCTTCTCAGTTCGGACAAGATATAACTGGTTCTTATAATCTACGGAAAGAAGGTCGACACGTTAATTTAGTATTTAGAGATGATAATACATTAAGATTAGCTACTAGCACTGACTATAATTATATAACTATATATGACATTGATAAATCTGCAGGTGCCAATACCAGTTGGACTAAAAAAAACACCATAGATATTTCTCTTCCTACCATTACAAATATAGCATTGAATAGAGGAACGTCAGATGTATCCGGTGGAGATACATTAGTAGTTTCTAATGAGTATGGCGGATACATATATGATGTAAGACAAGCAAGTATTGATTATTTTGAAACTAAAAACATAAGTATTCAACCTGTTTCAATTACACAGAATAATACATCCATTTCTATTACAGATGATGGTAGTAAGGTTGCTGTGGGTCACTCTACATCTAATAACATACTCGTAGTTAATCTTAATTATAGTAGTCCTGTTGTTGATACACAAATCACAGCCAGCACAGATGGATTTTATATAAAGAAAATGGTTAATACAATTGATTATCAGAATATAGGACAACATAACATGCAATTACGGATTGAAAATGGTATGGGTATATATCATTCAAAAGCATTAGAAATAGGTCTATTAGAAAATGGAACCGGAATTATTCAAGCAAATGAAAAAGATGTTGGATATAATACATTGTTACTCAATCCACTTGGTGGTAACGTAGGTATTGGAAGTGGTAACGTAGGTATTGGAACAACGCAGTCAACCAGCAAATTACATATATATGAACCAACTGGTACATTGCACGCCGCCAACGGCGTAGGTTCATTAGTTATCGAACATGGTGATATTGGCGGATCAAGTTCTATTGTGTTTCCCTCTGCTAAAAATAGAACCTCTGATTATGGGTATATTAAGTACCAAGACGATTATGCTAACAGCACTGGTTCCGAGAGGGCTCTTCTCACAATTGGAACTCAAAATGACTCTGATGATAATATCGCAATTATGCCTAGTGGTAGTGTTGGCATAAATAAATTAGATCCTAGTATTAGTTACAAATTAGACGTAAATGGCGATGTAAATGCTACGTCATACAATGCATCTTCTGATTATCGTATCAAAGAAAACGTTGTTCCTATTTCCGATACATCTTATAATATCGATAACATAAGACCAGTTACTTATACAAATACAAAAATGGAAAAACAGGATTTCGGCGTAATCGCTCACGAACTTCAAGAACAAATACCTTTCTTGGTTACAGGAGAAAAAGATGGCGAACATCATCAATCCGTCAATTATAACGGTCTCATTGGTCTCTTATTAAATGAAGTTCAACAACTCAAAAAACGAGTCCAAGAATTAGAACAATCCAAGCCTTGAAGATTTACACCTTCGGGCATTTACACCTTCATGAATTTACAATAGGACAAAATACAATACATTTCATAATATAATGAATTTATAAAATGTATTTTTTAACGCACGATACCAAAAGCACCCACTTTACAACTACAAATATTTCCGTCTGTATGTCTACTATTTAAAACGCATTTACATCCAGTTCGCATATTGACTGCATTATTACGTGTCACTATATCTAATGGCTCAGGTGTAGGTATTGTTGGATCAGCCCTACAAGTCATAGGAACACGGTTTGTTCGTAAATCTGTATCCTTACATACTGGGAATGTAGGACAATTCGTTACGTCCTTCTCGCTATTAAATACTAATTGCTTTCCTGAAGGTATTAACTGATTATATCGGGGTTTTGTGTTAGTTATGCTATTGAATAGAGAATATTGTTGATTTTGAGTTAATACATTTGATGAAAATACTGCTGGTTGACTAGTTGTATCATTATCTACACGAAGACGCGTAGATATACGTTTATATTTTAAATAATCACTTTGAGACATTTTACTTAATCGCTATATACATACACGCGATATTTTGTCTTTTGATACATTATTATTCTTCTTTTTTTACAAGTGTATTTTCTTGTAAATATTGTTTTGTCATATTATAACCACCCCACGCTACCAATATACCTATTATTGCTCCTACTCCTAATTGTTCTATTGTATGACGCCTATATTTCCAACGCTGATATACGGTTAATCCTGCTATAAATAATTCACCAAATAACCATGCCGGAGACTCTTTGACTAAATATAAAAATGTTAATGACATAAATACTGATTGTGCGTGTGCCGAAGGCATACCATACATTTCTACACCGGCATACTTTTCATTCATTATGCTTTCTCCATCTTCTGGACGTGGTTGTTTCGCAATTGCCTTTGCTACCTTATTTATAAAAATATTTATTACAAATATAACTAAATACGCGCACCAAAATCCCTTATTCCCCCATAACAATAATATACCTAGAATCAATAATATGAATGGACCTAAAAATCCGATTTTATCTAATATGTTTATTATTCTATTCCCATTATGTATCTCATTCATAATGATAATTATAATATCATTATAAATATTTTTGGCAGGTTTTAGTTATGTTTGCTGGGGCTTATATAATTGTTCGCATATTAATGAAAACGACCAATTTGCATTGTTAAAATCCACCACATTACCTCTATCGCTTATTAATTTTATACTCATTCTTCGGATATTTACAGGACCGAAATATTGACGTTGTTGATTCTGTAATGTTCCACCAAATTCTACAATGGTCTCACCATTACTTCTACCGCTCAATTTTAAAGGAATCACACCAAATACATCACTCGCAAAAGGTGTTGAACCATAGATTTTTGAACTAACATTACCAGTTGTCGCATTTGTTTCGGATGCAGTCGTATTTGCCTTTGATACCAATGATTGTATTTGCTTTTCAGTTAGCTTGTTATAATCAGTCCTTGTTTCTGTATTGTATATCTTCTTCCCAGTTACTGGGTCACATATAAAATTCGCTCTTGTCGCATATGATGGTAAAGGTACTTCTGTATCACGAGTTGTAATTGTTATTAAACCATCATTTAAATGACTTTGGTTATAATCATCTATACATAACATAAAATAGTTGAATAATTCCGTACTAATACCCGTATCGGCAGTTAAACTTATTACTGATGAACCATCCGTACTTTCATAATTAGATAAATCATATACTGTATATTCACGATATCCTAATATCCATCCCAATGTACTATCCCATGTCGTATTACGAACACTACTTACACCTACATAACATTTTACGAAACTAGATGGATCAAAAAATGAAATACGGTAATCCTTCGCACGATACTCTTTGTTTACAGTAATGTTTATATTAATAAATTCAGTTCCTTCTATTGTTGTTACGCCTATTGAAGATTCTGATGCTACTGTTCCATTAAAGCCATTATTTATAGCATCTAGCAACATATCACGTGTATATCGTATATCAATGTTATCATCGTCTTTTATATCTAACTCTATTATTATATTGTTTTCGTTTGCCAATACTCCGTCTTCATAAGCAATTAATTCTATTTTATTTGTAGCATTTGTCAATGTAATCAAGTTTTGTAAAATATAACTATTACTTTGAATACCTAATACTGTTGTTCCGTCAATATCATCTGAAAATGATATATCGGTAAATTGACGATTTACATCATCAACTGACGGTATTGTACTGTTTAATAACGGAAACATATTGTCTATCATCGCATGATCTATATTTAAATGTTTATTCCAGCTATTAAAATAATATTGTTGCTTTATTTTTAATGATAATTTTACTTTTGCTGTTCCATTAGTATTGTCTATTAATTCTATAATACTTCCCTCTAAATCTGAAAATAGTTCGAATTTTGATTTGATTGCTTCTTGTAAAGCAAATAGACTACTATAAGACGCATCTGAAGGAGAAGGTATCAAATATCCATAAGGAACAGGTGAATTGTATAATGCGGATCTTCCATAATCTGGGTTTATTACATCAGGCGTACCTACGGAAATATACATTAAATAACTTGAATCTATTACGTATTTCGTTGTATTTTGTATATCTAATGTATATTCCATTACATCATCCGTAATTGCTATTGTTGATTCTGAACCGAATAATCCTTTGTCTCGTAAAATACCTATATCCAAGTCTTCTTCATCTGTTATCATGGAAACGGTATCCGTTTCACTATTGTATTTTAAATATGGAACGGTTTCTCCACCTACATCTACGTTCGCTCCCTGTTCTATTTGAAAAATAGGATTCGTAACACTATAGCTAATGTCCTCTAAAAACTGGATAGAGTATGATTGTTCCGTTAATTGTTTGTTTATATTTAAGTATAAACTAGCATTTATTGTAGTATTATCTTCTGATGACACATTTATATCCAAATAAGAACCCGCAAATATATATTCATTACTTTCATCTTGAAAATTCTCAAACAAGTTGTTTATTTCATTAAACAATGTACCACTACTTACTATATTGCTTGTATTACTTGAATATAATGCATAACTTAAATCACTACCTACATAATTACCGTCTTGCTTCGCAGTCACTGTTAATAATTTAGTATCTAGCATTGGGTAACTATTTTTATAATCAAAAGTCACGTCTATTTTATTGATTCCTTCACTTAAATCATATGTTTCATTGAACTTCATTACAGTATTAAATATGGTATTTGTAAAATCCACTTTATATTTTCCCGTTGTAATCGTTCTCAAAATATCAAATTGCATCTTAAAACGACCATCAGAAGTCTTATACGCAACATTGCTGGAATTTAATATTTCACCATTACTCGCGTCCGTTATACGGTTATTGATTTCTTTAATATAGGTGTTTACATTATAAGAAATATCCGTATTGGGAATGTCTATTCGGTAATCATTTTTACTCACGTCATATCCTGATGCTATATTTTTCAAATAAATATATGGAGATGTTGTTACCGAAAAACTATCTGTTTGTTGTGCTAATGGAGGCACGTCGGAATATATATCATTTAATACGTATTCTTTATTTATAAATCTAAAACATGATGCTGTTCCCGTCCATATTGGGCGTAAGGTTGGGGTTGTTTCACTTATAGTTTCTGTTGGAAAACGAATACGTATTTTGGAATTAGGTACATTGGATGTGGTTAAACGATTCGCCTTTAATGATAGTTTAAAATAAGAATGGTCGTCTTTATTTATACGTTCTATTTTTGATTCGTCATTCAAATATTGATTCTCTTCTATCACTTTTTGTAAATTCGCATAAATTGCCGACCGTGTATATGCTAATCCCATGGTTAGTGATAAAGTTACAGTAAATATTAAGTCTATTACTTCTGCTGTACTGTTTGGAACTCTTAGAAATTTTTCTACTGTAAATGAATTATTAGCACTTGTTAATGTATAACGATATGGATCTAGACTAGTTGTTAATGGTAAACTATTTCCATTTACACTTGTAAAATTATACGAAATATCAGTAAAACCCAAAAAACTTGGTATACTTTTGGAACGGTTTACATAATAATTTACATCACTCTCGTCTGTAGGCTGTGGAGTCCACCCCGGAAAATTCAAATAATAACTTGTTTCATTATATTGCTTATATATTTCGGTATTCATAGTGATTAAAGAACTATATTTATTATACTGCATCGCAGTTCCTCCAAAATCTACATCCGTAGATATATTTTTTATTGTGGTTATACTTTCGTTTATTGTTTCAGATAATTCACTTGGACTATAATTTCCAGGCGTTATTTCTATTTGATAATCATGATTTCCATTGTCTATACCCGGCACATTACCCTTTAGTATAAAAAAATTACTACCAAAACTAGAATTTATCGTCCACCAAACATAAGGTATTTCTACCGAATATAATTTCATTAATACTACATCTTTTAATGGTTCTGATAAATTCAATGTAAAATCTGTTGTTGGACTTCTTTTATCTTGTCTGTATTGGCTATCTATTGTTATTACTCTTGTTACCGTTTGTTGTAATAATGGATTTATTTGACCCCTTGTGTATTCTAAATCTTTGGTATAACTCATTACCTTTTCCATCCTTGCTTTACTCGGCTCCATATAATTTTCATTCTCTAACATGGCCAATATTTCATTATTTGTATTTGTAGGAAGTTCTTTCGCTTCTTCTATTTCTTCTATTTCTTCGTCTATACCTTCTATTATAGTGGTGTCATCATCACTTTTATTATCATCACTCGTTTCAAAAAAATGACTGTAAATATCCTCGAAAAATTTGGCTAATTCATCACCTGATTCATTTTGAATATTACGATATTTATTTATTGAAAAAATGATTTTGGCTTCCAACTCACGATCAGTGGGATTGGTTAAGTCCAATACATCCAATAATTCTTTATCACTATAACTACTTACGTCATACATATTTTTATTTTGTGTTTCTTTTTTATTGTTTGTATTCATCATATATATATTTATAAATACAACTTCTATATACTATTCTTTCTATTTATTTGTTTCTGTAGTAGTATTTCTTATTAAACGTTGTTTAAACATATTTCCTATATATTTTATTAAATCTATCTCTTTTGATAAACGATATATCAATTCCACGGGAAAACTCTTTAAACCCTGGCCTCGTTTCATATGTTTATTACCACGAAAACATAATATATCGAATATCTTCATGACTAAATCTTCTTCCTCATTCATTTCATTACGATCTATACGCGTTCTTCCTATAAATGTATAACGATTATAGTTACCTTTTGAGTATACATTCAATTTACCATTTATTGATTGGTTTTTTATTAAACCTATACCAATTATTTTATTTGTGTCATTATTCATTTCCAATATAAATAAATTTGTATCTGTCATTATTGATTTAGATATAGGGTCTGGCGAACAATATACACATCCTATATTTGGATGCCTTCTTCTATAATTCTCATTTTCATTCCATGTAGCATTTGTAAAACGACTTGTTAATATGTGATTTCTTAAATTTTTTTTGAATAATCTTATCTGTTTCCTATACCCGCGCTTATCTGTTGGTGCTACCGGATTCATTCTTATTATGGTTATGGTACTCGTATTCTATCGTATTTAATCAATTTTTTGTCTGGATTTCCGTATTTTTTTCTGTGTATACTCATATTATGTATTCTGATATATCAAATAGTAATCCAGAACTTGTCAGTATTTCATCTGTTAAATTACATAATACACATACATTTACTTCTCCTGGAGATACACATAGTAGTTCAGATGAAAGTAATGATAATACAATTGTTTATAAACCTGTTATGATTAAAGTAAATAGTGATATTCCATTACAACACGATACCGTTCAAATTGAATCTTCTCTAGAAACATACACCAAAAATCATTTCAATACTCTTACTACTAGGGACCTTGACAGATTACATGAAACATATGGATTCATACAAGGCGAGCATTCTAATTCTGGATGTAATAGCCCTGTTTTATCTATTTTAGATAGTAATCCCACCAGTAATAATAATAGCAATAATAATAGTAACAATAATAGCGATGATGAAATTGAAAATGGAAGTATGGATACCAATTCAAATCACATTATTACACGACGCCATAATAAAAGCAAATATACCAAACTTAATATCAATGATATTGAAAACTATGTTAAAAAATATTATTCCAATTATATTGTCGATAAATACGCTAATGAACTAGATATACTTACTACATTCATTAGAGGACAGAAAAATTTATACGCACAATCCAAAATTATTTCTCAACAAAAACTTTATCTTCTTATGTTTCCAGCCCTTATTATTGCTGCGGGTGTTACTATTATTTCTCCCTTTATTCGGTGCGATTCTATTGATTCAAATATTATTACCGGCCTCAATGCTATTGTTACTCTATTTATTTCACTTGTCGGATTTTTAAACTTAGAATCCTCTTGTGAAAAATATCTTATTTTAGCTTCTTTATTCGACAATATTGAAACTAATCTTGAACTTACTTCTACCAAACTCATGGTTATGAAAAAGGAAAAAGACATTTCTGAACTCATTATCACAAAATTTAATGAAGTTGAAGATAAAATTTCAGAATATAAACTTATTACGCAAATTCTTGTATTACCCGAAATTAAATCTCTATTCCCTATTATTTCACATATCAATATTTTCTCTTTTATCAAAAAAACAGAACTCATGAAACGCGGGCTCATTGAAAAATTACGCGATGTCAAAAATGAAATTTCATATATTAAATATAAATTTGAACGACGAGAACAAATACATAAAATTAAATCTTCGGCTACATACACTTCATCGTCTGATCTTAATGCACACACTGATATTGAACGGAAAAAAGAAATATCTAGATTAAATCAACTATATCAATTAAAAACTAATATTACTAATGAAATTATCGAATTACAAAACGCATATACCATTATGGATACTATCTTTTATAGAGAAATTTCTAACGCGGAAAAAAAACAGAACAAATGGTGGTTTTGTCTATTTTGCTTTTATTGGAATAAATCTTATGAAAATTCCGATGACATGAATGATCTCTTACAAGAACTTTCACCTAGTCTTAAAAATCTTATTGTACCTTAATTATTTATCGGGCAGGACACATTTTCCAATACCAAGGCATGTCATATACTAATTTTACTGAACCTAATTCTTTCATTTGATTCAATATTTTGTTCGTTTTTGTATTTCTTGTATTCCATCTTATTCTCATTATCACCCTTTTATGCGTTGGGTCTTTATGTAAAGGATATTCATTCAGTTTTTCTATATTACCTATCTTCATACTACTTATTACATCTTCTATATAATTTCGTGACATTGTTACGTCTACACGAGGAATACATATCGTTGTTATTGTCATCATTCTTGTTATTTATTATACATATTTATAAAGTTGAAAAATCAATTTTATAAATTATTTCAACCCCCCATATTGTACTTATACAGTACTTATATAGTTACCCATTTAACCCACCATGTGAGTTGCTGTTTCGTACAAGATTCTAGTGATTGACTCATTAACATTTATTCCAATGATTGATTTTGGAAGCATATTTTTTATATGCTTCCATAATTAGATTTTTTCATTGGTTTTTTAGAATCTATATTTTTGCTATTCCGAAACATTATTATACGTTTTATTATCTTTAATTCGTTTTCATATACTTTTATTATTAGTTTAAAAAGTTAGATTTTTTTGTTCTCATATTCAAATAATGTCGGTCAGTGATATTTTAGACGAATCTTGGATTCAAGAACAACAAAGAATACAAGACATTAAACATAATTATTGTAAAGAAAATATGGATTCTATTACCGTTCATTCCCTTTTTATTAATAGCAATAAACATCTTGATAAAATTGTCAACTCGGAAGTTTCATTAGTGCACTCCGAACAAAACAATAAGTATATACCTAAAAAAACTATTTTACAACTTATTCAACAAAATAAAAAGTGTAATACTTGTTCTTCTAACTCAGAATATAAACTTATTGATATCGCTTCATTCTTTATCACTATTGAACCAGAACACATACAATCCTTCTCCAAAACTACGCCCACTTCGCATACTAACGAATTCTTCAAATTTCATCCGTCTATTCATGATATTGTTGTACCTCCTTCCATTTTTATTTTTCACAAAGTTAATTCTATATTCCTCATATATCAGGAAACCATACAACGTAACAAGAATTATACTATTAAATCCATACTTAAAACGACTCCTAACAAAAATTCTAAAAGAATGAATACGAAAAAAGTCAGAATTGACACACAACTTAACGAATCATACAATAATCATCATATTAAACATAAAAAAACACGTAAAAATGTTAGCATATCCACATAATATGTCAATGTTCTCAAAGGGTTTAAATATTATACTCTATTTTTATTAGATAATAAATATTTATTATGAGCTATATTGACTTTCCATCTCTCGATTCTAAACAACATCTTGATTCCTTTTTTCAAGATGAACTCGTGTTTTTTTATTTTCATTTCACATGTAATTTAAAATATACAGACTTTACATATTTTTCAAATCGCTTTGACAATGTGTTCTCCCTTTTGAAAAAACAAATGAATGTTGATAAAGATAATACGCTTCCCTTTTTGATTTCATTCTATAAACTCATCGCTAATACACGAGATATTCACTCCGGTAAGGGCGAACGCGACATATCTTACATGATGCTCTGGAAATTATATTCACATTTTCCATCTCTTGCTATTTTTCTACTTCATCGTTTCGTACAACAAGTTGACGAACAACCTTTCGTTTATGGCTCTTGGCGAGATATTAAATATTTCTGTGATTTCGTTAAACAACATAGTCGACACCACGAAAATGATACGCTCATTGATATTTGTATTGAATTAATTAATACGCAACTTAAAAAAGATATCGATACTTGGAAATGTTCTGAAAATCCTATGGATTCTCGCTTCATATCCAATGTTGC
>Ga0075480_10002612_pt1 | contig 11590 bp, 12 predicted proteins | sample DEB08_DNA_7_FD_81590 | JGI IMG/M metagenome (GOLD analysis project Ga0075480, IMG submission 81590) | Aqueous microbial communities from the Delaware River and Bay under freshwater to marine salinity gradient to study organic matter... | ecosystem: Environmental > Aquatic > Marine > Coastal ... | reverse complement strand
TGGTTGGATTTGTCAGCAACTAGTGTGTTTATATTATCCATATTTGCAAAATAATTCTGAAAATGTTCTGGTACTTGATAGCGATGTATTTTTTACAAAAAAGATTGATTTTTTGCTAAAAATAAAGGTATTTTTACAGTAGGAACTGAAAATCATAAGCCATACTTTGATCACATGCAGCAATTACATCCTGATCTTTTAAAGGTAGATAAATACAGCGGCATATCCCATCATATGTTATTTAATAAAAAAATTTTGACATCCATGTTCGAAATGATTGAAAATTATCACAATACGGAATTTTATAAAGTATATATTGAAAAACTTAACCCGCATGAAGCAAGTCCTTCGGCTGATTATGAAATTTACTACAATTATGCACTTAAATTTTACTCAGAACATTATGAAATTCGAAAATTAAATTGGGCTAATCTGGAAAAGTTAAGTATTAGCAATTTAGTTGAATACGATATGGTGTCCCTTCCTCATTGGAAGAATGACTAGACCAAATAATTTAATTCACAACATTAAAGAATTCAATATAAAAAGATCCTTAAACTGTATAAATAACTATTTAATTTTAAATTCTATTTTTTAGTGAGTTTTAAAGAGCTTAGATGTTTTATTAACTGTGAGTAAAAAATATTTTATAAAAAATCAACTTGTTTTCTTTACTAGCTTCCAAATAGTATTTCGAATAGTAAGTAAAAGATTATAAAGATATTTTTTGCCATATAAATAATTTTTCAGCATAGAAAACAAAACCCTTCTAGTGCTCACTAGATTTTTTTTAATGTAAAAGGCATCCCCCCAAGAAGCCTTATCCATCCAATAATGTGTATCAGTTCTAATAAAACCAAATTTTTTGAGGAAATTGTCAATATCCTTTACCGTTGGGCAACCTTCATATAATTCCATCTTATTAACTTCAGTTATAATATAATTTACATCTGCCTTTAAGGAAGTCTCTGAGCCTTTTAAGACTTCGAGTTCAAATCCTTGAGTGTCTATATTCAGAAAGTCAATTTTTGAAAGACCTAAGTCATCCAAAACTTTAATATTGTATATTTCCGTTTTTTCATAAAATTTGATTCCAGGGTGTTCGTTTAAGTGTTCTTTTGGCTTAAGGAAAGATGAACTTTGGCCATCGTTGTCTGAGATATGCATATCTAAGGTAGAATTTGAACTTCCTAAACCAAAATTATACAAAGTTACATTGTCTAAGATTGCAAAATTTTTTTTTAAAAAATTAAATAACTTTTTTTGTGGTTCGAATAAATTTATTACTGCGTTTGGGAATAAATTTAAATACTCTTCTACCTCTTGTCCTCGATGTGCCCCTATATGAGCTATAGTTTTTATATCAAGTGAGTATTTATTTTTTAAATGGTTCAAATCTAGTAATGACATTATTTACTTAACTCCATCTATTCACTGCCTGTCATTTCAATGAGAATAAAGTTTTGATTACTAGTTTGTAATGTTTGTATTTCTACATTACATGGATTTATATTTAAATATTTTTTTAAATTCTCAGCAAAAAATTTTTCCATAACATACCTGTCTTTGTTAAAAAGATTACTGTCATTACACATTTTATCACATGTTGTATTTGTAGGTATGTTCTCAATCGAATCAATTTTTGTAGCCGTATAAATTGATAATAAATTATTGAGCTCTAATATGTAACCAACTTCATTATTAGTTATTTTGATAATTTCACTAAAATTTTCAATTTTACTTTCAAGAAACTCTTCTTCATAGTTTTTTTCAGAAATAAAGTTAATCTCTACTTGATTTTTAGCTTGTTCAGCAATAGTTTCATATATGCCAACAAATAGTCTTGGGGTTAAAAATATTGACACTATAAAAACAACATAAAAAATATTTTTTGAAAGGGGTTTGCTGTTTGTAGCTATTCCCAAAAATAAAAATAATAATATTGGCAAAAAGTGATAAATTTCTTGAAAATTAAAATAATATGGCACAAGTACAATTGAGTATATTGTTAAAAACAAAGAAATATAATTTTCTCTAAAATTATTTATCCTAAAAGAAGAAAAAATAACTGATAAGTTATAAAAAAGTAAAGGAAAAGCTATGTAGTGAAAAGTTAATCCTTGATTTGTCGTAAAATCTAAAAATATATTACCCCATGATATTGTTGAGGAGATTAAATAAGTCAGAGAATTTTCACCTAATGAAAATCTAAAGATAAATAACAAAAATCCCAATATAGATAAAAATTGGAAAATATTTCTTAGTAATATGCGTAAGTTACTAATGCCTTTATAAAAATAAATAACCTCACAAACAATAAAAGTTATATCTAATGATAAAAGTCTTAAAAAAATTATAATTTATAAATAATCAATTGACCCAAGTGATTTGGAACAACGACTAAGTCTTTATTTGATTTTAATTCATTTCCTAATTTTGTAACTCCATCCGTAAACCACCCACCATAATCATCTAATACTATTACCGCACCATGAATTGATTTTACTAATAAGTAATCCAAGCTCTCCTTTGCTGAAACATACGTGTCAACGTCTATGTGAGCAAATGATATTGGCTTATTTAAATTGACTTTCTCCATAGAATTTGGAAATATTCCTTTAATTATATTTAATTTTTGACCCGATATAGCTTCAACTTCTTTTACATCACTAATGCTTGCGTCGTTATATTCATTATTTTTAAAAAAGGTATCGTTTTCTGATGAATTTGTAACTCCGCTAAAAGTATCACAAGCATAATAATCTATTTTCTTGTGTGTGTTTTCTAGTGAAACTAAACCTGAAACCCCACCTTTCCAGCACCCTACTTCAACAAAAGAAGAATTGTCCCTTAAGTATCTTTTAGACATATCATAAATAGTAAATAATCTTGATTTAGGATTTAGAGTATGATTTTTTATTAATTCAAAATTTTGGATAAAATTTTCATCTGTTTTCCAAGGTAGATAAAAATATTCAAATATCTCTATACCATAATCTTTTCTTTTTTCTTTATATCTAAGTGTTATCTGAAACAGTTTAAATAAAACTGCTGTGATAATATTAATTCTTTTTCTAGCTTTAATTACTTTTTTAAGGTTAAACATTTTTGTGGCCGGAGGCAGAATCGAACTGCCGACCCCTTGTTTTTAAGATAAGGGCAAACCTTGTGACCTAGTGTTAGTTTAATCTATTTATCGATGTAGTTAACTAATTTATAACCTGCAACCATTCCGTTATAAAACTGATAATCAGTTCTCATAACACAATCATCATTTGAAAAAAAGTAGTAAAAATCTAAAAACTCAAAATTAAACTCGCCAAAAAGAAAGCTTGTAGAAAAAATTATTAAGAGTTTCACCTTTTTAATTATCAGCTTGTAAAATTATAAGATTAAATTTTCTAATTGCCTTAAAATAAATTAATTTACTTAGTAAAATTTATCTGTGAAAGAGAAAAAAATTTATCTTGCTCAGCCATGGGGAGGCTTAGGTGACCAACTTGCATATTCAAACCTTCCAAGGCTGTACTCAAAAAAAAACTACGAATTTAACATATCATTTCTAAATTACTCTCGTAACAGTGAAATAACAGATTTTGTATGGAAAAATAACAAATATGTCAACAACACTAAATCCTACAAAATACCAAATGCAGGATATGTTATGTTCAATAAAAAAACTATTGACAGCACCAACCTAAATTCGGTTCAAACAATAAATGTTTTACATGGTTTTGAAGCAGGAGATGGATTTCCTGAAATATATTTAAAAGATTTTAATAAAGAGAAATTAATCTATAAAAATATTTGTGATTTAAACATGATCACTATCAATCAACATACAGACAGAATGTATGATCCAAAAAGTATAAAGGAACTAATTAACTATTTAAACAATAACAAATTTCATTTTTTAACTTTTCCAAACATTTACAAAGATGTAAATAGTTCATTAAATAGTATCAAAATAGAGAGTCTACAAAAACTAATTAGCATTTTATTAAAAACTGAAAATTTTTACTGTTTAAGCTCTGGTTCACATTCCTTAGCAGCAACTCTAAGAAACCAGTTTGGGGTCCCCAAAAAAATTGTTTGCTATAATCCTGATTTTGACATCACACCCATGCAAGGTTACTGGTATTCAAATGTTGAGTATAAATCATTACCTACTGTAAAAAATTTGAATAAAAAAATATCACGAAATACTAGGTATCATCAGAAATTATTAAATTTTTTTTCTTAATAGTTCTTTTTGCCAAATATCAAATAAAATTAAAGATACGTCTAAAAAATATTTTTTGGTTGTACCAAATTAACATAATGAGAGATAGGAGTTTTTTTAAAATTCTTAGAAAAATTTGGTTTTCATTATCTAATTATTAATACGACAAGGGCTTTTAAAGGTTTTCTTATAAAATTGAAACAATTAGTAAAAAGCTGATCATAAAGTCGTAAATTTAAATAAATAATAAATAACTTAAGAAAAATACAATTTTTTTATACCTTCTTCATATTTTGAAAATTTAATTGCACTAAATACAGGGTTAGACAAAAAAAACTCCGATCCACTCTTTTCGAGGATTTTTATCTCATGGACAACTAAATCATATAATTTATATACGTTACCCTTTAAAACTGGATGTGAAAATTTTATTTCCGAATCTACAGTCATTCTGTTATCTTTATATTCAAAGTATTTTCTAACATATTCTACTTTTAAGGACGGTTTTAAAAAGTTTCCTTTGTAAAAAAAATTTTCTATTTCGTTAAATTCATTAAGTGTTGTTGGACTAACTATCTTATATTTACCAGATTTTTCAGTAAATTTAATCTCTTTAGATAAGCTATTAGAATTATCATATTTTCTAAATCTTATTTTATACTTTTCATAGTCATTAATTTGAGAATCTTTAAAGAGTGTAAGATCATCGGTATCGAAATATAAACTGTAGACTTTTCTTTCTGGATATAAGGGCTGCAAATATTTTTTGTTTTTAATCATAAACAAATTAGAAGAATTTGTGTTTCTTAGAAACTTTTGTTCGATTCTTTTTTCAATTTTCAATTAGTAAAGATCCCTTCTCAACATGAATAGCATCACTTAAACAATTTGAAGATCCAATTCTTGCTTTAGCTGGTCCAAATTCTTGTTTCTTTTGAAATAAACTTATGCATAAGGAATTATTTATAGAGGTTAGTTTTTCTATATAAGCAACTGAACTGTCTTTCACAGCAATTCCAATATTACTATTTTTAATTACTGTATCTTTAATTGTTAAATTTGAATTTTCCCCAACAGAAATTCCTTTGTCACCACAAAAATTATTTTCTAATTGATTAATAGTGTAATCACCATAAGACAGGTCTAGGCAGTCATTTTTAGAGTTTATTATATTTAAATATTCAATATTAAGGTTTGAAAAGTCTAAATCTACTCCATCGAAATTGGAGTTTATAACTATCATAGATTTTATATTTCCTGATGAGTTAATAAAATTAATACTATCTTCACAAAATGAGTTTTTTACTTGAATTTCTAAATTGGATACAAATATATTGTTAAAGGTAATGCAACCAGTCAACAAACTCTTGTCGTTTCTAATATTGGTTGTTGAGAAGGTTTGTACATGATCAACATTAATTTTCCAATCTATCATATTGCTGTCATAAAAAACTATTTTTTCATCTAGTTTTTTTAGATTTATATTTATTATTTTATTTTCTTTGTCTATTTTTAACTCTGGTTCGCCAAAAACTAAAATAGATAAATCTGCCACTTCAATCTTCTGAACTTTATTAGTTTTAGATTCATGAGTCTGAACTAAATAGATTTGAATATTGTCCTTTTTAAATTCATTATTCAGGATACTCTTCGTTTCACTAATTTTAATTTTGCTACAACTTTCGTAATAACAATAATAAATTTCATCATTAATAATTTCAAAATAAGATTTTTGTAAACTGTATTCAATAGGTTTAGTCCTAATTTCTATTTGATTTGTATTGTCAAAATTTTTTATTATAGTTAAATGTTTTTCAAATTTATCAAATAACTCATTTAATTTAGATTCTGAAATTATATAACCATAAGATTCTAATTCAGTTTTAATTTCTAAATTTTTTGATTTTAAACTTTTAAAATCTTTGAGCAAACTTTTAGATCCATTTTGAATGCTTTCAACATTAACACTTGTCTGCAAATAGGGTGTTATCCAAGAAGATCCTTGATCTTCTGTAATACCTGATAATCCATCATAATAAATTGGTATAAGGCTATTAAAAAGAGGGTCATAATAAAATTTTCTGTTGTGAGATATTAATCCGTGAGTTGATCCAAGCGATAACAAAGCTGCATCAAATCTGTTTAACTTATCACTAGTTTGAGTTGAATTGTAGTCTAATTGAATATTTTCAATTTCTTGATTGTCTAATGAAAAACTTGCATTTTTACTAATACTATTCAATAAAGCTATTCCATTTAAACCAATAGAAAAGTTGTTAATATTTTTTAATAAAAAGTTAACATTATTGACTTTTGAAAAAAATTCAATATTCAAACCTTCATTTATCCTACTTTCCCACATCATATTTTCATAGTATTCAATTACAGGACCTTCTCTTAGACTATTTATCTCAAGAAACTCTTTTGAAATTTTTTCTTGTAGAAGATACTTTATAGCTACTTCGTTTACTGTTGTATCTAAAAATCTCGTTCTTGGTGAAAGAATACTTAATTTATTAAGAATAGTTGTTACAAATATTTCATTTTCGGAGTTCCTAGTTTCTGGTAAAAAAAGTTTGAATTTTGTAACTCCACCAACATTGCCTTCCATCAGTTCGACATCTAAAGAAGATTTGACTATACCCTGTTCTTCATGAATATGGTCTTCATAATCACCATGAATCCTCACTTTTGCGTTAAATACACATTCCGAACTATCTTCATAAATAAAAGAGACTTTTGCAAGTTGTTTATTTTTATACCTGGGAGATATAATTTTATTGTTTTGTTCAAGTGAAATATAAGCTCTAAATAGGTTTTCATTCCACTCCTTATTATTTAAAACTCTAATATCTATTTTGGATAAATTCTTAAAATCATGCTTAACAGCATTTTCATAACTTAAACTGTTGCAATAAATTACTTCAGAATTATTCACTTGTAAAACGCTGACGTTAGATGAGTCATAATCTTTATAATTCAGAAATAATTTTGAATTAATCAAAACATAAAATAGAAAGACTATAAAAGAAATATAGATTGATAAAATTATAAATTTTTTATAAGTAGCCTTCAATATTAGAAGCTTTCCTTAGTTCAAAATTTATTAATTCTGAATCATTATATTTTTCAATTAAATTTAGAAGGGTGTTTTTTGAATTCGATGATAGATGATAAGTAAAGTAGTCATTGCTACTTTTACTATAATTTATTAAATCCTCTATTTTTTCAAGTGAAGAGTCTTTAGATTTTAAATTTAGAATTAGATAGTATCTTTTTTCTGATATGTAAGAAATATCAAAAAAATTAAATTTATTTAAAAGAACAGCTCCAATTTTTGTAATTAAAAACCCAGCTGAAATAAAAATCAAAAGATTAAACGAAAGATTCAAATCTACATTAATAGCGATACCAAAAGTAATTAAAAGGAAATAATAAGCCAGCTCTAAAGGATTTTTAATAGGAGTTCTAAACCTTACTATTGACAAGGCTCCAACAAGGCCTAGGGAAAGTGCAATATTATTTGAAATAACCTTTGTTATAACAAAAACTGATAATATAATTAGCGTCGAAATTATATAATTATTAAAATTAAGTAGCCATGCTTGATTCAAAGCATATCCAAACAAAAAATTCAAAAATATACCAACCGCAATTACATAAAATGCTTGTTTTAAAAAAGAAGCTAGAAAAACAGCATCAAAACCAAATATGTTGTAAATCATATATATACAATAAACTTTAAATAGATTTAAACTAATGATTATGTTGAATATATTAGAGCTTAAGGAAAAGATATTTTCACAATCGTTAGAACTAAATTTAACTTTTTTACTAAATATATACGTTAATCTAAATTTATTATTTATAGCAAACTTTTATAAAGATCCATCAATTTTAATCAATCAGCCTTTTATAAAATTCGTATTTGAGGTAATCCAATCCGATCATTTATTAGTTATTGTTCCACTAACGTCTTTGATTATCTCATTGTTTTTAACATTCTTAATATTTATTGTTAAAAAATTGATAACTGAAAGTTTAAACGTTTTATTCTTTTCAACAATAATAATAACATTATTTTATCTGATAAAAATTAATTCAATTTCTAGAGTCTATTTAGTTTTATTTGTATTAGTTATTTGGATCGATTTTATTTTAAGCAATAAAGTATTAGTAAGATTCTTTTTTCTGAAACTGATTTTTCTTTTGATTATTATTTTTATTCCATATTTATTACCAAATACCTTAAATGAAACAGATAGATTAAATTTTTTAGAATCAAATCAAAATAAAAATATATTTTCTGTAATTGACGCTTATATAAATCATGAAGATTTCAAAATAACTTTTGAAGATAAAGTGGTAGAAGAATTTTTTAACCATGAAAAATTAAATTCCTGCATAAATGAATTCTCAAATGATGGTTCAGAGATACTCAATAACTATTTTATAGTTGGCCATGCTTATGGTAATTCTTCATATGGAGATTTGGGCTTGTCTAAAAAATTATTAGATTATTTTGATAAAAAGTCAGACAATATTATTTTAACTGGTGATGTTGTGTTTGAAAATAATATCGAAAACTTAAATCTAGCTAAACAGCAGCTAAATACAAGATTTGAAAACCACTATATAGCTGTTGGAAATCATGATTTAAGTCAAGAATACTATAAAACTTTTAAAGATGATTTATTTCTATTATCAGAAAACTCTGTTGATTTAATTGTTGCAAATTTTTCAACTTATAATTGGAAACCTACAGTCAAAGATCAATTTTTAATTAACGAATTTATAAAACAATCAAATAATAAAACAGTAATAATCTTCTCACACTTTGTAGTTTGGTTTCATCTTACAGAAGAACCTGTTGCACCAAATGGTATAGACTTTTTACTAAAAGAGCCTAAAAACGATCATTTAGACTGGCTGGAAATCGATGACAAAAACTTAATTTTTATTTCTGGAGATTATGGAAATAGAGGTAGAAGTATATTTTGTGAATATCAAGAAGAAAATAGTAGAATATTTATAGCAAATGGTATTTCAAATAATTCATTTGACACAATTCTTAACTTAAATATTTTTAAAAATAGTTTTAATTTCGATCTTTTAGAATTAAAATAACAATAACCCAGCAGTATTTATAGGTAAACCTGTAATTTTATTAGTTATTGTTTACTTGGGCTTAATTACAGCAAAAATAATAAATATGTGTTTCGGTCATCTAATTACTAAATCAACATTGAATACAATACTTTTAAATAAACGCACAATTTTAAAATAAATATTGTTATTAGATTTAAATAAGTAAGTTTTATATTTAGAGGTATCTGAAATAACAATTTTATAAAATTACATTATGAAAATTTCATTTGGCATTTCAACCTACCCAGGCAACGAAGAGGAGGCCCAGAAAGCAAATTAAAAAAAGTCTTTATGATTTAGTGCTTTGTCATCTATATAGAAATCTGAACTGAACTTTATACCTGTTCTTAAAATATTAAATTTTAAACCCCATTCATTCAGCTGATTATAAGTTAAATCGTAATAATCTACCCCTGAATTTGAACCTCTAGCGGTATCGATAATAATTTTGTTACCATCTTTATAAAGTTTATTTACTTTATTAATTCTATCAACTATTGGAGTACTGCTTTTGTAAATAGGCGCACCCAAACTGTCTTCTGGTGTGTTGCATAAAGTTTTATCTAGATCGAATACAAAAGTTTTTTTATTTTTTAAGTCATCCAATTTTCAAAATCCTTCAAGAAACCTTCAATTGAATCGTTAGTCTTAGTATGTTTTGTCATGTCAACAATAGTGTTAAAACTAGTAGTTACTATATTGGCCCCATTAGTCAAAGCACGTAACGCGTCTTCTGGAGTTCTAATGGAACCAGCTATTATTTGAGTATTAACTTCGTTAGCAGAATAAATTTGTTGAGTCTCATTTAATACTAAATCTGGATTTTCATTATTATCTCTTAGGCGACAATAAAAAAGAGAGGCGTACTTTGATCCCAATATTGAAGCTAAAAACATTTGGTTTGTTGAAAAGCAACATGTTGTATTTATACTTATACCAGATTCAACTAAAGATTTTATAGCTTTCAAATTTTCAAAACTTACCGGAACCTTAATAGCAAGATTTTTTTCTTCGATTACTTCACCCAAGTCTTTCCATAGCTTAGTTGCTTGAGTGATTATTTCATTGGGTTCATTTGTAAAAACCTCTACACTCAGCGAAAGTTTTTTAGTATTACAGTAGTTAGCAATTTTTTTTATTAATTCTTGAAAATCTTCCTTGGGTTCTTTAGCAATTAGTGAGGGATTTGTTGTCACGCCTTTAATTAACCCCGAACCACCTAATTCTTCGATCTCATTTAAGTTAGCACTATCTAAGTAAATTTTTTTATTCATTTTTACTCACTAAAATCATAATTTCTTCCATCCTCAACAATTATTGAATCTGTATCATCATCTTTATTTGACCATTCTATAATTACTGTATCTTCTAGGGCAATTCTCATATGCATAAGTCCAGGTGGTATGTGGTAAACATCACCCTTTTCCAACATTATAGAAGTATTTTCACCTCTACCAATTCTTGTACCTAGCTTCAACCTTCCACTGTAAATGTAATAAAATTCATCCTTAACTACATGGTACTCTAGGCTACTTTGAGACCCTTTTTTCATTTCAATAATCTTTACTGTAAGATTTTCATCCGCAAAAAGGGTTTTTATATTTCCCCAGTATCTTTCACGTGATTCTACTATTTTTAACTTCTCTGGAAGCTCTTTTTTTCCATACTTGTCCAAATTATTGTCCATAGTATTTATCCTTTCCATGTTTTCTTTCATGATGAAATTCATAGAGAATCTCTTCATTTTTTGTTTTTTCAATATCTTTTGTAAAGTAAGCTATTTCAGCAACATATTCAAGAACTAGTGCATTTTCTAGACATCTTTTTGAATCTTTTCCAAACACAACACACCCGTGGTTTGATATTAAAGCTGCCGGCGTATCTAAGGGGTTGCTATTATTGAAAAGTTTTACAACTTTGTTTCCAATATTTTTTTCGTAATCACTCTTGATCTCACTTTCAGATAATTCTTCAGTTAGAGGAATAGTGTTTTTAAAGTAGTCAGCATGTGTAGTCCCAATAATTGGGATTTCTTTTCTAGCTTGAGCAAATACTGTAACAAATTTTGAATGAGTATGTATAACACTATTTACATTTTTAAAATTACGATAAATTTCTAAATGTATATTCAGATCAACGGAAGGTTTAAGCCCTTCAATTAACTCTCCCGATTCAAGACTAACTACTGCGATATCATCATTTGTTAAAGTTTTATAGTCA
>Ga0075480_10002611_pt1 | contig 11593 bp, 12 predicted proteins | sample DEB08_DNA_7_FD_81590 | JGI IMG/M metagenome (GOLD analysis project Ga0075480, IMG submission 81590) | Aqueous microbial communities from the Delaware River and Bay under freshwater to marine salinity gradient to study organic matter... | ecosystem: Environmental > Aquatic > Marine > Coastal ... | reverse complement strand
TCCTGCTCGCGGGCCTGGTCCAACAGGTCTGCTTTGTTGACGGCCACTAAGACATCAGCGTCGCTGGGCGCAGCAATCAGGTCGAGCGTCACCGGATCGCGTTCGGGGTAAGTCGCGCCATCGAACAGAGCGACGATGAGGTCGGCGTCCTTGGCCCGCTGGGTCGCCCGTTTGACGCCTTCGCCTTCGACAGCGTCGTCGGTGGTGCGCAACCCGGCGGTGTCGGCGACCAGCACCGGGTAGCCGGCGAGATCGAGATGGACCTCGATGACATCCCGGGTGGTGCCGGCGGTTTCCGAAACAATGGCGGCGTCACGCTTGGCCAGCAGATTGAGCAGGCTCGATTTGCCGGCATTGGGCGGGCCGACGATGGCGACCCGCACGCCGTCACGCAGGCGTTCGCCGCGGCCCTGGTCAGCGAGGTGGCGGGCGATGTCCTGTTCCAGCGTTTCGACTTCACCCCATAATCTTTGGGTGGTCTCCTCCGGCAGGTCTTCGTCCGGGAAGTCGATCACCGCTTCCAGATGGGCAAGGGATTTGATCAGCCGCTCACGCCAATCGGTGTAGAGCGTTTTGAGTGCGCCGCCCATTTGCCGGAGCGCCTGTTTGGCCTGGGCGCGGGTTTCGGCATCGACCAGATCGGCCAGGGCTTCGGCCTGGGTGAGGTCGAGCTTGCCGGCCTCGAAGGCACGGCGGGTGAACTCGCCCGGTTCAGCCGGACGCAATCCGCCGACCGTGTTGAGCGCCGCCAGGATGCCGTCGAGCACCGCCGGGCCGCCGTGAACGTGCAGTTCGGCGACATCCTCGCCGGTGAAACTGCGCGGATGGGGAAACCAGACCACCAAAGCATCATCCAGCACCTCGCGGGTCGACGGGTCGTGGATCTTCGCCCGCGTGAGCATGCGCGGCTCCGGCGGAGCGATGCCGAGCCGGGTCAGCGCCTTGCCGGTCTTGGGTCCGGAGATGCGGATGACGGCGACGCCGGCGCGGCCTGACGCGGTCGCCGGAGCGAAGATGGTGTCGGCGGACATGAGAGTGTGGTGCCGGTTACTTTTTCTTTTTACCGCCACCGGAGGAGGAAGGCCCCTTGGACGACATGTCCATGGTCTGCGCCATGCCGCTGGTCAGCGCCGACCAGAACGCTTTTTGCATGTCGGCGAAACCTTCGGACCCGGTGCCGAAGGGGAAGACGGCTTTCATCACTTGTTCCGGGTCCATGGCCTGGGCGGCGGAGTCCATCTGTGCGCGCATCCGGTCGAGCATTTCCTCCTGCAGCGGCGCGACATCGGGCAAGCCCATGAAGGCGCGGGCTTCCTCGGGCGTGCACTCGACATTGATGGTGACTTTCATGGCGGCCGGATCCTTATCCTAGGGCGACAGAGGGGCGCAGTTGAATTCGTGCAAAGGCCCCTTACAGTGAGGCCCACTCTAGAAAGCCGTTGTTCACATTGAAAGCCCGCCGTGTCTTCCGAACGAAACCGCCTTGGCGACGAGACCAGCCCCTACCTGTTGCAGCATCGCGACAATCCGGTGCATTGGTGGCCGTGGGGCGATGACGCCTTCGCCGCGGCGCGGGAGCAGGACAAACCAATCCTGCTGTCGGTCGGCTATGCCGCCTGCCACTGGTGCCACGTCATGGCACACGAAAGTTTCGAGAACGATGCCATCGCCGATCAGATGAACCGCGACTTCATCAACATCAAGGTCGACCGCGAAGAACGTCCGGACGTGGATGCGATTTACCAGAAAGCGTTGGCGGCAACCGGTGAGCACGGCGGCTGGCCGCTGACGATGTTTCTGAAGCCCGACGGCAAACCGTTTTTCGGGGGCACCTATTTTCCGCCCGAAGACCGCTACGGCCGCCCCGGATTTCCTGTCGTGCTGACGCGGCTGGCCGAGGTCTACAAAAACGACCGCGACATGGTCGACGGCCATGCCGATAAACTCACCGCAGCGTTGGACATGAGTGAAGGCGGCGAGCTCAAAGACCCGTTAACCCTGGCAACGCTAGACGAGTGCGCGGCGCACCTTGCCGATCACTTCGATTACGTCGACGGCGGGCTCGGGGGTGCGCCCAAGTTCCCGATGACAGACGTGTTTGAGTTTCTGTGGCGCGGCTATTTGCGCAGCGGCGATACCAAGTTCGCAACGGCCGTGCGGGTAACGCTGGACCGCATCTGCCAGGGCGGCATTTATGATCACCTCGGCGGAGGCTTTGCGCGCTACTCCACCGATCCGAAATGGCTCGCGCCCCACTTCGAGAAAATGCTCTACGACAACGCGCAGCTCATCGATGTGCTCACGACCGTGTGGCAGGAAACGAACTCCGCGCTGTATGCAACGCGGATCGAAGAAACGATCGATTGGCTGATGCGGGAAATGATCGGTGAGAACGGCGCCTTCGCCGCAACGCTCGACGCCGACTCAGAAGGCGAGGAAGGCAAGTTTTATGTGTGGGGCGAAGCAGAGATCGACACCGCGCTAAAAGATTTCGCGGACAGCGACGTACAGCTGTTCAAGGACATTTACGACGTCTCCGCCGAGGGCAACTGGGAACACAAGATTATTCTCAACCGCATCGACACCGCCGACGTGCCGTTGACGCCAGAGCAGGACGAAGCCTTGGCGAAGATGCGCACCACACTGTTCGAGGTGCGTGCCCCGCGTATACGTCCGGGCCGTGACGACAAAGTCCTCGCCGACTGGAACGGGCTGATGATCCAGGCGCTGGCGCATGCGGGACTGGTGTTCGGCCGCGACGAATGGATCGATCTCGCGCGCACAGCGTTTGCCGCCATCGTCGCGACCATGCAGTGGCAGGACGACAGCGGGCGCACCCGCCTCGGTCATTCGCTCTGCGCCGGCAAACTGCAACAGGTCGATCTGTTGGATGACTACGCAGCGATGAGCCGCGCAGCATTAGAGTTATTCACCGTCACCGGCGACGACGCTTATTTAAATCACGCGATGACCTGGAGCGATCATGTCGAGGCGCTGTTCTCCGACGCCGGTCGCGGCGGATACTTCTTTACCGCCAGCGATGCGGAGCACCTCATCGTGCGCACGGCCTCAGTGACCGACAGCGCAACGCCGTCCGGCAACGGCGTCATGCTCGGCGCGCTGGCGCGGCTGTATTATCTCACCGGAGATGACCGCTGGCAGGCGCGCGCGGAGAAAATTCTCGAACGGTTCGCGGGCGATGCCTTGCGCAGCTTTCCGCATACGTGTTGTCTCTTAAACGGTTTCGAACTCTATGCGGACGGGTTGCAGGTCGTCATCATTGGTCCGCGCGGCGGCGGCTCGGCCGTGCTCATGCGCGCCGCGCTCGACATGTCTAAACCGACGCTGATGTTGTCTGTCGTCGCCGATCCGTCCGCGCTGCCGGAAACGCATCCGGCCCGCGGCAAAACGCAACTCGACGGTCAGCCGACCGCATACATATGCCGCGGTCCGGTGTGTCAGGCCCCGGTGACGGCGCCGGACGATCTTCGCACACAGTTGGCGTCCTGATGCCGCAGCTATCTCTCCATAGCCCGATCGGCGATCTCACCGTCTCGGAAGAGGATGGCGTCATCGTTTCTCTCGATTGGGGCTGGGGCATGGAGCAAACCAAGACACCGCTGTTGCGCCGCGCCTGCGATCAACTGCACGACTATTTCGACGGCAAGCGGACGACCTTCGATTTGCCCCTCGACGCCCACGGCACCGCTTTTCAAAAACGGGTGTGGAACGGCATGCTGGCCATCCCCTTCGGCGCGGTGAAAAGCTACGGCGCCATTGCGGCGGACCTGAACTCGGCGGCCCGCGCGATCGGCATGGCCTGCGGCGCCAACCCCATTCCGATCCTCATTCCCTGCCACCGGGTGGTGGCGGCAAATGGTCTCGGGGGGTATTCGGGCGAGGGCGGTTTGGGTACAAAACGTTTGTTACTGGACCACGAAAACACAGCTTCAAAACAATAATCAGCAGGGATCTACAGATATGGCACGCGTGATTCTCGTACACGAACCCGGCGGACCCAACGCCATGATGCCGACCGATGTGCAGATCGGCAAACCGGGGCCCGGCGAGGTGCGGCTGCGCCAAACCGCGATTGGCGTGAACTTCATCGACACCTATCACCGCTCCGGCCTCTATCCGGTGCCCGGTCTCCCCTTTACGCCGGGGATGGAAGCGGTCGGCGAGATCGAAATGGTCGGCGAAGGCGTCAAAGGCTTTGAGGAAGGCGACCGAGTCTGCTACGGCAACGGCCCGATCGGCGCTTATGCGTCCGAGCGGATTATGCCCGTCAACACCCTGGTCAAAGTGCCGGGCGCACTCAAGGACGAACAGGTCGCCGGCATGATGCTGCGCGGTCTGACCGTATGGTACCTGCTGCGCAGTCTCTACCAGCTGAAGGAAGGCGAGACGGTTCTGTTCCATGCCGCCGCCGGCGGGGTCGGACTGATTTTCTGCCAGTGGGCGCGTGCTATTGGCGCCACCGTCATCGGCACGGTCGGTTCGGAAGAAAAAGCGGAGCTCGCCAAAGCCAACGGCTGCACCCATACCATTCAGTACCGTCAGGAGGATTTTGTCGGCAAGGTGAAGGAAATCACCGACGGCAAAGGTGTTTCGGTCGTCTATGACGGCGTCGGTAAGGACACCTTCATGGGCTCCCTGGATTGTCTGCGCAAACGCGGGCTGATGGTGTCCTTCGGCAACGCATCCGGGCCACCCCCAGCGATCGAGGTCGGGATGCTCGGGCCCAAAGGGTCGCTGTTCGTGACCCGCCCGACGCTGTTCGATTACACCGGCACACGTCCGGAACTGGAACTGGCGACCAAGGACCTATTCGAAATGGTCGGCAGCGGTGCGGTGGAGATCGATGTCGGCCAGAGTTATGCGCTCGAGCAGGTCGCGCATGCCCACAACGATCTCGAGACCCGCCAAACATCCGGGTCAACGGTGTTGCTGGTCTAGGAAATGTTCCGGTAGGGGGGAGCGCTAGTTGCCGGCCATGGTGACGGACTTGTCACCGCGGTCGAGCACCAGACCTTTCCAGCGCGCGCGCTGTATCATGTGGTCTTTGTGCTCTGCCTCGACCTGCTCGCGTTCTTGAGCGGTCGCGCAGGACGCCAGCTTGGCCTTGAACGCCACGACCTCGTCGCGGGTCATCAGCGATTCACCGAAGACAGGCTCCGCGGCGGTCTGATCGGCCAGCACTGGGCCGGCGGCCATGAAACACAGAACGGCAAAAACAGCGGCAAAGCGCGGCATATGTCTCTCCCTTAGGACGCCTCCCCCAAGGCGACCTCAGCAATATGCCGAAAAACGGTGCCGCTGTCAGCGGGGTTTTAGGTCAGGTCTGCTGATCTTTTCCCGGCGCGGACTTGGTCCGCCTTACTGATTCATGCGATCGAAGAAGTCGTTGTTGTTCTTCGACTCCCGCAGCTTGTCGAGCAGGAATTCCATGCCGTCCTGGGTGCCCATGGGATCGAGAATGCGGCGCAGCACCCACATCTTCGACAGGGTTTTCTGATCGACCAGCAATTCTTCCTTGCGGGTGCCCGATTTGGTGATGTCGATGGCCGGGAAGATGCGCTTGTCGGCGAGTTTGCGCTCCATGACAATTTCCGAGTTACCGGTGCCTTTGAACTCTTCGAAAATGACTTCGTCCATGCGGCTGCCGGTGTCGATCAGCGCAGTGGCAATAATGGTCAGCGACCCGCCTTCTTCGATATTACGCGCCGCGCCAAAGAAGCGCTTCGGACGCTGCAGCGCGTTGGCATCGACACCGCCAGTCAGCACCTTGCCGGACGACGGCACCACCGTGTTGTAGGCGCGTGCCAGACGGGTGATGGAATCGAGCAGGATGACAACATCGCGCTTGTGCTCAACCAGACGCTTGGCCTTTTCGATCACCATCTCGGCGACCTGAACGTGGCGCTGGGCCGGTTCATCGAAGGTCGAGCTGACAACCTCACCGTTGACGGTGCGGTCCATATCGGTGACTTCCTCCGGTCGCTCGTCGATGAGCAGAACGATCAGATAAATTTCCGGATGATTGGCGGCAATGGCATGCGCGACGTTCTGCAGCATCACCGTCTTGCCGGCGCGCGGCGGCGCGGTCAGCAGCGCACGCTGGCCCTTGCCGAGCGGTGAGACAATCTCGATAACGCGGCCGGTGAGTTCTTTTCCTTTGGGGTCATCGACCTCCATATTGAGCTTTTCATCGGGGTAGAGCGGCGTCAGGTTGTCGAAGTTGATGCGGTGGCGCACCGCTTCGGGCTCTTCGAAATTGATGGTGTTAACCTTGAGCAGAGCAAAATACCGCTCGCCGTCCTTGGGCGCGCGAATTTCCCCTTCGACGGTATCGCCGGTGCGCAAGCCGAAGCGCCGCACCTGGCTGGGCGAGACATAAATGTCATCCGGACCGGCAAGGTAATTGGATTCAGGTGACCGGAGAAAACCAAACCCGTCCTGGAGAATTTCCAGCACGCCGTCACCGACAATGGCCTGCTCGTCGTCGGCCAGCGTTTTCAGGATCGAGAACAGCATGTCCTGCTTACGCAGGTTGGACGCGTTTTCGATGCCGAGTTCCTCGGCGAAGGAAAGGAGTTCGGGCGGTGTTTTCTGTTTCAGGTCTTTAAGATGCATGGAGAAAAAAACTCCGGACGGTAACTGAATGAAATGGACCAGCTGAACAGCGGTCTAGAAGAAGCGATCCAACAAAGCAGCGGTCTGAACAGATCCGGCGATAGCTGATGGACAAGTGGTTCGGGAAACCGGTGGCGGGATGTGGGACGATACGTCCCGAAGACTGCGAAATCGTTAACGTAGACGCTGGCCAGGTGTCAATTCATATTTGTATGACGGCGGGTCGCCGTAACTTGTCCACACGACGCTTCCTATAACTATAAGAATCTAAATAAAGTAGTATTAGTTGTTGGTGCTGTGGGTTCCGGGGATCAAAAACCATCCCAGTGGTCATACCCATGTTCTGGGCAAAACGCGGAAATCTGCACAATCTCTGTATAACTTCAGTGCCTCGATCCCGGTCTGCGACTTTTTAGGAGCAAACCGTCAGGCGTTTGCCTTGTTTCAATCATAAGAGTCGCGGGGATAAATTGCGTCATCCCCGTTTTACCGGCTAACGCCGGTTCTGTTTTCCGACGTTGGCAAAAGGTGGGACAGACTGCTAAGAATGTGCGTGAGACTCCTGCCATGTTGCCGCCATGCCGGGTTATCCCCGCTACCAGTGTCTTTCACAGCAGGTCACCGTGGCCGACGCATTATACAATTTGCACCTTGTTTCGGATTCCTCGGGTGAAACCGTAAGCGGCATCGCCCGTGCGTGTCTGGTGCAGTATGACGAGGATGCGGTCACGGAGCACTTCTGGTGGCTGGTGCGCACCAAGGGGCAGATGAAACGCGTCATCGACGGCATCAAGGCCGCGCCCGGGCTGGTCATCTTCACACTGCTGGATCCTGCTGTCCGCAATCTGCTCGAACAAGCGTGCCGGGATCTCGGCGTGCCCTGTGTCTCCGCACTCGATCCGGTGATGAACGCCCTGCAGGTGATGTTCAACAAAGAGGGCAACCATGAAATCGGCCGGCAACATAATCTCGACGAGGAGTACTTCGACCGCATCGAAGCGATGCATTTCGCCATGGCTCATGACGACGGCCAGACTCTCGATGGTCTGAAAAATGCCGATATCGTTCTCATCGGCGTCTCGCGCACTTCGAAAACGCCAACATGTATGTACTTGGCGAACCGCGGACTGCGCTGCGGCAACATTCCGTTGGTGCCGGGAATTGAACTACCGGAGGACGTCATTGCCGCGCCGCGGCCTCTGTTTGTCGGTCTGACCCGCGAACCGAAAAGCCTCACCGATATTCGTCAGAGCCGTCTGCGGTTGATGAACGAGGACCGCGATATGGATTATGCTGAGCTCGACCAGGTCAAAGAGGAAGTGGCCGCGTCGCGCCGCCTGTTCCGCAAACATGGCTGGCCGGTCATCGATGTCACGCGCAAGTCGATCGAGGAGACTGCCGCGTCAATCATCCAAATCTATAACGAGCATCACCCGTCATGACGGATATCGTACTCGCGTCAGCCAGCGTTAGCCGTGCGCGGATGTTGAAAGACGCGGGCATAACCTGCGACATTGTCCCGGCGCATGTCGACGAAGCGTCGGTTAAAGACGCGCTCAAGGCCGAAGGCGCGAGCGCGCTCGATGCCGCAGAAACACTGGCGGAATTGAAAGCGGTCAAGGTCTCGCAAAGCCGCGGAACGGATCTGGTAATCGGCGCAGATTCAATTCTCGATTTCAATGGCGAATGGTTCGACAAGCCCGCCGATATGGATCATGCCAAGGCGCATTTGATGACGCTGCGGGGGCGAACTCATGCGCTGGCAACGGCAGTGGTCGTTGCGCTCGGCGGACGGCGCATCTGGCATCACCGTGATCAGCCTAAACTGACCATGCGCGCGTTCAGCGACGCGTTTCTGGACGACTATATCTCAACCGTGGGAGCGGACGTCACCTCATCGGTGGGGGCGTATCATCTCGAAGGGCGCGGGGCGCAGCTGTTTGCGTCTATCGATGGTGATTTTTTTTCCATTCTCGGTTTGCCTTTGCTGCCCCTGCTCGCGTTTCTGCGTGAATACAATGCGGTGCCGGTATGACAGAGGTTTCGACAATCAGCGCTAAAGCAAAACTTGCCGGAATTGTCGGCTGGCCGGTGTCCCATTCACTGTCGCCGCGTCTTCATGGATTCTGGTTGCAGCACCACAAAATAGACGGCGCGTACGTCCCTTTACCGGTGCACCCCGACAATCTCGAACAGGCGCTGCGCGCGCTGCCCAACATGGGCTTTCGCGGCGTTAATCTGACCGTGCCGCATAAACGGGCCGCGGTGGATGTCGTGGACGAAATCTCCGACATCGGCCGGCGTATCGGCGCGGTCAATACCGTGTTCATCGGCGACGGCGGACGCTTGAGCGCGACGAACACCGACGGCGCGGGATTTCTTGCCAACTTGCACGAGGGCGCCCCGAACTGGGGGGCAGATGCGCGTCCCGCCGTTGTGCTTGGCGCCGGCGGCGCCGCGCGGGCCATTCTGGTGTCGCTGATCGATGCCGGTGTCCCGGAGATTCGCCTCCTCAACCGCACCCGCGCACGCGCGGAGGAGATGGCGGACGCGTTTGGGCCGAAAATTAAGGTTTACGACTGGGGCGACAGGGACAACACACTCGACGGCGCGGGATTGCTCGTGAATACGACAACGCTGGGGATGAGCGGCCAGCCGCCGCTCGAGATTGCGCTCGATGCTCTACCCGGAACGGCGGTCGTCACCGATCTGGTGTATGCGCCCTTGGAAACGGATCTACTGGCAGCGGCACGCCAGCGGTACCTCACCGCCGTGGACGGTCTCGGCATGTTGCTGCATCAGGCCGTGCCCGGGTTCGAGGGATGGTTCGGCGTGCGGCCCGAGGTTTCGTCCAGACTGCGCGGTTACGTCCTCGAGAACGCGTAACCGGTCCCGTGGACAGAACACGCCGTGCGCTCACCGTCCCGCTAACGGTCATCGGATTGACCGGATCAATCGGCATGGGCAAATCAACGGCGGCGGCGATGTTCCGGCGCATGGGTCTTCCCGTATTCGATGCAGACGCGTGCGTGCATGCCCTGATGGCGCCCAATGGCGCTGCTCTACGTGATATTGCCGAACGGTTTCCCGGCGCCGCCGGTCCAGCCGGCGTCGACCGCAAGGCGCTCGGCGATGCCGTTTTTGCCGATGCGGCGGCACTGAGGGACTTGGAAGCGATTCTCCATCCGCGTGTGGGCACGGCGCGAACGGCCTTTCTCGCAGCCTGCGCTCGTCGCCGAACGCGGTTCGCCGTTCTCGACGTGCCGTTGCTGCTCGAAGGCGGCAGCGATGCGCTGTGCGATCTGGTCGTCGTGATATCCGCGCCCGCGTATCTGCAACGTCAACGCGTGCTGCGCCGTCCGGGGATGACGGTGGAAAAATTTTCCGGAGTCTTGGCACGGCAGATGTCGGATGCAGAAAAGCGCCGCCGCGCTGATTGTGTCGTCACCAGCGCATTGGGCCGCCGCGAAACCTGGCGGCGTTTGCGCCATTTGCTTATGGTGGCCTGCCGCCGCAGGGACAGGAGCTAGACGTGCGCGAAATCGTTTTCGATACGGAAACCACAGGGTTCGACCCCAAGTCGGGACACCGCGTCGTCGAAATCGGATGCGTCGAGCTCGTCAACCACGTCGCCACCGGCGAAACCTTCCACTGCTACATCAACCCGGAACGCGATATGCCTCCGGACGCGGAAGCGGTGCATGGACTGAGCATCGATTTCTTGTCTGATAAACCCCTGTTCAATGACATTGCGGATGATTTCATCGCTTTCATCGGCGACGCCGCCTTGATTGCGCACAACGCGCCATTCGATATGGGCTTCGTCAACGCCGAACTCGAACTCACCGGCCGGCCCGCCCTACCGATGGACAAGGTGATAGACACCGTTCAGTTGGCGCGCCGGAAATTCCCCGGGGCACAGGTCAATCTCGACGCCCTGTGCCGGCGCTTCAATGTCGACCTCTCAGCACGCGTCAAACATGGCGCCTTGCTCGACGCCGAACTGCTGGCCGAAGTGTATCTGGAACTGATCGGTGGGCGCGAACCCGGTCTGGGACTGTCAGCGGCAAAGGCCACAGACAGATCGGCGGCAAAAGATGCGATCGCACGGCCACGGCGCGAGCCGCGGCCGCATCAGCCGACCGCGGACGAGCTTGCGGCCCACATCGCGTTTCTGGAAAAACTGAAGCAGCCGATCTGGTCCGCTTAGGCTTTCGCCCTAGAGATTTTGTCCGGCCACCGCGCCGCCGGTTAGGGCATTGCGCCGTGCCGCTTCGCGTGCCCGGTCTTCGTCGGTCTCGTACTTCTGACGGTAGAGGTCGATGAAATCGACCAGCTGCAGCATCAGCGGCGGGAACCCGCCTTGCACGGTCAAATCGGCAATAATCTGCCGCACGAACGGATACATCTGGCGCGGCACTTCGATCATCAGGATCGGCCGTACATGTTCGTCGCCAATGTCGCCGATCTTCACGACGCACGCGTAATCCACTTCCAGAATGAAAACGGATTTTTCGCCGCTGGTTGCCTCGACATGGACACTCAGGGTCACTTCGTACTGTGACTCCTTCAGCTCCCGCACGCTTACATCGATGGCGATGGGGATGTCCGGGGCCGTTTCACGCAGTTCCTGGAATATGTTGGGGGTATGCGGCGCTTCGAAGGACAGGTCCTTGATGTACTGTCCAAGAAACTGAATCGGGGTGACCGGCTGCCTGCCGGGGGCGGCGCCAGCATCTGTGCCATTACCGGCGCCAGGATCAGCGGACGTGTCACTCATGGAAACTCCTTGGTCTTTAAATTCACTGCGGGGTGGGCGGCAATCCGCGGACCGGTATCGCCCCTTTCCGCTGCGGGCGCGGAGGTAGCATGGATCACTTGGGGCGACAAGCCAGCGCGGTTCCCGCGACAAGCCAGCGCGGTTCCCGCGACAAGCCAGCGCGGTTCCCGCGACAAG
>Ga0075480_10002610_pt1 | contig 11596 bp, 8 predicted proteins | sample DEB08_DNA_7_FD_81590 | JGI IMG/M metagenome (GOLD analysis project Ga0075480, IMG submission 81590) | Aqueous microbial communities from the Delaware River and Bay under freshwater to marine salinity gradient to study organic matter... | ecosystem: Environmental > Aquatic > Marine > Coastal ... | reverse complement strand
CGACTTGACGTCGATATCTGAGCGCGTGTGATGCACAGGTGCGGTAGTGAAGTCCAGCTCTGTTGGGCGTCCGTTAGCAGTAACAGTAAAGTCCATAGGGCGGGCTACGGTAAATAGCGACTTGTCTTGCTGAGAGTCTGACCAAAGATTGTCGTAGCGAAAATTAGCGTTTTTTGTTGTGATCCATTCAAGACCTGTGAGTATGGTGTGTTCAACGGAGCCTGTTTGAAACTCGTTAACTAAATTGCCGCCAGCAACGACTTGCTGTCTCTCGGTCGTGTCGGCATAACCATCGACCTCGACGGTTTCGCCCGTATAGTCGCTTGGATACAAGTTCTTGTAGAACTTGTCGAAATCACTGGTTTGTAACGTAAAGTTACCCTTGCTTGTGGGAGAAAAAATATGGGAAAGATAAGCTCGGTAACTTTGGGCTTCGAGGGTTGTTTGATTGGTTTTAGAAGTACCAAAGGTAATGTCTTTTACCCCTGCGTCCGGTCTGCCCAAAAGCGTAGGAATGCCCCGATCCACCACCTGAGCATGATCGGCAAACTCGTAGGATAAGTCGAGGGTGGTGGCAGGGTTGAAAGTGATGCGCAAGCTGGGGTTGATCCCATAACGAGTACCACCAAAATGGTCGCGGTGATTGTCTAGGGCATCTCTGTGAACATTTAACCGCAGTGCCGAACGGTCGCTGGTTGGATAGTTAAAATCGGCTGCAATATCGAAGGCGCCAAAAGAGTCTGAAGATAGGTTCATTGCGCCAAAGGTTTGGCCAATGTCTCCCTTTTTCGCCACCCGATTGATCACGCCGCCGGTGCCACCGCGTCCAAAGAGCAAAGCGTTTGGGCCCCTAAGGATTTCAACTTGGTCGAGATTGTAAAGTGACCGAAAATACTCGACGTCGTCTCGTACACCGTCGATATAAAAGTCAGCTGTGGAACGAACGCCTCGGAAGACCACAGCGTCTCGATGGCCCTCTCCTTGAGAGGTATTAATTCCTGGGGTGTAGTTTACAATATCGCCGATGGCCCGAAAGCCTTGCCTTAGCATATCTGCTTCCGTGGTGATCGACAGCGACTGCGGCACATCTTTGATGGGTATTGGCGTTTTTAAAGCAGTAACTTGGTTGGCGTAAAGCACCTTGCCTTTCACGACGATCTCCTCAATCGTCTCTGAATGGGCAGCAGCGGACGCCATAAGGCAAACCACGATGATCAATCGCGGTAAACCTGAAACGGCGTTTAGCTCAAATTTGGGCAGCATAATCATCCCGAAGGCTTAGGCAGGGCTCAGATGCTAATCTAAATAAGAATCATTATCAATTGCATTTGAGTAGAAATGTGTTGCCGGACAACATGCAGGCAGTTAAATGCTCGATGGCTGAAAGCGAGCCTCAGCAACCATTTTATTACCGCCTCGATAGCGGTTTGCGCTAGATACGACAATGTTTTCCAAACGGGTATCTGCATGTTCGCCGGGTGGGGGCGCTGTTTTAGATCAAGTGATCATAATTAGGTTGACTAAGGAACCCTTCCAGGCGGACGCCTTTAGATTTAAGTCATTTAGAGGCGGGTAGGAGCGGCAGATCGCCGACGCCGCTTGCGCTTGAGTCCCTGATGCTTCCGCAAGGTCGTTGGAGGCTGAGGATATCGCCTTGTCGTGTTGGGAAGTGATTGCAGCGCGGTAGGATTTCGGACGCTTTACCCCGCTTGCAGGGTTGACCGACTAAAAAGGTTCGTCTTCGCGACCGACACCAGCCCTGAGCAACGCTTTAAAGCTTTGTTGAATATCTTTTTGACCGTTGACTAAAAGAGTAACCTCCGCGGCAATCGGCATTTCAATCTGGTATTGCTTTGCAAGGGCCATGACGGCAGAGGCACTTTTAACCCCCTCAGCGACCATAAACATGTCGTCGATGATGTCTTGAATGCTAAAACCTTGTCCTAGCCTAAAGCCAACCGTGTGGTTTCTCGATTTAGCGCTGGTGCAGGTTGCAATCAAGTCGCCTAAACCGGCTAAGCCTGCGAAGGTCTCCTTCCGAGCGCCCATGGCCACGCCAAGCCGCGTCATTTCCGCTAAACCTCTGGTAATGATGGCTGACCGCGTGTTGTCGCCAGCGCCGAGTCCATCACTCATGCCTGCCGCAATCGCCACGATATTCTTGAGCACGCCACCGAGTTCGCAGCCGATAACATCGTCGTTGGTATAGGCTCTAAACAGCGGAGAATGGAAAATTTCTTGGAGTTGTTGCCCAGTTGCCTGATCGTTACAGGCAATGACGCCGGCGGCGGCAAACCCAGCCATAATTTCCTGTGCAAGGTTGGGCCCTGTTAGAAGCGCTGGGATCTGATTGGGGCAGAGCTCACCAATGATTTCAGTCATTCGTGCGCCGGTATCAAGCTCTAAGCCTTTACTCAGAGATACTACTGGAATGTCAGATTGTAAGTAAGACTGTGCTGCCGATAGCACTTGCCTGAAGTTTTGGGCAGGAATGGCGATGACCAGCAGGTCGGCAGTGCTTGCGACCTGGGCAAGATCACCGCTGGCCTGAAGCTTCGGGGATAGTTCAGCCCCTGGAAGATAACGTGGGTTTTGATGTTGTTGATTGATGTTGGTGATAATCTGATCATTTCTTGCCCAGAGCCAGACATTAAAGCGGCGAGACAAAAGATGCGCGATGGTAGTCCCCCAGCTGCCACCGCCAATAACACCGATATTCATTTGATACCTAGATTTTGAGGCGTTGGCAGCGACTTCAGATCTTCAATGAGGTCAGAAGGTGTGTCAGCAGGCAGGCTAACGCAATCAACAAGCCCGTCGAAATGAGCGGCAACGTTGGTCTTGATTTCGTCATGTTTGCCGACGGCTGCGAACTCATGTACGAGGTCATCTGAGATCAACCTCGTCATATCTTGCCAGCGACCTTGTTTGGACAAAGCATTGAGTTCCTGGCCCAGCGCGCCCGCACCATGGGCCTCAAGTACAGGCCAATAGGCCGGTGTCGATCCATAAAAGCCGATTCGGGCACGTACCCACTCAAACTGCTTATCCACGGTTTCTTGGTTGGCACCTGTCACAACAAAGCCGCCGCCTGATATCTCGAAATCTGCTCGGGCGAGCTGTCGTTTTTCTAGCCCAGCCCTCAAACGCGGAAGTATTTCACTACGAAGATAGGTTGGGGTGCAGAAGGCATGCAACATAATGCCATCACAAAGGTCAGCTGCAACGTTCATCATTGCTGGTCCCACTGCAGCGATCTGAATCCCTGGAAGTGCCGAGGTCAGTGGCTCTGGTGTAAAATTAGGGGTCATCAGACTGAAGGAGTAATGAGGACCCTCATAGTCGAGTGGGGTTCCGTCTCGCCAGCATGCCCAGATCGCTTTTATAGCCGAGACATAGTCTCTAAGTCGGGGCGCTGGCGCTGACCAAGGCACGCTAAAACGCCGAACGTTATGCCCTTTGACTTGACTGCCAAGCCCCAATACAAATCGGCCCTTGGAGGCCAGTTGCAAATCCCAAGCAAGTCCGGCCGAGACCATTGGACTTCGGGCGAAGGCAATCGCTACGTTGGTTCTTAACTCGACACGTTTTGTGTGAACAGCGGCAACGGCAAGTGGCAGGAAGGGGTTGTGGCGGTTTTCTTGGGTCGAAATGCCCGAGAAGCCAGCATCATCGATCGCTGTGGCCTTGCCAGGTATCGCTTGGAGCGCTTCGGCAGGCACACCTGTAAAAATTTTCATAGGCGCGAGATCTGTGTTTCCGGGGATGTTCGCACAGACGGCGCAAACAGGGCAATATCGTCCGAAGTGTCACCCTGCTAATGCTTTATGGGGCTCATAAATCGGGCGAACCGGAAGGAGCGCTAACTCAAAAGTGGCGTGAAACCTACAACAAGGTAGACGAAAAAAACCAAAACCGCGGCGAGGTTTTGAATGGACGGCTTCTTCTTGTCTTTAGTCATGTTCGAAGGGTAACTAAAGCCGCCGCGTGACTGAAATACTGTATTTTCCTAAGCTTAGTTTACCTGGATCTATTATTTGCGCGGCTGGGTACTCAGGTTACATAACCTATAACGAGCCAGAGGGTGGCCGGTGCAAGGAGGCTCCATAATCCGATTGCGAAAACCGCCAGTCTTAATGGAATGGTTCTGAGGGTCTGGACAGACGTACCAAGTCCAATCATTAACAGTGCGAGAATCAGGCAGCTTTTGGATAAAAAACCGATGGCTTCTTGGGCAGCTGCCGGTAGATCGATGACAGACCCCCCTAAGCTGGCCAGGACAAAAAGCAATACAAAGGTGGGCAGTCGGGCGCCGTCAGCGCTGCCACGGTAGACCAGGGCAAAGAGAAGCACAGTTGGGATTAACCAGAGGGTTCGACCTAACTTGAGGGTGGTCGCTATTTCAGCCGCTTGTTGGCCATAGATTTGTGCCGTTGCGACAACTGACGCTGTGTCATGGATTGCCAGCGCTGCCCAAATACCAAATTGCGTCTGGGTTAATTCGAGATGCGCTCCAATCCAAGGGAATGTCAGTAACGCCATCCCATTCATCGCAAAGATGAGACCCAGGATTGCACCGGTCTCCGCTGGCTGAGCCTTGACGATGGGTGACAGGGTGACGACGGCAGTACCACCACAAATAGCCGTCCCCCCGGTAACCAAGATGCTTTGGCGGGTTTCAAGGCGAAAGAGCTTAAAGGCTAAATACCCTGCTAGGCTGACGACGAGGATATAGCCCATAACAAGCCAAGTGTAACTCGCTGAAATGTGGAATAACGTTTCCGCCTGAATACCAAACCCCAGTAGAACAATGCCAGTTTGTAAGCTGTAGTGGCCCGCGCGCTTAGCAGATTCTGGTAATTTAAAGCTGAGTAATAAGGTTGCACCCACGCCGACAAAAAATGCGAGAGCAGGGTTCCCGAATCCGACCAGGATCCCGGCTAACGGCAAGACGAGCAAATAAGGGTTGAGAGACATAGCATCTGATTTGGTCGGGTCTGGGGGCAGTATTGACGATTCGCGTTGGTTTATACAGCCTTCGGGGTCAGGAACCCGCGCTGCTCAAAAAACTGCAGTAATGATGGCAATAGGAACAAGCTCAATATCAACATTATCGTGATGGCGACCGTCAGTAGCATACCAATTGAGGCTGCGCCGTGATGTGGACTGAAGATCAGCGAAAAGAAGGTCCCAAGGGTTGTCAGTCCACTGATCATAACCGCACGTCTCGTGGCGGCGATATATCTGCGCGCGTGCTCTGCGCTGTGAAAATATCGATGGGTGACGTGAATACTGGCATCTACGCCTAAGCCTATGATGAGCGGAACCACGAGGATATTTGCCATATTGATGCTGAAGCCGAGGAGATAACTCATTGCAAAGGTAAATAGGAGTGTTGAAGCAATTGGAGTGAGCACAAGTGCCACTGTCAGCCAGTGCCGAAAATATAACCAAAGACACAGCATGACTCCGATCAAAGCGTAGAGGGTAGCAGACCAGAAAGCCTCGACCACAACTTCTCCTATGCCCCACTCGACAGCACTTCTGCCCGCAATGTCAGGTGTAACAGATTGGATCTCCTGAAGAAATTGATCTGTTTGCTTTCGATCGGTGAGTGCGGTCTTCGGTTGAATGGAGATGAGTTGTTGACCTTCGGCTCCAATGAAGCGGTTGCGAAAATCCTCTGGTAAATCAGCAAGCGCAAAGGGCTCTGCCATTAATAAACGTCTTAGGGCCTGTTTATCTCTCTGATGTTGCAGTGCTAGCCCCTGATTAAATTCGCTCAGGTCTTCAGGGCTCTCTAGGAGTTTAGAAGCAGCAAGTAGTATTGCGTTCGCCTGGCTATGATGATCGCCGTTGAGGGAGTCTAGGGTTTCTTTAAAGTATTCGAGGGCGGTGTGTAACGCCGCGTTTACGTAGGTATCTGGGTCTGCTTGCCACAGATTTTCATACAGCGCCGCACTTGCGCCTATTTTTAATTGTTTTTCCAGCTGTTGGGTTGGCACGAGATCATCAGGTATTCGGACGTCGCCGACCGAGGGTAAGCGTTGGAGCTGGGACTTTAATTGCTGAGCTTCAGCTGCATTTTCTGCCAGGATCGAAATGCTGTAGTCCGTTTGCTGGGACTCTGTTTGTAGACGCGCAAGGGCGCGCATTGCGGGTGAACCGGCATCGCGCATGCTGAGTACGCTGTAGTTAAATTCGACTTTTAACGCAAAATAAAGTGCAACTGGCATAGCAGCGATGATCATCCATGTGAGCCAAATGGGATAATCAAATGATCGAGGCTCGGCTGCTTTGGGCTGCGTCGTTTTTGACCCACTGATTGGCCAGAGTTGCAGATAGGCGGGTGTTACCACCAGCGTCAATCCAAGCGCAATCACCATACCACCTGCTGATATCAGTCCAAGTTCGGCCATACCTCTGTAGGCGGTCGGTAAAAATGACAAAAACGCGATCGCAGAAGTGGCCGTGCAAAGAATCAAGGCCGGGCCCATATCTCTGACCGCTTGAGTCAAGGCCTCGGGCGTTTGTTCCTGCGAGGCTTGAAGACGAAGGGCGAAATGGACGGCAAAATCCACCGCTAAACCGAAAAACATGACCACAAACAGCATCGATAAGGTGTTGAAACTGCCCACGGTCAGCACCGCAAAACCCAGGGTGGTGCCAATACCGATGCTCAAAATTGTAAAAATTAAGATGATAATTCGGTAGTTTCCAATACCCCAACCTAGGATGATCGCCAAGAGCACGAGCGAGATTAGTCCTGCAATTTCAATTCCAGTTAAGGCAGCCGCAATTTCTTCATGGGCAAGTGCGATTTCACCAGTGAGTGCGACGTTGATATCTGATGGCAAACTAGCGTCATCAATCGCCTGATTCAGTGCCGCAACAATTGCGGCATTGGGTAACGCTTGGTCAAGGGCCTGCTGGCCATTGACGATCAAGATTTCAACGAATTCATTTTGATCCGGCGCATGTAGGGGATAAAAGCCGTTAAATTTTGGTTCACCCGCGAGAAAGCTCTCTATTAGAGATTCGACTGATCTGGGTAAAGGCTGCCCAGTTTGGCTGCCGAGCATGTCAGCAATCATAATGACGGCGTTGGCAGCATCGGGTTGTTCATCGAATCGATAGACGGCACCAAAATTATAATCAGTGCCTTGTAACCAATCGCTAAGCTGTTGCTCCTCGAGAAAGTACAACCGGTGATCGTCAATGAAGGCGTCGATAGTGGGTGCGAAGACAGATTTTACTAACGCGTGTTGAGTAAAGGCTTCCTTGAGCGCTCGAGCAGCGGCTTGGGTGGCGTTTGCATCCGGACCGCGAATCACAACGAGCGCCGTTTGCTGGTACATGGGGAAGCGTTCCTTAAACGCCTCGTTACTTTGATACCACTTTAGGTCATCGTCGGGTTGGATGAGTGTTCCGAGGTCGGTATTGAGTTTGCCTTGCGTCATAAAAAGCGCGATCCCGCCGATCCCTAGGCAGGTGCATGTGACCAAGACGAGCACGGCATACTGTTGGCAGAGCCCCAGCAAGGTACGAACAATTGCTGTGTTTGCTGGCGTCACAGGGCAGGCTTTTGCAGGTTCGAGCGAGGGATAAGCCGTTCGTAAAGGTCCGCTAATTGCTTAACTGAGTGGTCGTGGTGGCGAGTTTGAATAAAGCGCTTGTTAGGTTCGATCAATTGGTTTCGAGCGGCCGGTGATTCGATTAGCGCGTCAATTTTCGAGGAGAGCTCGTCGATGTTGTCGTCCTTAAAACCCGCCGCGGGACCAGTAACCAGCTCAGACAAAGCGCTCGTTTCTGATTGATTCAATAAGACGGGGCAGCCAGCTGCCATAGCCTCCATAGCGCTCATCCCCTCGAGTTCAACTCGGCTGCATTGTACAAAGAGATCGGCGTGCCGATATAAGGCATGGAGCTGCTGATCGCTGACTCTGCCGATGTTGGCTTTAATGTTAAGGTCCCTTGCGGTTTTCCGCAGGGCCTGTTCTTGGGGTCCTGTGCCGGCAAGGGTTAGGCTGATCTTAGATCGGTGCTTTGAATGACCAATGGCTCTTAACAAAAACATGGGCTGTTTCTCAGGGGCTAGGCGCCCGACGCTCAAGAGCTTGAAATCCTCGGTTCCTGTCTCACGGGCAATGTTAAAAAAAGGAGACGTGACTCCGTTGGATATCACATCTATGGGGCGGGTAACACCATGCGTCATTAGTAGACTTTTTGCGAACAAGGAGGGAGCAATAACCTGATCGGAGGCTTGATAAAAATGTTTTACAAACAGCCGATAAAGCCATTTTGTGAGTCTCGGATGATTCAACGATAGATTGCGCTGGATATTCTCAGGTTGAACGTGGAAGGAGCTGACGATTGGTATATTGACCTCGCGCGCCGCTCGAATCGCGCCTTTAGCTAAAAAGAAGGGGTACTGAATGTGTAGCAAATCGCAGCTAGCTAGGGCCTCGAGGAGTCGGTGATGACGAGGCAAACCCAGAGGTGCCTGCATACTATTAATGATGTGGTTAACGCCGGGCACCGAAAGCGTAGGGAAAGCAATAGTATCTATATTGGGATCCTGATGATCGGATTCACCCGTCAGCAAGATTTTAAAACGAAACCTGTCCTTGAGCGCCTCGGTAAACCGACGAGTTGATACGACCGTGCCATTAAAGGGATGATGCCAAGGGTCGATCACCAAGCCTACCATGGGTAACCGAAGATTGCGGGTCATAAACCCAGCTGCCAGGTCGTAGATATGAGCCTTTGGCTAGAAAAACGAATATTGGACATAAAGGATGGCCCTGTGGTTATGGCAGGTTCGCCAGAGCGTCAGTCCGACCATGAGGCTTTGGCTCAGCTAAGCTTTAAAATAAGACTTTGAGTCGGTAAACAAGCTTACCTATCTGGCGGGTCGGATCCAATACAGGTGCTTGACGTTTTTAATACCGGCAATTTGCGTGATAATGGAGGCCATTCCGCGCGATGGCGCTGGCCGAGGCAATGACCGTGAAAATCAGTGTAATTTTTACAACCTATAATTCACCTGTCTGGTTAGAGAAAGTGCTCTGGGGATTCAAAACTCAGACCGATTCAAGCTTTGAGGTTGTGGTTGCCGACGATGGCTCGGGGCCGGAAACCGAAGCCGTAGTCAAGTCGGCAAGGCTGACGGGTCTTGAGATACAACATGTTTGGCAGGAGGATCTCGGCTTCAATAAGTGCCAGATACTGAATAAAGCCATTGTTGCCGCTAGCGGCGAGTATTTGATTTTTACCGATGGCGATTGCATACCGCGACAAGACTTTATTGCCAATCATCGCGCCGCATTAGCACCGGGGCGATTTTTAAGCGGCGGATATTTCAAATTGTCGCTTGCAGTCAGCCAGGCCATCACGCAAGAGGATGTAGTTCAGCAGCGCTGCTTTGACCCGGATTGGTTAGTCGCGGGCGGAATGAAGCAGACCCTTAAATGGTTAAAATTGAGCGCACCTGCTCAGTGGCGATCTTGGTTGAATCGGCTGACACCCACCAAACCGACATGGAATGGGCATAACGCTTCGTGTTTTAAAGCTGATGCCATCGCTGTTAATGGCTTCGATCAACGGCTGCGTTACGGAGGGCTTGATCGTGAATTTGGTGAGCGTTTGGTCAATGCCGGTATAGTGCCCAAACAGATTCGCTACAGCGCGGTGACCCTGCATTTGGATCACCCTCGAAGCTATGAATCAGCAGAGGGCTGGGCTTTCAATCACGCTATTCGAAAGGAAGTGCGATCCAAGGGAATCACTGAGACGCCGGAAGGTATCCGCCAGTTGTAGCCGTACGCACCAAAGCTTCAAGCCTTTGAAGCCAGCTGCCGATAATGGGCTAATAAACGGCTGGCTTCAGCGGTGATCGTATAGCGTGTCAGCACGGCCTGCCTTGCGGCCTCGCCCATTTTGGCTCTCAGATCAGAGTCCTGCATCAAGCGGGCCACTGCTGCACGCGTCTCTAGTTCATTATCGATACCAACAAGCAAGCCATTTACGTCGGGTTCGATAATGTCTGGCCAAGCCCCGGCACGACTGGCAACGACAGGCTTGCCCGCGCTCATGGCTTCCAGAACGGTTAACCCAAACCCTTCATTTCTGCTGAGGGCGGCGACAATGGTCATCGCTGCGAACAAATCAGGTAGCGTGTCAAAGGGCTGCTCACCTAGGAAGTGAATTTGCTTACTGACGCCTGCTTCTGTCGCTTGTTGCATGAGTTGGCGAACAAATTTTTGATCCCCATCTTTGATCTGCCCTACGATGACCACGTCCCAGTCGTCGTTAGACTGAAGGAGGGGGATCACGGCGCGGAGTAGAATATCAACCCCCTTTTGATGGCGAACCCGACCGAAAAGACCGATATGTTTTGAAGCAAACTTGATACCCTCTAGCGCTGGCACAGGGCGCTTGGTATCGGGTGTGTAGCGTTCCGGATCAATGCCGTGGGGAATTAATTGGTCCGGCGGTATTGCAAGAAAGCTAGCCGCAGCGCTGCAGGTAGAAATGATGCTGTCCATACGACGCATCAAAAATCGGGTAAATCGCGTGTGGTGGCGTTGGGCAGTCGAAGTGAACAGCACTTTAATTCGGCAGGTTGAAAGGCTTCGAAGCAGGATGCCCTGAACCATCTCGAGATTGCGTCTAGCATGGAAAACGACAGTTTTACCCATCATATCGGGTTGCCTTAAACGTCGGATGAGGGGCAGCAAGCGATAACTGGTGACACCTTTGGGTAGGTGATGCTGGCCTAGCACGATCACATTGATTTGATCTTGCTGAGCCTTTAAAACTTGTAACATGGTGGAGGTTACGCCTGAAAATCTTCTATTGGCGTTGCCTAATATGAGCTCAGGGGTGGTGCTGGCAGCGACGTCAGACATCAAAAATTCGAGCATCTAAAAGGTCAAAGATGTTCGAGCCTAGCAAGTTTAAGTGACTGGTAGCGGCAAAGAAGCCAAAGGTCGATCGAAGACCTCTAGACAAAATTACCTGTGTAACCGAGTTGATCTTGGCCCCTGGAAAGACGAAATTTGTTAGACTCAAGCGATGATCGTCCCTAATGATGGAGTTCGAATTGGCACTCACGTTCTATTATGCGCCGGGAGCTTGCTCGCTGGCCAGTCACATTGCGCTGATTGAGTCCGACCTTACCTTCGAGGCGATTCCTGTTGCTTTAGCAAAAGGCGAACAGCAGCAACCCAGGTTTTTAGCTTTGAATCCTAAAGGCCGGATTCCTTTGTTAATGACGGATTTTGGCCCTTTGACCGAAAATCCTGCCATCCTCGAGTATGTTGCCGATCTGGCCCCAGAGGTCGCGTTAAAACCGGTAGGTTGCCCGGACTTGTTGGCTAAAATGCGGGAGTTAAATGCCTATTTGTCCTCCACCGTACATGTTGCGCATGCCCATGGGCCACGAGGCTATCGCTGGGCATCGTCAGCAGAAGCGCTACTGGATATGAAAGCAAAGGTACCAGAGACCATGTTGGCTGCTTTTGAATATCTGGAGCAGCAATTGGCCGCGTTTGCCGGACCCTGGTGTTTGGGCGAGGTATACTCTGTAGCGGAT
>Ga0075480_10002609_pt1 | contig 11598 bp, 14 predicted proteins | sample DEB08_DNA_7_FD_81590 | JGI IMG/M metagenome (GOLD analysis project Ga0075480, IMG submission 81590) | Aqueous microbial communities from the Delaware River and Bay under freshwater to marine salinity gradient to study organic matter... | ecosystem: Environmental > Aquatic > Marine > Coastal ... | reverse complement strand
TGAAAAATATCCTATCATCCTACATGATCAAGTTGTCAATTTAGATGATATCGTAGGTTCTATATTTAGATATCAGTACGTCCTTAGAAAAGATATTATTGTCGAAAAAGGAACAGAATTGTGTAATAGACATAAGTTTATGATACTTCAAAATGTACAGACAGATGATTGTAATTTGGAAATATTGTCACCAAAACAAACTGTGAACACTTCTATAATTATACCATCTTTCAATATCGTTATTATTCCTTATCGATGGTGTATTAAGAATAACGACTTTCCACTTAAATGTATTTTACTTGATGATCTTATTCACGGTCTTGCGAATATACACGTTAACTAACTCTGGATACGAAGTTCCTTTGATTTTAGTGTTATAACTTATTTTTACGTTTCTATTTTCTACGTAATAGTTTATGATATCAAAGATGTCAGTTTTATTTTTTCTGGAAATTTTAGTAAAAAAAGATTCGTCACTCTTTTTTTGTGTCTCAAACATTTTTGGGAAACGCATATCCAAATAATTTATATAATTCATTAAATCTCTCTTTAACACTTTTTTCATCGTTTTTTCATCCAATATCAACTTGTAATTATCTATAATTCCCAAATTCTCAAACTTTGTTATTGTGTCACGAATATCCTTATCCATTTATTTATTATTAGATTTATTCATTCTTCATTACTTTCTCAAAATACATATATTCTTGCTGTTGTTTCGGCTTTATATCAAACTTCTTTCTCTTATCTTCGTGTATATAACTTATACGATTGTATTGTAATGGTATCGTATTCGTCAACGTCTCTACCGGACAATTCAAACATTTCAAATATATCTCCATATGTTTGTCATACATATCCTTTTCATTGTAAATATAATTGACCTTTAACATACATTGGAATATAATATCTCTATAATCTTCGTTGGAGTAATGTAGACCGATTTTGTTGATAGTGTTGTATGCTTCGATAATTAATTCTTTTTTCTTACACATATCGAAGAGATCTTTTAAGATCTGCGTATATTCTCTTATTTCACTAACATAAATACATATCTCCCATAGTTTATCAATATGTTCTTTATACATAACGTCTATACAAGAGTTAATGATGTTTTCCCTTCGAGTCGTTTTGAGTTCATTGATTAAAATGTTTTTCGCTTCTTCATCCTTTATTTTAACTTTTTTTTGTTTTGGTTTTTGTTGTTTTACGGGTTTATTACACAATGCGATATAAAGATAGATTTCTACAAGAAGTTTGCGTTTAATGTCTGTATTGTTATTTTCGTAAGAATTAATTAAATTATATAATTTTGTTTTTAAAAATACACCGTGATAGATATTCTTGGAACCGATTATATATTTTATATAAAAGTTAATTACATTGGGAATTATACTCGTTATACGTTTTGTAGTCTCTACTTTTACCGTTTCATAACATATCTCTTTAATATTACATCTTAGTATTATATCTTCATTCATTCTTGTGATAACGAGAACGGTCTTATAGTATTTAATATATTTTTATAATCAATCAATGACTGCATGAAAAACATAATGATGTTCCTTTTCAACTCAATTTCAATTTTATCCACATCAATACTCGTAAGATGTCTAAGTTTGTACTCATTATTAGTATTGTCAAAGTATATTAATTTATGTAAGGTGTCTAACATTTGTGTAAAGTTTGTTTTGTAGTGATTTCTCATAAGAGAAATTGAATTTGATAAAAGTTTGTTATTTTTGGCGATATACCGTTTTGGGTATGCACAGAGATTCCAGTTAAAAACTGGATTTTCTTTTTTCACTTTTATATAAATATCCGTGTCATAAATATTATTACCTCCTGTTTGACACACAAAATCACTTCTGTGAATCTTTTCGTGATCATCTTTACTCAATATAATATCTCTACAAACGTGTCTTTGTAATCTACGTTTACTATAATCACCAAGTATTTCTTGTAACTGTTTCAAGAAAAGTTCACGTTCTTGGTTTGTCAAAATGTATTTGACGAAGGCATCGAAACCGGATAGTTTTGAAAAGTTAACACCCTTTTGAAACTCTCGCACATCCGTTTGATCACTCTCACATACCGTCATCTTAATGAAATCCGGATTTGATTTTATATTACGCAACACAATTCCTCCAATACTATTGTCACCATTATTTTCAATATCGTATATGTATTTGATACAATAGATAAGTTGTAAAACACGTGTATAATGGAGACTGATGTTATGACAGTAATGTTTCTTAGTTTTGGAGATATCTGTTTTTGGGATTAAAAGATATGATTCTAGATTGTTCAGGTCATATTTTTTGTATTTATTCAGGGATTTTTCGTTGATAATCGTGAAATCTTGACACCGACCTTTGAGGAAGAAGTTGTATTCTTGGTTTTGGAAAATATTGTTAGAGTTTAAAATACCGTTGATAATTTCATTAAATTTAACTAATTCATTTTCAAAAACATTAGTTTGAGGTAATGACTCTTTAGATGTAGTTAATCCCATTTTATATAAAAAATGAAATTAATATAGTGTCAAACAAATATTTAAATACTATCTCTATAAATTTAGTCTATTATGACCACACACACTACCTTATTCCTGAAAAAGAAATGTCGTTTCTGCAATAAAAAATCGGGTCTACTAACATTATGTAAATACTGTGATAAACATTTCTGTTTTAACTGTATACAATACGAAATACATAGTTGTGAACAAACGGAAACTATGAAAGAAAATAAGAGACGCAATCTTCAAGAAAAATTAGAAAACGAAAGATGTGTCAAAGTTAAACTCGAGAGTATTTAAAGAAGAGTTAAAGTATACAATATGTGAAAAAATAATATTTTAATATTTTATATACTTGACCAAAAATGACTACGATTATAGAACCTTTGTTGGATACGAACTCTAATCGGTTTGTATTGTTTCCAATTAAATATGATAATATATGGTCTATGTATAAGAAAGCAGTTGCGTCCTTTTGGACAGTAGAAGAGATATCTTTTTCAGATCTTGATGATTGGGATAAACTTACTGATAACGAACAAAGATTTATTGAGAATACGTTAGCATTTTTTGCGGCAAGTGATGGTATAGTAAACGAGAATCTGGTTGGAAGATTCTATAATGATATTCAGGTTCCGGAGGCACGAGCTTTTTACACTTTCCAGATGGCTATTGAGAGTGTACATTCAGAGTGTTACTCTCTGTTGATTGATACATACATTAAAGACGATGCAAAAAAACATAAGTTATTTAATGCAATTGATAATAATGTATCAATAAAGAACAAAGCGGATTGGGCATTGAAGTGGATTGAGAGTAATGATTCGTTTGCGACACGACTTGTAGCTTTTGCTATTGTGGAGGGGATTTTCTTTTCAGGGGCATTTGCTTCTATTTACTATATAAAAGAGAAAGGTTTATTGCATGCACTTACATTTAGTAACGAATTGATAAGTAGAGACGAGTCTCTTCATACAGAGTTTGCGATATTACTGTACAACACACTTGAAAACAAATTGGATCAAACTGTTGTGCACGATATATTTAGAGAGGCCGTGGAATTGGAGACGGAGTTCGTGGTGAACACCTTACGTTGTTCACTATTGGGTATTAATGCGGATATGATGACTGATTACATAAAATTTGTCGCTGATCGATTGTTAATACAATTGAATTACGAACGTTTGTACAACATAGAGACTTGTCCATTGGATTTTATGGAGAGAATCTCGATAACGAACAAAAGTAACTTCTTTGAGGTGAGGGTAGCGGAGTATAGTAAGGCTACGATAGACAAAAGTAATTTAAGTTTTACTTTTGACAACAATAACGATGATGATTTCTAGATATCTTCGGTAGGTAAGAGGACTTCTTTGTATTGGACAAGTTTTTTGTAACATTTGTTTATCGTAACTTCTGATATTTCACAAGCTTTCGAAATGTCTTTTTTTGTTATGTTGTGTTTGTATTCGACACAACATAGGAATATACTGCCTGCGGCGATAGAGGGTGGTGCGTTTTCAGATACGATCGAGTATTCGTCTGCTTTCTTCACAATATATTTGCATTTCTCTACAATATCGGGCTTGTTGAGTTTGGAACAATATCGCACAATAAAGTCTTCGGGTAGAGTTGAAGCCACATTCAGTTTGAGTATTTCGTGGAACTTCTTACAACCTCGTGTCATTGTCGTAATGGACAAATTGAAAATGGTCGCAATCTCTTTCGCACTTCGAGGCACGCCGTTGTTTTTACAAGACATATAGATACTCGACGCAATGAGACCATTACGGTTTTCACCTCGTGATATCTTTGTTTCAGACAACTGTTTGTACATCAACTTAGCATCATCAATGATAGATTGGGATATTCCACCACTCGAAGCTTTCGAATTCAACTTGTTGATAACATTGTAGAGACTTCTTTCTTTGTACGGCATCGAGTTCCACATATGATACTTACGGATACGAGCCATTTGATAGTAATTCTTTGACATATTTTCCATCCCAATCACTGATCCCAATGAAGACCTTGGTAGAAAGTCGTTTGTGGGCATTCCACATCGAGTTGGATTGTTCGTCTTGTTGTCGTCGCAACCATAATATCTCCATTCAGCACCCAAGTCTATTATTTTAGAATTTAAGGTACCGCATTTAACACATATATAATTGGTCTCATCACAATCAAACTCTGTACTATCACATTCAGTGTTCATACATTTGATTTCTTCCGGATCTTCTTCTCCTACTGTATCAGTTACATCAGTGTCTTTATCTTCAAGATTGAAGTTGTTGAAGAGATTCCAAATGTCTTCGTCAAAGGTATCGTCCATCACCACAATTTAAATACCTACTTTAATACTATATTATTTACTCAATGATACAAATTCTATCAAATTTTTATATAAAAGAAAAAAAGGATATCGTTGACACTCCTCCAAACTCTATTATCCACACTATCAATACAGACAATATAGAAGAAAAACTATCCAGAATCATAGAAGATTACAAAAACCTCCACACAATTGTCGTGATATACTCTTATAAAGAGGATATCAAATATCTCTTAAGTATTTTCACAAAAAAATATTGTAACATTCGTAACAGAAGTGAATTCGAAGATCTTCTAATTATGAATGGTTTTGTGTTTCTATGACAATATCGTAAAAGAACTCCCGTGGAATCTGTGACATATCAATTAACATCATATTCATCGCAAACTGTCTCCTCAAATCATTCTGCTCAATGTACTTATGAATGACATCCTCATCATCTGTATTAATCATCTTTAATGCTTGCTTTTTACCTACAATACTGGGTATATTGTCAGATGGATCTCCCGACAACACCTTCAACAACAAATCTTTCCTAGGATTAGACAAACATCTATTCCTAATCGATTTGAAAGATGGTAAATTAACAACATCAAGATTATCCCTTATCATTTGTAAATAATCGTTATCATTTGTCAAAATAACAATCTCATTTGGAATCTTCTTTGAAATAATATATACAATGTCATCCGCTTCCAACTTCTCGTGACACACATACTGAATACCCTTCTCTTTCAGTAACGGCACGATCTCATCATATATAATTGGAAATATTTTTGGATTGATTTGTTGTTCTTTGTCATCAATTTTATCACGATTTTCTTTATATTTGTCGAAGATATCTAGACGCCATATGTTTTTTCTGGAACAGTCACCAACTAATATAACATTTTTCTTGTTCACTTTGAATTTTTTTATAATCTTTTCGATATTGTCGATAAAGACTTTTTTGTATTTGGTTAATAAGACTTCTTCGTCGAAGGGAGTTTGTGATATTTTGAACCAAGACATTATCGCATAGTATCGATATATGAAGTAGTATGAAAAGTCTATCATCAAGACTTTTTCATCCGGAAGCACGGTTATCATTTTGAAGAATTCAATATTATATATATTCTATCTTTATTAGTTATATCAATTTTTTATATAAATACATAATACATATACTCAAACTCCATAACAATATTATATACGCATTCAATGTTGCGTATTTCGGACAAGACACATCCATACAACGCAATGTTATTACAGATATTACACAAGGAAAGAATAACATTAATATTACCTTCAATCTACGTATATATTGTTTCTTATTTTCATTTATCTGTGGAAGCAGAAGTGTTGATAATAAGATTGCATATGAAATGGTTGCCAGGTTGGACGCTTTCATTCTATATTTAATTAAATTAAATAAAATTTGATTACTATTTAATGATTTTGTGACAATATATAATAGTTCCACATTATTACATTCAACTATGGGTATTCCTCTCTATTTTCACAAAATAACTAACACTCACAAACACATAATATCCCCCAAGAAACAAAGATGTGATCGACTATTCCTCGATTTCAACGGAATCATTCATAATGTCTACCAAACTATCAAACACGAGATCGATATCAATATGTCTAAAATAGATTTTCAATCCAATCTTAACCAAGAAGTCGTCAAGTATATGGAATACATCTTAGATTATGCTAAACCTAAAGAACTTGTCTATATCTGTATCGACGGTGTCGCTCCACTTCCAAAAATACAACAACAACGAAAAAGACGTTATTTATCGGCATGGTTACAATCTCAACAAAAGGAAGAAGGATATGTGTGGGATTCAAATGCGATTTCGCCAGGGACAGAGTATATGTCATCATTGAACACACATTTAAGAAATTACATCAAGAATTCCAACACCAAATTCGAAATTATATTATCTGATAGTTCTCAAAAAGGTGAAGGCGAACATAAAATTTTCGACTACATTCATTGTCATCCAAATAACGACTTTGTTGACGTCATTTACGGTCTAGATGCCGATCTTATTATGTTAAGTATATCATGTAATAAATCAAAGAAATTCTTGTTACGCGAACCACAACATATTCATCAGTACAATAGTACGATACCGTTTCTATGGTTTGATGTTGAGAAGTTTAAAACAAGTTTAATAGAATATCACGATGATATGATTGATGTACATTCTTATGTGTTTCTATGTTTCCTTATAGGTAACGACTTCTTACCGAATGTGACATACTTGACGATTCACAACGATGGTATTCATAAAATTGTAAACACATACATACGACTGTTGAAAAACAATGGTAAATCAACGATTATTAAAGAAATTGGTGATGTCTATGAGATAGACACACAAGTGTTGAAAGATTTAATAGAGGAACTGTCGAAAAACGAGGATGACGAAATGAAGTCATTACATAAATCATACTACGATAAAAGTATGATTTTTAAAACAAACAAAATGCGATTGGAAAATTATGGAATAAGTCATAAAGATACTACAACTAAAGAAATATTTAAACAAAAAAACTGGAGATTACATTACTATTACAATTTATTTAATACAAATCAATATAACGATAATATTACAAATGATGTTACAAAATGTTACATTAGAGGATTAAAATGGGTATGTGACTATTATTTTAATAAGTCCTACACTAATAATTGGTACTACAAGTATAATTATTCTCCTACTCTATTGGATATTTACAATTTCTTGGAAGTGAATAGGAATGTATTAACAGATTCAGTAATCGAAAAAACAATAAATATAACTACAGATATTCAATTGTTACTAATTCTACCGAAGTTATCTATCGATATATTACCAGAAAACTTAAGACATATAATGACTAGTAGGGAACTAGGGGTGTATTATCCAAAGAATTTCAGTATACATACATATCTTAAAACAAAACTACACGAATGTTTCCCCATACTGCCGATTATTGACATAACCCTTCTTGAATTTCACTTACTAAAGATGACTATTTGAAAATTATCTCGTAACTCTTGTTGTTTCTAAATATATGTAGTTTACTATCTTCTACTTTTTGTATTCTGTAGAAAATTAATTTCTTTTTGTTTATTATCTTTTCTTCTCTAAGTAATTTGTAGTCAAAAAGTTTAAGAAATTGTGCTAAGATGGTTATTGCACGTTTCTCTGTAATATCGTTGAGATAGATCTTTGCCTTACAAGGAAGATAATATAGAATCAATTCGGGTATAAGATCGTTTAGTTTATCGACTGTACTAAGTTCGATAAGATCACCCTTATTAAATTCATGGGTGTCATTTAAACTCTGGACACCATAACATTTTAACAATTGAATTAAGAAATCTTCTGATGGTATATCACAGAATAACTGCAAATATTTCATAATTTGTATATTATATATTTAAGATAATAAATTTGTTTTCCTTAATTTTTCCCTAGATTTCAAAATATCATTTAAACTCGGCCTCACAACTTTATTAATTTCCCGTTTTTGCACATTTTGTTGAGGAGGAGGAGGTGGTGGTGGCGGTAGTTTTGGTGTTGAAACAACTTTTTGCACCAACAAAGATTTTTTTAAACCAAGTGGTTCCATCCTGTGTATCTGACTCAATTTCAAATTAATCCCATAAAACTTATCGTTTATCCACAAACTCTTTACATACACAACTATTACCACATTATCACTCTTTTTCAATCTGCTCATCTCTATCTCATTTCCATCTATATCAAATACACTCGTATCATATTCACATACATTCTTAAAATTAATTACAGCCGTTTCATTTGATATCATGTTATACATTTCCTTGTTTTTAAATAATCCCTCGTACTTTGTATTTTTTTTCACTCTGGATGTGATCTTATCAACGATTTTCTTTAAATCATTCAAGCACACCGATGTATCTATAAATTTTATAATTTTACCCTTGTTACATATCTGTAGATTTCTCAACGGTACCAATAGTACTTTGTTATTATAATACAAATCAAATATATATGTGTTATCGTTAGGATACTCCAATGGTTTCTTTATATTTATACTATCACATTTCAGAACAGATACCTCGACTATATCCAATCCACTCATTTTTAAAATTTGAATTTAAACTTAATCTAATTATATAATTTTAACTATAAATATGTACGATATTGAAAAAGAAATACGACATCTATTTGTTAATATCATAAAAGAATACAATAAAAAACTTCTCATCGAAATTTCAAAAAAATTTGATTTGAACGAAGAGAAAATACTTGACAAGTATCTTACACCATATTATTATATGCCTGTTGTCGAACGTTCCACAAACTCGATCAATATTGATAACTAAAGTATGTTTGTTCTCGAAGGTAATATCGGTTCAGGAAAGACCACTCTCCTCAATAATCTTGCAAAACACAATATCCCTATCATTCCTGAACCGGTTGACGAATGGTTTCAATTAAAATCTAACGAAAACCAATCTATCTTCGAGTTATTCAACAACGAACCATCAAAATATGCTTTCGAATTCCAAATGGTTGTTATGTTATCCAGATTAAAAAAATTTATCGCTGATACCCATACTAACACTATCTTTGAACGATCCATCCTTACAGATAAACACATTTTTGTGAATACATTGAACGATAACAACTCTTTAACTTCTATACAATCTTCTATCTTTCACGACTGGTTCAATTATGTCCTGAAAGATGTTAAAAAAATCAAAGGTATTATTTACCTACGTGTTGATCCTAAAATATGTTTTGAACGTATCGCCATTCGCAACAGATCCTCCGAAAATAATATCCCGTTCGATTACATATTAGCTCTTCATAAAAAACACGAAGAATGGTTAATCAATAATACAGACTTTGATGTTCTTATTATTGATAATAACGATCAAGCAAATTTAGATAAAATCAAAGAATTTATTAAAAGTCGTAGCACCTAGACTTGAGGAACGTGTTACCGGAATATAAATTATCGGTGAATCTAGAGGAAGATATCAACATTTTGAATGACAAATAGAATGTAAAGATGACTATACAGAATGCTAAACTTACGTAATTGAATGTAGAGTCTCCTTTTAAGAAACTTATCTTCTTTTTTATTGCCATCTCTCTAGCACTTAACTCTTCTAACATTGCATCATAATCAGTGTTATCATTTTTACCACCTCCTTTTTGTACTTTTTTGTCTTCGTATTGAGAGTCATCGAATGCACTTGATATCATATTACTTACCTCTTCCATTTCACTATTTAATGTTAACTTTTGAAACGGATTATTTGATAGATTCGATACCACAATTATAGACAATATTAATACTAATAGTATTCCAGATATCATTATCTCTGACATCGGGAATGGTGCTCCACTAGTATTCAATTTTATATAATTACACTTCTCATACAATTCTAAAGATTTAATTAATTCTTTATACATTTTCTTTCTTATAGACGCCACCCCTGTATTCATAACCTCTTGTACACCAACCATCGTCTGGCTTGGATAAGCCGTGCTCGCATACTCCTGACATATACTATTGTATTTAACCAAACTCTCATTTAACTTCTTTGTATTTATATCCCTCATCATCTTATTATATCTTATCAATGATGCTCTCTTAGAATTATAAGTATACAACAACACACACGATAACAACCACGCACTCACGTACATCGATACAGTAACTATCTTCCAGTAATTTAATTCGTCTAGTTTCTCCTCTTTCTCTTTTATTCTTCTCTCTTCTACAATTCGTTCAGACTCTGGATCTATCTTTTCTGTTTGATTTATAGTTTCACTTTGGTTACCCATCATCCCAAATGGTATCATCCCTGGCATCATCATCCCCATATTAGGTTGTTGTGTTACTGTTTTTGTCTCTTTCTTTTCTATCGGTTCACTTTTCGTATCTTTCACTATATCTCCTTCTCCTGTTGCTTCTGTTGATTTTCCTGCTTCTGGTTTTGCTTCTTCTGTTGCTGCTTTTTCTGCTGTTTCTTCTACTTCTTCTGTTTTTGCTGTTTCTTCTACTTCTTCTTTTTTTGCTTCTGTTGATTGTCCTTCTTCTAGTTTTGCTTCTTCTGTTGCTGCTTTTTCTTCTGTTGCTTCTTCTGTTGTTGCTTCTGTTGTTGCTTCTGTTGTTGCTTCTGTTGTTGCTTCTGTTGTTGCTTCTGTTGTTGCTTCTGTTGATTGTCCTTCTTCTAGTTTTGCTTCTTCTGTTGCTTCTGTTACTTCTTCTGTTGTTGCTTCTGTTGTTGCTCCTGTTGATTGTCCTTCTTCTAGTTTTGCTTGTTCTTGTGTATTTACTTCTTCTGATTTTGCTTGTTCTTCTTCTTTTACTACTTCTGGTGCTACTTCTTCTGCTTCTCCTGCTGCTCCTTCTGGTGTTTCTAAATTACTACCACCGATTAAATATTTAAAGTCTTTCATAGATATTATGTTACTCATATTACAATGTTATTTTTATTAAATATAATAATATTATTTAATTAATTGATGTTTTCAACTTCTTTATCATCTTTATTTTTTTTTCTTTAATAGAGAACCTACTTTACCAAGTTTACTTTTAGCTGTATCTAATTTTTGTTGTTCAGAGGGACTATTTGATTCATTTTGACTCTTTGTTGTAGTCTCTTTATTTTTTTTCTTTAATAGAGAAACTACTTTACCAAGTTTACTTTTAGCTGTATCTAATTTTTGTTGTTCAGAGGGACTATTTGATTCATTTTGAC
>Ga0075480_10002606_pt1 | contig 11602 bp, 9 predicted proteins | sample DEB08_DNA_7_FD_81590 | JGI IMG/M metagenome (GOLD analysis project Ga0075480, IMG submission 81590) | Aqueous microbial communities from the Delaware River and Bay under freshwater to marine salinity gradient to study organic matter... | ecosystem: Environmental > Aquatic > Marine > Coastal ... | reverse complement strand
CTCCTTTATTTTCGGTGTTATCTTCATCATCTGAATCTTCGTTCAATTTTAGAATGCTTGCTAAACCGGTCAATCCTGTCAACCCTGTTTTTTTATTTTTTACGGGTTCAGAAGCAACACTTGTGGGTTCATCCTTTTTTTCGTGTTCTCTATTTTTGGAAATTTTTTGTTGTATTTTGGGTTTTTCACTATTGAACTCTACTACACTGTGGTAATTGAATCGTTCTTTGAGTGTATCTAAATCTTGAGAAACTGTATCAATATTATAGGATGTGGTGATGGTTTTCAGTAGCATCGATAACACACGATACGGGTCACTGTCTGCACCACATCGTGTATCCTTAATCATACCATCTTGATTTTCACCTAAAATGACCTGCACTGAGTTATTCATATTGCTCTGCGAGTAAGTGAAACGTTTTCCGTTATTTTTTGATAATATTTTGTGATGTTCCAAGTGTTTTAATTTAAGTTTTTCACACGCCTCAACAATATGTTGAAGCCCGTATTCTGGATCTCTCATTTCAGGAGTGCTAATGTAAAAATCGCAGTGCGAGTAGATGGAGGAATGTGTGATGGGATCAGGATTCAAACATAGAATAACATTATTACTGAAACAAATTTTTTGAGCTATATACCGAAACAAAATAAGATTATCACACGCCTCCATTGTATTCGTTATAGCCATAGCTATCATCCATTTTCCTATCATGCGGGTCATAGTGACTTCGTGGATATTTATCCCAGTATACACGAGTGCTTCGATCATAGAATGGATAATTGGTTCGCTGTATTGTATGAATTCTATTTTTCCTGAATAATTTTTGAAGACATCTACATTGTCGTTCCATCCAAGAGGACATTCATTGTTGCATAAAACAAACTCTTGATTTATTCCCACATTGATATCTTTGTTATCTTGGATAATCTGTTCCAACTGAAAACGAGTGTTATTTTTATGGGCGACACCCGTAGGATATTTATATTCGCAAAGGACCAACCAGTGTCTATCATCGCGATGGAAAGGATTCTTCACTACTTTGGTGGGAATTAATACGATATCGTAGCTAGAATCAATAACATTATCAATGAGCGATGAATCTACAATGAGAGACTCCACATCGTCTATATTTTTCTCGGTTAATACAAGTTTACTTCTAAATTTATTTTCATTATCCAAGCAAATATACTCTAAAACGTTCATATTACATTAAACAGATTTATAAATGAGTGAAATAACTAATATTGATATAATTGGGTTGTTATTATGGAAAAAGACCAATCGGATCCGTTCAAATCTACTAATCGTCCTTTATCATCGTATAATTTTACCTCGAGTCTCTCAATATCTACTGGGCCGAAATAATTTCGGATATTGAAAGTCAGCGAGTTGGCGTTTTCTACCAGCATTCCCCCAAATTTCAGACCATTGGGTTTTACTGGAATCAGGGCCATCAGGTTGCTCGGTGACGGTGCTGTAACTTTCAGATTGGGACTGTTTTTTCGATTTTTTATAATTTCGTTGAGTGTGTATTGCTGGGCTTGGGTAAGCGTCCTAGGCAAATCCTGGGTAAAAAATGGCACTTTTACTGGATAAGGTTCATTGATACAATCATTCCCGATGATTAAAGTATCATTACCACAATTTGGGGAGTCTGTGATAAATTGGGTATTTGGGGATGGGGTTGTTAAAATAGTGCTGGTTTTGGAATATTCGGGGAGATCGAGTTTTGTCTCTCCATCAACTATATTTACAAGACCTTTATTTATACGGTTCATATTGAATTCGTCGAGATAGAGTAGGAAGTATTTGGGTCCATTCAAATCGACCACCGCCTCGGCACTTGCTGGATGACTCACACTGAGTGAATAACAGGGTTCGCGGAATCCCAGTAACCATCCTAAAGTGGTATTGATGTAGATGTTTCCTTGACACGGTTGACACTCTTCGGTAGAAAATGACTCTGGTTTAAAAAAGAACACTTCCTTCATAATAATACTAGTGGAGGAAATTGATATTTTTCCTTGAGTTGCATAGGCATCGATGGTTAGGGTTAAATCGGTACCTAATGCGTCGAATGCACTCTTGAGGGTATCGATGGTGTAGTTACCAGGAGGAATACTGTAGGTGATATCGTCGTATAAAAAGCAGTTGGATCCTTTTGGGATATTATACCAGGTGAAGGGAATCTGGACCGAGTAGAGTTTTAGTGAGAGAACTCGCGTGAGCTGCTCCGAGAGATCTGCGGTGAAGTGGGTCGAACTCCAAACCCCTGTGGACGTGTAGGGAACGCTCTTTAGAGCGGGGACGTTGTTCATACGAAAGGTGCTGTCAATATTCATCACTTTCTGTATCTGGTTACGCAGAGTGGGGTTCATTTCTCCTTGAGCAAACGGCAGTGGTTTGCTCTGATTGATAGCTAAGCGTTCTTGTTTGAGCGCACCACCAAATTCTTGGATTTTGTTGGAACGCGAAGTAATTTTGGAATTTTGGATAGGTTGATTTTGTGTTTCGAGATACTCATTGGTGTACCAGGTGTTTACTGTTTGCTCTTTATAGGATTCAAGTAATTTTTTTTTTACTTCCGAAAAAAAAGTTGCCATAGTTTCATTGTCTTCTTCGTGAAATTTTTGGATATAGGCATCTGTTTTTTGTTTGATGAGAGAAGGATCCAAGGTTTCAATATCCAATAATTCCATTAATTCGGGTATGGTATAGTCGTTGATATTGGTATTTTCTTCACTCATAAGCAGTTATATTTATATTATACCTACAAAATCATTTTAAATAGTGAAAATGCAGAAAATTGATTGGGTTTTTGAATACCCTCCTAAATAAATCATTATTAAAACATGGCAGCAACCAAAGAAGAAGAGGAATGTGCGTGCTGTGCGGATACCTTTACCTTGGGGTTAAGGAAACCTGTTCGGTGTCCTAATTCGGAGTGTGGGTTTACAGCGTGTAAAAGCTGCACTCGCACTTATCTGCTTTCAACGACAGAGGCACCCCATTGTATGAATTGTAAAGTGGCGTGGAACCAACGCTTTCTGGTGGAACACCTCAATGCATCCTTTATGAATAACGACTACAAAGAACATCGGAAAAGGTTACTTACCGAACGCCAAATAAGTATGTTGCCCGAAACGATGCCAGCACTGGAAGAATATCATCGCGAACAAGAACACTTCGCAAAGCTAGACGAGAAGGAGGAACGCATCAGAGAATTGCGGAAACAAATACGCGAGATTCAGAAGGAACAAAATGATATGATAACTGCTTTTGAAGAAGGAGGTTCAAAAGGGAAAGACGGCGAAAAGAACACTAAAAAATTCATCATGCCGTGTCCTGATGAGAACTGTCGTGGATTCTTATCATCGGCATACAAATGTGGTCTTTGTCAATATTATGCGTGTCCCAAATGTTTGGTGCTGACAGGTAAAGAGCGACATGATCCAGACCATGTATGTGATGAAGCACTGGTGAAAACCGCAACTCTTATTCGCGAAAACAGCAAACCGTGTCCTAAATGCGGCGAACGGATTATGAAGGCATCTGGCTGCGACCAAATGTGGTGTATTCAGTGCAAAACGGCATTCAGTTGGAAAACGGGTAAAATTGATACTGGTATGATTCATAATCCGCACTTCTTCCAGTATCAACGCGATAACCAAAATCAAAATATTGTTCGCAATCCAGGAGACATCGTATGTGGAGGACTTCCAAATAATTGGGGACAACTGAGAAGCGGATTACGCCGTATATTACTGGGAACGGCTGTATCCATAGATAAGGAACAGTGTGCTTGTCAAGAGAAAGTCGCACTTATGAATACACAGGATACTACAAAACACACAAATACCATGATATATCATGAAACACTTATTAATAAGTTTACCGAACTCATTCAAACATTGCGTCATTACAGTGGATACACACTTCCGTGGTATCGAAGACAAGTCCAAGCACTCCAGGATTGTCAGCAATTACGGATTGATTACTTGTTGAAAAAAATAGATCGTAACGAGATGGGAAAACAGCTTATACGAGATGATAGAAAACGAAATAAATTGACTGAGATGATGCATATTTATGAACTCTTTGTCACAGTTGGGATTGATTTGATTAATCATTTAACTGGATTTTACCTAGAAAATAAACCACGCGCAGGAGTCCAACATTACCAGCAAACAGGTAATGTTATCTGTGATGAGTTCATAAAAAAATTTGATGAATTTGATGTCTTTATTGATTACATGAACGAACAGCTCAAATATATTAGTGTCACATATAGTGCAATTGTTCCTCAAATGTGGAAAAATAATTATCAATTCTCGGGTTCGCGTAAGTTTAGAAAGTGCGATCTGCAAACATCTGCTTGAATACTTCTAATTCGGTTTTAGTATAGCGTTCATATGGCACCTTTTGAATCCCTTGTCCGCGTTTTAAATGCCCTTTCCCTTTGAATACTCTTTCCTCCATTTTTTCTATAAGCTCATCTTCACTACGGGTAAAGTTTTCGCGGGAAATGTATTTTTTTCCACTATAGGTAAAGCGGTTAAAATTGCCGTCGCTGTAGATGGAATGCTGGCGTTCCATCTTGATAAAGTTTTTAATCAAACCAACACCCATTATAGTATTGGTATCATTATTCATTTCGAGAATATAGAGTTTTTCTTTCAGTGGGATAGTGGGCCCCACACGACGAGGTACTCCGTAGATAGGTCCTGTTATTTCGTGTTGTTTTCGGTAGGTCTGTAGCTCATTCCATGTTTTGTTGTTGAATCGTGTTATCATCAAAAACGGCATTTTTGATGTGTTGATGTGTTATCTAATACTTCATACTTCTTTTTTGGGATAATCAATTTTTCGCAAAAACTTAATCAAAAATAGGTCGTCGTTGATGGTCATCATAAGCGTTCCTGTATAGACCATTTTACCGATTATAGGAAGGTAGGGTCCCCATACTAGGAGATAGCTTTGGGTTACCCAATTGATGACAGAGACAGTGATATAGATAAAAAGGGCGGTTTCATTCACATAGTGTTCAAGTTGTTGATGTGGGCTAAATCGAATAGCAAGACGATAGTTTACGAGAAAAGCGTAGGAGCTGAGGACACAGTAGATCCCGATGCCGCGCACGGCACCTTCATCCATGTTGAAATCCATAAAGTAACAGTAGTAGTAAAATAATTGGACCACGACGTGATGTGCGATAGTGCTGGTGTGACACTGAGTGTTGTAGACGAGTGCCGATGCGTCGGTGGCCGCGTAAATAGAACCAATGGCATTAAATTCACTCCAAGTATTCAGGTGTGGATAGAACGCTAAATTGTAGAGGAGTTTAGTTCCTGGAAAACAGAGAAGCATCAGTGCTCCTGATTTTACAGTATTTACAATGCGGTATTTTTGGGTAACAATGGCAGTTGTCTCTGGAAAATAATCAGGAATATAGTATTCGATTCCGTGATACATTGCATAGAAAAAAAACGAACTTATGAGATAAAGAAACATTTTAGATATAATATGATATATATTGATATTTTTAGATTATTCGATTATTCGATTATTCAATTATTCGATATTTTTAGTTATGAAAATAGATATATTTATTTTTATTGTAGGGAATGGGGATTGTTGCTAACATGGTTGCTATTTCATCATCACTCATATTGATGACATTGGGGAGATAGCGGAAAATATATTTTTCGAGATATTTCATCCGATATCGTGTGGAATCATAAAGATAAAAAACTAAATCTGATGAGAGAAATCGTCGAACTTTTTCTAAATGATGAGGATTATCAGATAGAAAGACGAATTTGTCGCGATTCGAAATACCATAGGTTCCATTTTTATCGATAACTGGAAATCCGTGCATTCCATGAGCTAGAATAACCTTTTTTTTACCAGAATAAGGACACGGTTTATTCGAATACTCGATTATTTGTTCTGGGTTAAGTTTGTTCTTTATGATGCACGTTTTTATATTGGGATAGGGATGGGTTTTGGTGCGGGTTTGTGAAAATGTGATGGATTTAGAAGGAAGATTGGTTTTTTGGATCTGGGTGAGCGCTCCGTATCTGTCGACATAGGAGAGAACTTTGTTGAGGACTGTGGAACACGACACTGGTATGATGTGTTCGGGGCGTAGAGAGAAGGGAACATAGGTTTTGTAGTCTTTATCATAGAGTAGAACCTTTTTATCAGTGCTCTTTTTTTCCAGTAAAAAATAGCAAGACGGGGTTTGGGCGTGACCCTTGAAATAGGCGTTCATTTCGGTGCTGGTGAGACAGTGTATTTTGTGGAGTTTGAATTGCGTTATATAAAAATACATTTGTTTCTTGTCCTCTTTCATCCAGATGGAAGGAACAATGAATAAGAGAAGTCCATTATTCGGTTTCAGTAATGATATAGAGTGCTTGATGAATTTCGTCCAGATGGTCTGACCGTCCTGTTTTTTGTTACGCTCACGGTTGGTAGGAACCTTTTTCAGTCCTCCAAAATTGAATGGAGGATTACCGATGATGATATCGAACTCAAATGGGAAGGTGCTGGTGAGGTAATCGGTTTCAATAACATTGAAAAATGTTTTTTTGAGGTCTTCAATATGAACGGGGTTGAATTCCACTACCCATATCATATTGGTTTTAATGTGCTGACTACGGATTGCTTTATTAGGAAATCTGGATTCGAGTCCCAGCATCAATTTTTCGTAGAGATAGAGAGAGAAATAGCCATGACCTGCACCAGGATCAAGCCACCGCTTGTTAGGGTCACTGAAGATGGATTGAGGAAACAGCGAAAACATTTCCTCTATCAGTTTATAGGGTGTATGGACTTCTCCGAATTGGTGTTTGTATTCTATATTTACTTTCAAATTTTGTTCTGGTAAATCCATTTAGAAATAACTGGATGTTATAATTTACTATGATGTCCGCATTTACATTTTGGCTTGTCTTTGTAGGAGTGAGTCTGAGTATAGGCAGTTTTGATTCTACTTTGAGAGAAATTCTAACTGTTATGAAGGATGGCTCAGGATGTTTTGCTGATTATACGGAGAGTGTTCCGACACTCACATGTTCGCAGTGCATGTCAAATGTGGATGTATTGAAAAATGAAACACTCTTTTTAAAAGAGAGGGTGGATATCACTGATTTTATCTGCGATAGTGTCTGTGTCTCTGTTGATAAACGGATGCGGGAGCTGTTGAATTTTTTGATTTACCATAATTCATCATTGATTTGTGAGTATTTAGATTATTGTTAAAAATGGAATTAAATAGATGATAATTAATAACAGTATATTTGGTGTTATTATGTCTAAAACCGCGCACGTTCACCTTCGTCCTAATATGAGTCTTTTTATTCCGAGTGTTACGGCAACTACAAGTCAGGCGCAAGTGAAACGGGTTTTTGATAATTTAAATATAGGAGTGGTTTCACGTGTGGATTTTGTGGAAAAAGAACAGGATTCGAGTAAGTTTATGGCATTTATCCATTTTGATTATTGGTATGTTACAGACACCTCCTATTATTTACAGGAAAAAATTCTGGAAGAAGGGCAAGGAAAAATTGTATATAATGATCCGTATTATTGGATTGTGAGAGAGAATAAGAATCCAAGATCACTCTGTGAAATTCAATTGGAGAAAGAGGTGGATGATCTTAAGAAACGTGTGGCGTATTTGGAGACAGTGATTGGAAATCACACGCGGAAGTTTATGGATAATGATATTACGACTACTAAAGTGTATTGTGGTGAGTGCACTACTGAAATGGAGAATGAAACACCAAACTGTAAAGCGTGTGGATTTATTACTAAAATGGATGAAGAATGGACTTCTGAATTTTGGAAGAATATGGAAAAAGATTCTAATCTAAACTGGTGTGATATGGAGGATACTGAAGATGATGATGAAGAACAACACGAATACGTGGAGGATCTGGGAGCTGGTTCCCAGGATGAGGAGGATGAAGAGCTGGGAGCTGGTTCCCAGGATGAGGAGGATGAAGAGCTGGGAGCTGGTTCCCAGGATGAGGAGGATGAAGAGCTGGGAGCTGGTTCCCAGCAATCTGGATGGTTTTGGTGGTAAATATATAAATTATAAAATAGTTTCAAATATTTAATATTAAAATTAAAATACTTTCTTTTCTATAGATATAATGCTTGAAACTATTTACAAATCTATCAGTCATTCACTGAAATCGAATTCGCGCGAAAAGGGTCCCAGAGTGTATTGTCGTATTTTAGATAAAGTTATTGGAGGTGATGAAGATGTTATCTATAAGAGTGATTTTGCATCAAAAGTGGTGGAGGTGGTGCATAATTGCACCCCTGCCGAATATTACGAACACACATTGAAAGAGTATAATACCAAAATTAGTAAAGAGGGAGCGCTGGTTGCGTATTCGGGTGTGAAATGTGGACGCTCTCCGTTGGATCGACGTATTGTGAAATCAAAGAAGTATGACACAGAACTTTGGTATCCTAAAAATACAACTATTTCTGATAAAGTTTTTTTTACAAATAAAGAAACCGCGACCTGCTACTTGAATAACCAAGATAAAATTTATGTTTTTGATGGTTATGCGTGTTGGCACACAGACTATCGAGTCAAGGTGCGTGTTATTTCGTCGCGGGCCTATCACTGTCTTTTTATGTATAATATGCTGATTCGTCCCACAAAAGAGGAACTGGTTGATTTTGGAGAACCCGAAATTACCATTTACAATGCAGGATGTTTTCCATGCAATCGTTACACTGAATCAATGACATCATCAACGTCGGTGAATTTGAATTTGGAAACAAAGGAGGTGGTCATTTTGGGAACGCAGTATGCTGGAGAAATGAAGAAGGCCATCTTCACGATGATGAATTTTTTTATGCCACAGCGGGGGGTTCTCTCTCTTCACTCTAGTTGTAATATATCTAAGGATGAAGAGAATGTCTGTTTATTTTTCGGATTGTCGGGGACAGGAAAGACGACACTGTCGGCTGATCCAGAGAGAAAATTGGTGGGGGATGATGAACACTGTTGGTATGATGATGGTATTTTCAATATAGAGGGTGGTTGTTACGCAAAATGCATTCATTTGAATCCTGAAAAAGAGCCCGATATTTATGGGGCAGTTCGCTTTGGTGCGCTTTACGAAAATATTGTGATGGACCCAGAGACGAGAACAGTAGATTTCGATGATGTTTCTATCACCGAAAATATTCGCTTGTCGTATCCCATTCATTATATCAATAACGCACACATTCCGTGTATAGCGAAACATCCTAATAACGTGATTTTGTTGACATGCGATGCTTTTGGGGTGCTTCCAATGGTATGTAAATTGACAGAAGAACAAGCAATGTATCACTTTATTAGTGGATATACATCAAAGGTCGGGGGGACTGAGGACGGCATAGATGAACCAGAGGCGGTTTTTTCGGCGTGTTATGGGGAGGCATTTCTCTTGTGTCATCCTATGAGATACGCGTTGCTGTTAGCCGAGAAACTGAAAAAACACAACGCAAACTGTTGGTTGGTGAACACAGGATGGGTCGGAGGAAAATATGGTGAGGGAGAACGTTGTGATATTACTACGACCCGAGAAATAGTGAAAAGTATTCATGATGGTTCTCTCGCGAAGGAAGAATTTGGACCATTTAAACTTCTTCATATGGAGATGATGATGCCGAAGAAATACAAATCACCACGAGAAGCGTGGGTGAATAAAGATAATTATGATGCCACTTTGTCGAATCTAGAAAGTCTTTTCCAGAAGAATTATTCAAAATATGAGTAGACTTTTAGAATATAGATATTTTTTAGAATATAGATATTTTTTTCTAGTATTCAACTATAATATGGCTTGTTGTTATTATATACCGCTTCTTGTTAAAGATAACCAGTATAAGTTTTTATTATGTCAAAATAAAATGACTGAAGAGTGGATGGCCGTCCATAGTTTTGTTGATCCTGAGGATGGAGGAGCTTATAAATCAGCACTTCGTGGAGCACTTGAAACTACCCACGGAACTCTATCTATATCTAGTAATGAAAGAGACAGTGCTTCGGAAGATTCTATTCTATTTAAAGTTGAGGTGAGTTCGGATTTGGTATCTAATTTAGCTACCTATTTTTTTGTTAAAACAGCATTAACAGAAGATTATCCCACGTATCTTACATCATTATTTATGTATCAAATAAAAAAAAAAGGGGTTATTCATCCTGATGATTTTGAACGTGCTCGTTGGTTTACAATAGATGAAGTTTTTTCATTTAAGAATGTTTCATTTCAGTTGAAACAGATTCTTTTGGAGAATCAGAACATGTTCCACAATGATCTTCATTAGCCATCTGAATCACTTTAGCTATTTCCTGTTCGGTTTTTCTAATATGCCAGCGTCCGAGCATGACGCGTGTATCATCGTTGGGTGATAACACTGAGATTATGATTTGGCTGATTTGGTTGATTTGGAAGGATTTCACATACGTTATCAATTTCATGGTGTCTGGATAGACTGTGGATTTAATCCTTGGTTTGAATATAATTAATAATCAATTTTTTGCTTTTTTTGCTTTTTTGCTTTTTTTGCTTTTTTAAGTTATACTCCAGAATTGCATTAATTTCTTGTTAAAGTTGCCATGAATAGAAGCATTGGTACAAGGGAAACCAAAATTAACACAGTTGCCACATTGTCTATTGAAACATGCCTCATAAACTATTCTTTCGAGTTCTTTATTGTCATTGGATATTAGTTTTTCTAAATCAGTATGACCGAATTGAATAGTGCCTGTGTCTTTACATAGACTAAGAAGTTTATCACTGGGAGAACACCATACTGATTTAATATGATTAATTTCTTCTACAACATTATTTGTGTAGTAAAAATTCCAATTATGTTTCTCCATTTCTTCTGGTCCAAAGAAGAACAGATGAACCAGGTTTCTATTTTTTGTTTTTTCTATTAACAAATTCAATTTTACGAATAATTGAATTCATTTAATTCATTTATTCGATGAATAAACTCTAATCCAAAGAGAATATGGTATCCATCGAAACACAGTTATCGTTGTCGTCAGGACAACAAGAGGCATTTGATAAATACAAATTAGGTGAGAATGTCTTTGTTACGGGTCCTGGGGGCACTGGTAAAAGTGTCCTTATTCGTGAAATGGTAAATGATGCCAAACAGAATGGACGCAACGTGCAGGTGTGTGCGCTAACGGGCACTGCTGCAGTTATTCTGCAGTGTGGTGCCAAGACAGTGCACTCATGGGCTGGTATTGGGTTGGGGAATGGTGATATAAAGGCTGTGGCAAATAAAGTGAATAATAATAAATACAAAAAGAGAAACTGGAAAGGTGTGGATATTCTTATTGTAGATGAAGTTAGTATGATGTCGCTGAAACTTTTTGAGCTACTTGAATATATTGCTCGATTATGTCGGAAAGATGTGCGTCCATTTGGGGGGATTCAGGTTATTTTTACAGGCGACTTTTATCAATTGCCACCAGTGGGGAACATCGATGAACCCGAGACGTGTCAGTTTTGCTTTGAATCGCTATTGTGGAATCAGATCTTCAAAAATCAAATTCAGTTAGTAACG
>Ga0075480_10002604_pt1 | contig 11605 bp, 3 predicted proteins | sample DEB08_DNA_7_FD_81590 | JGI IMG/M metagenome (GOLD analysis project Ga0075480, IMG submission 81590) | Aqueous microbial communities from the Delaware River and Bay under freshwater to marine salinity gradient to study organic matter... | ecosystem: Environmental > Aquatic > Marine > Coastal ... | reverse complement strand
ATTTTCAAATCTGCAGTTTCGAAGAATCGTCGGACGTCATCCTTAGTTTTGAAGTCTTCTTTACAAGCATGAAAGTCAAAAAGATCATACAATTCCTCGCCAGATCCTGCTCTTTTAAAGGTTTCCAGTTTTTCAGTGATACGGTCAATAAATTCATTGAGCTCTTCATTCGGGTCGTCAACCTTTAAAAGTTCCAAAACTTCCCTGGTGCCAGACAGAATATTTAGGTTTGATTCTTCATAAGGAAGGTCGCAAAGTTCTCGAATAACTGGTCGGGCTTCATCTAGTGCATTGCTTATCGCATTAAGGGTTCCAAGCGGCCTTTGACCGAAAAGCATTTTCACTTGCGCTGTCATAGCCGAAAAGGTTTGTGATATGTCTACCGCCATATCTTGTTGATTCTTCATGAACCCGACAACAAGCGTGCGATTTAAAGCGCTACTATATCGTACAGCTGCTTCATCCGTCATCTTGATACCGCCTCCACAGATCCACGCCAAACCATTATAAAAGGACGAACAATAATCCGCGCGCTCGTTCATGTGATGGAGAATGCCCGTTTGACTCGAATCCTCCGTTTCTTCGTTTTGCTGAGATTGACTATTGTTAGACGAACTGCTTTTTGTAGTCCGATTGTTGTTTATCATAGTTGAAAAACAGTGCTTCCACCATATAAACCATGTATTAAAAAGAGTAGTTTGCTTTTGCGTGTTGCGGTTGTCTTTCAGTGCGCTCTCAAATTTTTCATCGCCGTTCCGAGACTTTTTCTTGCGCGGTTTTCCTTTCTGGCTTTTTGTGAGTGCATATCCAAAATTGTGCCCGACTGCTTCCAAATCCCTTATAAACGATATTCCCTTATGTTGAGAATAAAGGCTTGTTCTTTGATTATCAACCAACAAATTTGCGGTGGAGGTCATGAGAGTCATTGTTGGTATCATGTCCAAGCTCGCGTCTTCCATCCCCCCCTGTGTTTGGCTGAAACTGGGTACCACAGACGTCGGCCCAAATTCACTCAAGGATTCTGAACTAAGAAGGACTTCGCTGGTTTCCTCTGTACCACTAGGACCAATACCATCAGAGTCGTTGCTGTCATCAGAGTCGCTGTCTTTAGACTCGCTTTCATGTGACTCATTACTGCTTTCGTCACCATCTTCAGAATCAACGTCTTTTGCTTTCCGGGAATCGCCAAGAAAGTTTGAATACACTTGGAGGGAATCAAGAACAGATCTTACACAATCAGAAAGAGGGGACCTGATCTGGAAAATCAATTCAGCCAACATATCATGATTTCGTATACAGCCATATTCTGTAAGCACAGCTTGCATAATCAAGAAGCCTTGATTTTTTGCATTCTCGACGCTCCCTGGTACCCATTGAACAGACTTCCACCGACCGTCGTATCGTTTCAGAGGCTCTACAATGGATTTCAGGTACTCCCACGAATGTTCATAGATATTCAAGAGGGACGATAGTGTGTATATGACCCTTGGTTCATAGTTTTCGGCAAACGTATACTCCTTAATTTCAGGTTTTCCCACGTATTGAGTTCGACGTAATCCAGAAGGGTGAGCGTGAAAATACCGAAACAATAGATACAGTGCACCGCGTATCTCGTGGGCATTTTCAACCATGGTAAACACAGATTGATTGAAATTGGTCGAGGCCTGGAAATAGGCAATCACGATAAAGGCGCCATTGATATTGTATTGATGGCCCTCTGGAAACCATTCCCCGGAAAGGTAGTAACACATGGGGACCATACGCTGCAGTTTATATATCGTTTTTTCGTCTGCCTTAATATGCGCAAAGGCACCTTTATGCTTGTCAATCCCGTGAGAGCAATCTGGGCATAGATCATCTTGGATTCTGTCTGCTGCCTCGAACGCTGCGGCATCTCTAGATGACTCGCTCCCAACATATCCAGAAGAAGAACGTGTTTCGTCCATGACGATAGCTTTTTTTTCTTCTATTTTACCCCGAACTTGCTCAAAGGTCAATTTACAAGTACAGCCATCAAGAATCCCACGACAAAGATCAGGATTGTAATGACACTTGGCTGAATGCTTGCAAGTGACACATTTTCCATGTTTCATCTTCTTGGAATTGCGTGTCTCCGTACATGTGCACCCATCGTGGGTACAGGGAACAGTGTACGCTGTCCCTTTAGTCGAAGTCTTGACAATAAATGAAATCTCATTCATGACACGCAGAAGATCGTGCACGAGAAAAGATCGAAGATCCAAGGGCAGGAGCGACATGGCAAAAATGTGGTCCATTCGTCCCTCCTTCAAAGCGCTTATCTCAGATCGAAGGACTCTGAAACCTGTTTCAGCCTTGAACGGCTCCTTGTGTACATCTTTGTTCACGTTAGGGGGTTGCGTGCTTTCAAAATTGTACGTCTGGTGCACCCAATCAAAGATACACACCCTTGCCGTTTTTGTAGCTTCTGCAAACATGTCTTCGACCTTTGAGAACACCTCGTCGCGATTGTCGTCGGGAATATGTCGTTCATGAACTGTTTCCGAAGCAAAGTCAGACAACTCTCTGTAAACTTGGACGGCAGCAGAAATTTTCTCGGGGTGCGAGTTCATCATATGACTTTCCCAGTCCTGTCGCAAACTCCGAAAGATGCTGTCGTCCCAGTCTTGATGAGACGGGGGCTGCAATATTCTGTCATAAGGAACACAGAACAGCATGTCGCATTCGATCGAATCGCCTGGACGTAGATAAGATTCACTCCCATTGTCACGCACCGTAAGACCCTTGCGCAAAGTACATTTGCGCAAAGGTATGTGTTCTTGCTCTGTGGGAAACGAAGAAACAAATCGGCGAATACAACTCGTCTTCTCATCCGCGGCATGTTCCATAAACCACTGAGAATTGTCAAAAATTGCTCGCAGCTCCAGAAACTGTTTACCAGACATCACCATGCCATCTTCATCAATGACTTCAAGGTGCTGACCAGAATTGCCAAAATAAGAAAGGTCACCCTTTTCAAAGAGCTCGATCGGGAACTCGCAAAAAGAGGATATCTCCGTAACGGTATGTTCTTCGGTATATTCTTTTCCAAAATCCAAGCCATAATGCCCGATGATAGCATCTCTGGCGGCGCAGTCCAGAGCACACCATTGTGCATCTCGAGAAATATTCTGCACAGACCCAGAAATTCTCGCCGACAGCACACTGACAACTCGGTCGCGCAGGCTTCTGAACTGCTTTCGTAGCTGATCATTCCCCTCCTCGAGCCCAGATATTTTTTCGTACGTTGAAAGCCCTGTCTGATAGGCGAAGTCTTGAGCCTGGTTCAACCTGTCACATTCAAGCGTGTGAGGCTGTACAGGGCCATGGAGAGATTCCTCGGGATGTGGATAATTAGGTGGCAGCTGAAAATAAAAATAAAAATACGGTAAGTAAAAAAAAAAATACAACAACCATAAGTTCAAATTCAGCACTCACCGGGATATCGTTATCATGCACATTTTCCCATCCCGCATCACTTAAAATATTGTCATCTTGCTGGCCGTAATCAGCTTCATGCTGATCATTGTCGAAGGCATTCAATTCAAGATTTGAGGCGGCCGACGTATCTTTGAGTTTCATCTCGTCCTGATCGGGAAGCGGCGGCAACACTTTGTCTAAAATAGGGGTAGGGGGTAGGTTATTCAAGGAGGTCGATTCAGAGCAAGGCAGCGGGGAAAGCGGCGGCAACACGTTGTCTAAAATAGGGGTAGGTTATTCAAGGAGGTCGATTCAGAGCAAGGCAGCGGGGAAAGCGGCTGAAAACTGCCATCTTTAAACAAAATAGGGGTAGGGGGGTAGGGGTAGGTTACGAGAGGAACTACAAATATCAAAAAGGCAGACATCATTCCACACACATAAAAAACTTACTCGAGTCACTACTAGCCATACTGGAAAAATACACACTTTTTGTTTGTCCAAAGTCCCAAGCACAACTGTTTGACAACATAAAGGAACACAATATCAGACCGATACATATATATATATATACAATCCCAACGAATCACACGTACCAAATTTCCACTGTTCACTGCGTCGACCAGACCAAGACGAAACAATAACCCCACGTTATTGAAAAAATGGGATTGCAACAAGCACAAGCTTTATTCTCTACAAAAAAAAAGAAGTCTTAGGCAAACCCAGTATTAAACAAGAAATGAAATAACGCCCTTTATTTAAAATAAGGGGTTATCTACGAGAAGCAGAGGTTGGAAAGTGAAGGGGTTCATCCAAGTTTTTAAATAAGAGTTTCAGTGAAAAAATTAAAAAGCAGAACAGCCGCGGACAAATACGTTCACATCTTAAATAGAATTCCATTTGGTTTATATGAATCCACTTTTCATATGTTAACTGTATCATTAACGGTAATATATGACATTACATTAATACTGTTAATTTAAGGCCGGGGTTTTCAGCTGAAATCACCAGGAACACATGGTTCATGAGACTCATGAATTATTAAATTAGACATTTGTAGGGTCAATATTGCTTAGAGTAATGATGTCATACATGGGTGTATTCTAACACGCCGTGGGCTTCGTATTTTATTATTGGTTATATATGAGTCCACTTTCCCTATATAAGCTAAGAAATTCTTGTTAAATAGGACAGGGAAAAAAGCCCGACTCTTTTAATTAGACATTTGTAGGGTCCATATTTTAAAGAGTGTTAATGTCATGTGAGGGTGAGTGCCAACACGCCGTGGGATTCACATACGAATATTGTTTATATATGAGTCCACTTTCCCTATATAAGACTGGCATTTTTCCTTAAATAGGACACGGAAAATTTTTTGTTTTTTGGCAACAACCGGATTGTCTTCAATTTTCTGTCAGCATGACATAAAATGTTTAGAATAGTATTACTTATATATGAGTCCGATTTCCCTATATAACTAAAGAAATTCTTGTTAAATATGACAAAGAGAGCCATGTGGAAAATATTGAATGAGGATTTTCAATATTTTTTTTTTCCGGGATTTTTTTTGTATCTTGTTGAGGCCTCACAACCCATTCACGACTTGTGCCCGACAAGCACTGAGGCATTTCACTGAGTCCAGACCTCAAAGGACGATCACGCCAAGGTGAGTGCATCACAAACATGTTTCTTTTGTTTTGCTGTCCACTAAATGATCTTTTTTTTGTTCTTGGTAGGACCTCGCTTTCTCCCTGTTTATCATGGCATCAACAGCATCTCAAAAAACCCCTCAACCGCCTTCTTCGGAACCTGTCAAAGGTGATTTAAAATCCTTTTTTTTTTGTTGTCCAATATTTGCCTCTTCATCGTGCAACTCATATCTTGGGGGCTTATTTTATTTGTTTTTTAAAAAACCGCAGGATTGCCGATTGCGCGCGAATCAACAGAGTCCACGGATGCTACTGTAGAGGCACTGTGCACTTCGTCGGGTTACTTCGCGGATTCGGATCTTGATGCGGCCATCGAGACTTTTTCGCTTACCGACAAAAAGGTTCTTGTCAAGGCTCGCATCACGTTACAGCCGCAACCTGTGTGGAAAAACTTGTGCAGACCTTTCAGTTACAAGCACTTTGTCTTACGCCTCGTTGTCCGCAACGGCAATCTTTACTTGACAGAGGTGTCTTGTGCGAAAACGCGCAGTGTTCTTTTGCCGCACGTTCTCGCTGAGATACGTTCATGGATACGTCCCACCGACCCTTGGGTTGAAGAGGTGGATTGCGCATCACATGCTATCCACGTCAAGTCTGGTGCGCCATTTCGCAGGCACAGACTTTACGTTGTGCCCGACATTGTCGTTGTTGAAGCGGAGTCTCTTAAGCCGCTGCTGCACGTCTTCATTTCGTCTTCAAGTGGTCGAAAGCTGGCCCCTCTCGGTCTTGTGGATTGCTTCGAACATGATACTGTCTGTGCTGTCCTGGCCGTCAATGCTCACAGGACTTCGCAAACAGATCACTGTATTGTCATTCAGGAGCTGACTCGTGGTAAAGGGAGGAACGATGTCAACGTGATCTTGAATGATGTGGGCGATGTGAAGCAACCATGTTCCCATGTCATCGAAGATTCTCTGCGTGATTGGCTGAGTGTTCGGGCTTCTCGAGTATGCCTAACTCAGGCCTCCACTGCACCGGTGTTTGCCAGTTTGATGAAACGCGGGAACGACTTTGGACTTGGTGAGAATGGAACTCCCGTCACAGTGGACTTGGCGTCCATGCGTGCCAAGTTGCACGAGGCAGTTGACGAAAGCGCGAATGTTTTTTACGCCAACAGCGAGACACTTCGAGGTTGTTCGACATCTGTAGCCAGTATCTATCCTACCCTGAGCAGGGATGTCTGGTGTCGCATCACCAACGAGCCGATTCTACAGTCTGACGTATCCCTGGACATGGATCTTTTTCTCAAGTATCTCGAGTCACAGTTTCAAAAGGGCCCCCACGGTGAATTTGTACGTCGGGACGGTGTCGTGCTTGACCACGGTGACTACACTTGGCCTGATTTGCTCGAGGAATGGCAAAGGTTTGAACGGATACCATTTTTCTGTGTTCGGCCTATAGTCTGCGCTTACGACGAGTTGTCCGTCTTGGTCAAACTGAAGTCAAACGGATACACTCTGTCTTTGTTGGACGTTTCCGCTTTGACCGATGACATCCACAAAAATTTTGTCGAATACATCAAAAGCGAGATGGGACAGTGGCTTACTAGGATTGGAAATCACAACGTCATTAATCGCCATTGGGATGTTTTCTCGTATTCACGCGATTGTGCCAGACTCATAGGCCGAACCCCAGACTTGTGCCTGCGTTCACTAGCTGACACTACATTGGCCCCAGTGGTCACCTTAGACGTCTCTGTCCACGACATGTTACATCCCAAGGATTTGCCTACATCTATTCCCGACTTCACGCTTGGTGATTCACTTGAAGGTGAGAGAATCGCGATTGTCATACACGTCGTGTGTATGACACCAAAAAAGGACATGGCTAGGAAGTTTATGGTATCAGTGGCTGTCTTTGCCAATTATACAGACTCGTACAGCACCATTGGACTCTGGGACTGTGGCAACCAACCAATGAGTGCTTACATGAAGACCCTATGGACCCATGTTTACGGAATTCAGGACTGTGATTGGAAAAGACACGGATTCACCAGTAATTCCAGGATCTCCCCCTCAGTGCTATGGGTACCACCAGAAGTATTCTCAGGACTCGACTTTAGTGTCGACACCGACGAGCAGATGTTTTGTTTGGATGTTATCCGCATGACCAAAGCCGTCATCGGTCCCCTTGAATCAAAAAAACGTCGCCCGCATGGAAACCACCACATAGACAAAGGCAACAGTTCAGAGACGCCTTCAGATACCGAGCCCAGTTCTTGTAAAACCGGTTTGGAGCCACACTCGACCACAGGTGTCATACCAGCCATCTCGCTCACAAAGAATGTTGAAATTCAACCCCTCAACACAGACGCACTTGCGCAGTCCGATACGAGCAAGGACACAGCGACTGAGAACCATTGCAAGCACGCAGCCAGCGTTACAAACTCGGAATTGCCCAGCAGGAGTCCCCCACCTGCCATGTCAGTCGATTCTGGGTCTCCGATTTATGATGCGCCCATGAGTGACAAGAGTCCCTCACCTGCCCCCATGGCTGGGTTTCCGACTCATGGCGCGTCCTCCAGTTTTCAACCCATTATTGAATCAGACGGGTCAGAGACCAAAGACAGTGAGACGTATTTCGCCGTGTGGGAAGACATCGAACGTGAATCTTCTTGCTGTGATGGCGACCATGATGCGTGTACAGAGTTGCGCGACCCGGCGAGTTCCCGCGAAACACATCCCACCACAGATGCAGCCCCCTCACTCGCGGAGAATCTGGAAATTCAAACCCTCAACAGAGGCGCACTTGCACAGTCAGATAACAGCAAGAACACAGCACCAGCGGGCAGTCCGAAACGCCCCAAGGCTTCTCGTAGCGCGCTACCTTTGCCAGAGTCCGCTGACACTTTACAGCCGAACGCGGACAACTCGTGTCACATTGCAGGACAAGATGACCCACAAAGCTCGTTCCAATTTTTTCAAAGATACAATCATTTAATTCAGTGCCCATCCGATGATGTCACCGAAGCCGAGATGCTGGAACTTTTATATTCATCTATCAAGATGGGTGATTTGCTTAGCTTTAAGAAGATGATGCAAACCTGGAAAGATTGTCACCCATTGAGGCGCTCGTTGTCAAACTCAAAGGATCGTATGAGTCAAGGTCATCCCTCATGCACCTTTAATAACTTGCTAGACGCTATGGTCAGTACACCAGCTCGTCCCCATTTCATCAGGAATGTTTTGGAGAACAATTGGGAAGCTTTTGATTCGGTTTCGTGGTCTTCTCCCTTGCTTTTTGCGTTGACTGATGAGAACCATGGCAACCACTCTGCAGCAACCGACATTGCAAAGGCATACCCACAATGGCTCAACAGCGAGAACAGCGAACCCTCTCCAATTCATCTTGCAGCAAAGCAGGGCAACCTCGATCTGTTGAAATGTTTCTGGGATTTGAGCTTGCAATCGATGGGATGTTCCGGGGATTTGAGCAAGACACCATTCATGCAACCTACGGCACATTTTAACGACTCCAATATTTTGGAATCACTCATAGTACTGGCTATGCGCCACGGACATGTCAATATTCTGACCCACTTTCTCTCGTATTACACAGACCCTCTGGAACCGCAGATGAAGGAAAATGTAAAAAAGTTACTGACTGGATCTCACATTCCCGCCAACGGCCGTCGCGCATCCCCCATTCATACGTTTCTCGAGAGCGCTTGCTATTCGTATGAATTGTTCTTGTCTTACCTTGACGTGGATCACGCGTATTTACTTCAAGATACACGTCACGCTCCCCAGGAAGGGATCAGGCTCACGCCGGAAAGGCAGGCACAGGTATCTCGCTTGGAAACATCCTTGGCACGCATACGCAGCAGCGAAGTTTCTTGTCGTCACCCAACACGTCTGTGTCATACAGCCGTATTGCACAATCGCACGCAGGCCTTACAGTACATTTGTAACACCACCTCTACTGGAAACAAAGAAGATACAACTAGACAAGTCGCAGAAACATATTCGTGGGCCCTTGATGCTACTCCCTTGTCACTTGCTGTCGTACAAGGTAACTTGGATCTCCTGAAGTTTTTCATCAATTATGGCGGTCGCGGTCAAGTTTCCACTGACAACAACATCAATGTGCTCAGTAATGTTGTTGCGTACAACCCCTCTGGTGACGATATGCACGAGGACCACATTTTAAAAGAAACATCCCCGACTTTCGGTAAAATAAAGAGCATGTGGGATTTATTGTTCCCGAGACAACGAAACGGACAAGATGGAATTTCTGATCGAATCTGTGACACCATCGTATTGCCATTAAACCGAAACCGCCCCAGTGTTCTTGTCCTTGCACTAAAGCGTGGATTGTCGTTTGCTGTCAATGACATATTAAAGCATATCTCATGTCATAAAATACTAAATTCATGGGATTACGACGCATTCGGCACCAAAATCCCATTGATTCACAGCCTGGTACTTTACTGTCCCACATTTCAGTTGTTCACCGAATTGACTGCCATCATGCGTGTTAAAGGCTGCATCGACTTCGACTACACCGAAATGAGTTGCAACATGTCACTCATGCATCTCGCTGTAAGCAGCACTCGGCCTCACAGTACTTCTGTCATTGATTGGATCCTACTTAACCGCCCTTTCATGTTGCTCCAGAAACGCAACGGCGATAGGTGGACGCCTTTGGATTATGCCTGCCACCTCCAGAATTACCGTGTAGTGTATCATATCATCAGACACATCAAAGAAAAGTATATTGACTCGCCAGCAAATATGGGTGGTACCTCCATCACAGCAGAGGACATTGGGTTGCTGTCCATGCATTTCTTGTTTACGAAATTCTCCTCTGAGCTAGTCCCCGACGAAAGCTTTGTCATATTTCTCTCGTGGCTACTGTCAGAATTCAAAGAATATCACTCCTTGGAATCACGAGGCAGAGATCACACTTATCTACTGACCGCGTTCGCATTGGCTCACATGGATCCACAGTTTAGACAGATTCTAGCTCCCATCATGGTGCGCAATGCACCTCGCATTGCACTACTGACCACCATGCACAAAATTTTGTGGTCAGATGACTTGACGGACGATAAGGATTCAATAAATTCCTTGTTTGTGGCCATTCACGAAGAATATTTTCAGCGAAACGCTCTACCTTTGAAAGGCCCCAAAGAACTTGAGTTGGAAAAAGATGTAATGCGTTGTCTTCTCTATCATCCCATCAACACAGGCACCTCAGACCCAGAAACAGAGCAATACGACCATTGTGAAATGACTGAACTGGACTTCAGCGAAGATACCTCAAGAGCTTCAAAACGCAAAGCGCCGATTGATGAATTATCTTCGGAGGACGCATCAAACGACAGTGCACCCCCTGATGCCAAGAAAATCAAAGATTGTGACAAAGTTACAATGGTTACTGTGCACAAAAAGGTTGCAGCAAGCAAGGAAAGCATCACTCGTCAATTCTTTGTTGACCAAAAGGACGTACCCAAATTACTTGAAGATCAAGTCACTGACGAGCTTACACAAGATATGTCAGTGGATGCCCAAGAACACAACAAAACAACAAAAGGTGTGTTTTGTTTCGATGCGACTGATACTTCATCAAATGTAAAAGCAGCTCTTGAGTTTATTTCGAAGCTAGAAGCAACTCAAGTTCCTCGGTCTTTTTATTTGCATCCAAAAAAATTGAGCTTTTTGACTTTGAATTATTAGATTGTGACTTATATAAAAATTTAATATTAAAAGGAGCTTTTTGATTTTGAATTATTAGAGTGTGACCTAAGGAGATTTGTTTATTCGGACGCAGCTCAGCTTGAACGCGAGACAAGTCACTTGGACCATGATGGCAAACCTCAGCCAAGACATGTGGCACTACAACAGACTCTCTTTGAACGACGCCACATGATGGAGCAGCTAAGTAAATGCCTTAGTTTACGTTCTCCTCTAGATATCGATATGATATTGACTAAGACAACATTTGAACAACCAGCAGATCATATTTTACCACAACAAGGAAACACCAACAACAGACTTTCTCAAGCCACTTTCTCAGACCAACAGACTTTCATAGCAGGTCTGAAACTAATTTTGCTACTCGATAAAGTAAACAATCTGAACTCACTTCTTGTGTGCTTATGCTTAGACATAATGGTCGTATTTACACAGTCAGATGTATCCATCGACGACAAGGGACACTGTACAATCCCTCAAGGCGTGACGTCCATTGGTAAACGTGCCTTTTATGATTGCAGTGGGCTGACATCGGTGACAATCCCTGAAGGCGTGACGTCCATTGCTGAAAGTGCCTTTCGCAGAGCCTTTCGCAGATGCAGTGGGCTGACATCGGTGACAATCCCTCAAGGCGTGACGTCCATTGGTGACTATGCCTTTTATGATTGCAGTGGGCTGACATCGGTGACAATCCCTCAAAGTGTGACGTCCATCGGTAACTATACCTTTCGCAGATGCGATGGGCTGACATCGGTGACAATCCCT
>Ga0075480_10002602_pt1 | contig 11609 bp, 11 predicted proteins | sample DEB08_DNA_7_FD_81590 | JGI IMG/M metagenome (GOLD analysis project Ga0075480, IMG submission 81590) | Aqueous microbial communities from the Delaware River and Bay under freshwater to marine salinity gradient to study organic matter... | ecosystem: Environmental > Aquatic > Marine > Coastal ... | reverse complement strand
TCAGCCTTGATTAGCCTATCTAATTTAAATGATGACCAGATGCGCCACGCCAAAGCTGGTGAATGGTGGGATGAACCCGACAAACAAATCTATCGTAATGGTCAACGAGCCTTGGCGAACAACTCTGTTGCCTACAAGAGCAAGCCTGAGATGGGTACGTTCATGCGTGAGTGGCTTGCCCTGTACGACAGCAAGTCAGGTGAGCGCGGTATGTTCAATCGTGAGGCTGCTGACAAACAGGTGGCTCGTAATGGCAGACGAGAGACAGGACACATGTGGGGTACGAACCCCTGCAGTGAGATAATCTTACGCCCGTACCAGTTTTGCAACCTGTCAGAGTGTGTGGTTCGTGAGAATGATACTCTTGAAACGTTGAAACAAAAGGTTAGACTAGCTACCATTCTTGGAACTATGCAGTCTACCCTGACTGATTTTAAATACTTGAGGAAGGTATGGAAAGACAACACAGAGGAAGAGCGTTTATTAGGTGTATCCTTGACTGGTATCATGGACCATCCCGTTTTATCCAAAAATGTAGACAGCAAGCGTTGGCTCGAAGAAATGCGAGAAGTCGCAGTGGATACGAACCGGGAGTTTGCGAACATGCTTGGAATCCCGGTGAGCAGTGCAATCACCTGTGTAAAGCCGTCGGGTACTGTGTCTCAACTGGTGGACGCAGCAAGCGGGATACATGCAAGACACAACGACCACTTTATCAGGACAGTTCGCGGCGATAACAAAGACCCGTTGACACAGTTCTTAATCAATAGTGGTGTGCCATCAGAGAGAGATATGGGTAAGCCTGACAGTGTCACTGTGTTTAGCTTTCCTATGAAGTCACCATCAGGTGCCGTTACAAGGACACAGATGTCGGCTATAGAACAGTTAGAACTGTGGAAGACTTACGCTATACACTGGTGCGAACACAAGCCATCTATCACTGTAACTGTGAAGGAACATGAGTGGATGGAAGTTGGTGCGTGGGTATACGAGAACTTTGATGTAGCTTCTGGTGTATCGTTCTTGCCGCATAGTGACCACACTTACCAACAGGCACCGTATCAGGACATAGAGCCTGATGAGTATGCGGAGTGGCAGGAGCGTATGAACGTGGTTCACATTGATTGGGAGAACCTAGCAAGGTTCGAAAAGGAAGATAACACCAGCGGTTCTCAGGAGCTTGCCTGTTCAGCAGGTGTGTGTGAAATCGTGGACTTGACAGCAGCATGAATTGCTGGCACTGTAAGAGTGAGTTAACTTGGGGCGGGGACCATGACTCAGACCTAGATGGGTTTGTTATGGAAACCAACCTTAGTTGCCCAACCTGCAATGCGTTTGTAATGGTATATTTACCAGAGGATGAAGATGATGAGTAAGAAACAAAAAAACACCGTCACAGTGGACGATGTAGAATACGATGTTGACAAGATGGAGTTTACAGAACAGTATCTTGTTATGCAGATTAGGGATGTGCGCGACCAGATAAACAGATTGAATCTTAGGCTAGGTCAACTACAGGCATCACAGTCAACCTTTATGAAGACGCTTGCAGAAGCGTTGAAGAAAGAAGCAGCCTAATGGGTGGTATGGAACCCGCAGTGAGTGACCGTAAGAAGTTCGACCTTGACCTGTCCTATGGTAAGGTTCGCGAACAGCGGGTTGCAGACATGCTCACAGACAAGAAGATAGAAGTAAAGTCTGAGCGAGGCATGTGGGTGAAGACAGGCAACATAGCGATTGAGTATGAATCCTATGGAAAGCCTAGTGGTATCAACGCCACAGAATCCGACTACTGGTTTCACAACCTGTGTATAGGGGACGATACTTTTGCAACCCTCGTGTTCGACGTACCATCCCTAAAACGAATCATCGACAACCTCGACTACAAAAAATCCGTGAGTGGCGGTGACAACAACGCTTCACGGATGTATCTCTTGAACTTGCAGAAGTTGTTTTCTTCTGATGTAATTAAGGCGTATAAAGATGAGCAACAAGCACCCCAAGGCTGACCTGTTCACCTTGACAGCAAAACTGAACGACAAGGGCAGCGTCGAACTAGACATGGACTGCGTAAATGCCGACCAGTTTGTTCGCCTAATGGAAAAAGACCTGCCAGCTTATGAAGGAACCTTCAAGGTAGCAAGTCTTCTTAGGTATTTAAAGTCTGTAGGAGATGAGGTCTTGAACAAGTCGAGCAGGTATATCTAACCCTTGTGAACTTTTTGAACCTCGAACGAGGCTCGTAGGCTAGACCCCTTGTGACGTTTATAACCGTCCTTGGGGTTTTTCATTAGGCGGTAACTCCTGCCGCTCTTCATCCAGTGAAACCCCGGCGGGGCTGGTACAGATTTTTTCATTGTTACATCTTCTTCTTTGTTTTGCCGCCGTACATCATGCCTTCCATTTTGTTCGTCATCGGTGATGGGGCTGACATAACAGACCCCATGCCACCCTGCTTCGAACCTGACTGTTGGGTTCGCGGCATCATAGGGTTCATCTTAGGACTCATGTTAGTATCCGGGTTCATGGGGCTGCGAACCATTGAGCCATAGGCGTAGCCCTTGGCCTTACCGCCACGAGCCATGAAGCCCATTTTGTTTCGAACGGGCTTTGGTAGTTTGGAAAGTCCCTTATTCCCCTTGGGTATCGGTTTCATCATTGTCTTGTTCCTCATCATATAGTGTGGGTAGTTCGCGCTGGCCTATACGAGCTAGTTCTGTAAAAACAAACTCAGTCAGTAGACCGTTCAAATTGTCGATGTCTGTTCGTGTAACCAGTTCAGGGTATTTGAACATGTTGTTTATTATCCGTGCCGCTTCTTTGTTACCGGCTGCAAGTTGCAGGGTTTCTATACCTGACTGTGCTGCAATTCTAACTGCAAATTCTGAAGTGACGTAGAGGGGGCTGACCATTCCTCTGCTGATATTGTAGAGACGACTCAAACCCTCGTTGACAGAATATCCATTTACAACACCATCTATGTTCATCCGCGAACCTGCAGCGCGGTCTAGGAAGTCTGCAATATCGCGCAGGTAATCTACGTGGTCTGCTCCTAGCATAGAGTCTAGTATCTCGCGATTCTCCTGAATGTCTAGGAGCATCGTTTGAGGGCTTGTGAATTGACGAACCTTCATCTTATCCATATTTAAGGCCGTCATCTTCATGCCCTGTACAGGCTGAAGACTTCCACGGTTCATAAAGCCTTTGGATATCATGCCGCTAATTGCACGGTCTAGCATGGCTTCCGCTTCTTTTTGTGTCTTGCCTGTTTTGACAACGGCAGAAACAAAGCTGGTTCGTAGGGTATCTAACTTACTTTGCGAACCGTTTAAGACATACAGTTTGTAGAAATCATCAGGAGTTATATCTCCTGTGAACCTCTGTAGTGCGCTTAATGAATCCTCATCCATCTTGACGTTGTTCGCAGCATTTAACTTAGCTTGGCTAGAACCGTCTGCAAAGTCTGCTGCAAACTCTCTATATCTTTTCTGAACATTCTTGCTGTCCCTGATGAGCTTGCTTATGTCCCTCTGGTCGGCGTACATGTCCCCTAGGTTTATCAGGGGTACTTCTTTTGGGGGACCACCGCCTTGGATAACTCTAATAGTGGTTATCTCTTCTATGACATCTTGGTCTGCAAGGTTCTTAAAATTATAGCCACCATCTAGTATACTCGCAGGGCCATCTGTTTTTTCAAAGACAGATATGGCGCGTTCTGTCCAGTCGGCGTACACTTGTTCGTGAAGTATATTTTGAATGGCTTCGAACTTGGCCTTGCCTTCGGGAGTATCTAGATTAAATACTACCTGTCCGTTGACTCTATCGCCCCAGTCGGTTGCAAGGTTTTGAACCATAGTTCGAAGAGCTTCTTGGTCAGCGGGTTTACCCTGCAAGGCTCCTGTTATCTTTCCTGTTATAGGACGGTAGTTACTAAGGGGAGTCTCGTTTGCGTAGCGATACCGTGTCATGTCGGATGCTTCTACAGACACCTTCTCTCCACCCTGCCTAGAGTCGTCCAGTTTGCGAACCGTACTGCCCCTGCGGAGTCTATCGCCTATCTCGTCCCTATATGTTCCACGAGCTTTGGATAGCAAATCAAACATATCTTTATCTTGATTTTGAATAGCTCTGTCCATAGTCTGCCCAAACATCTTAGCCTCACGAGCCAGTTCAGGCTTGGTTTTGCTAACACCATAGGCATAATCCCTAAAAGAACGCCGCATCTCATCGACCTCGTAGGCGTTTGCCTTGGCAAAGGGACGGAAGGTGGGCGAGATTCGCTGCATTTCGAGGGCTACTTCGAGGTTTGTCATGCTATTGACGAGTTCTTCACCGCTTCCATTGCTTATTAAGACAGTTCGAATTTCAGCCATAGCCTCTTCAGGTATGGTTCGTTTTACCATGTCATCAAATGTTTTGTAAGCCATGCGGCCCATACGACCTGCAAAGAACTGACCGTCTGGACTAAAAAAGGTAGCCATGTCTGTATCGCCTGCTTTATTCATCAGGTCAACGACAGCATCGTGCATGTCGATAGGCTCAGATGTTTTAGCGGCTTCGCGAACCCCATTATAAGCTGCCTTGCCCTTTGCATACATGCTTTCTAGGTGAGCGTCGAGGGTATCTTCCATAGCACGAGACAGTGCTGCTGTGTACCCCTTACCTTTTCCTCGACGACCCTTTAGGGCTGTCACTCTCTTTGTAACACCCTCATAGATATCAGTAACAACTTCGCCTATTGCTTTACGTTCGTCAACAAGTGTACCTAGTCGCTTCTTCATAGCAACATCGACTTCTACCAGATTTTCAAGAAATCCTTCTGGTACATCAATGGTAGGGTCTGCAAGAACCTGTTTGCGAATATCAGCCATAACCTCTTGGGTTGTTTCTGTTCGTCTCCTCAAGTCATCTTTAAACTTCTCTGTCGCCTTCCGGGTGCTATCTAGCATCGCCTCTAACGATTCCCGGTCTGCAATTCCGTCGGTCCCTCTTATAAATTCCTGAAAATTATCTAGAGCAGCTTCCGTTGCGCGAACCTGTGCATCAGCCTGTTCCATGATGTCTGTCATGTAGGTTCCGTCGAACTTCTTTAGTTGTTTAGCATCAATCTTATTTACAGCCAATGAGTGCAACGCTGCCATAGGGCCTAGTCCAGAGGCAGTGGAGAATGACTGGGTGAATAACTCTCTTGCTTGAGCTTGTGCGGCTTCCGGGAACTGTCCCACAATCCTATCCTGTAATTCAACATAGTCATCAATTGCCTGCAAAATCTGTTCGCGGGCTTGGGGAGATGTGGTATTGTTAATTAGCCGGATTGAGTAGTTGATTCCCTTACGCTGCTCTGATGTCAAATCAAAGTTAGGATTGTTAGTTTCGAGTCGTACTGCTTTTACGTATTCGTTTATGGTATTGTCTTGTAGTTGAAACCCTTTCATCTTTCCAAAGGTAACTATGTCTGCAATACTATGTACGCTATCTCCGAAACCCAGCTTGGGTGCGCTAACAAAGTTAGCAGCCTTGCCGCCTACCCATCTAGTTATAGACGCTCCCCCTACTGCCATAGTAACTAACCCAAGAGCTTCGGCGGTCATGGGGTCTAGTCCAAATGGTTCAGCTAAGTACTCTCGCGCACCAAGTTGTGCAGCCGACAGTATGAGCGCATCCTCTGTATTTTGCTTCAAGTACGGATATGCCTTCAAGGTATACTTGGCGTTCATCTTGCGGTTAATTAAATTCTGACGCTGGCCTTCCAGAACCTTGTACTCCGAACTGGTTTTGAGCGTACCCTGACGAATTAGAGAGTCCATCTCTAGGTCTAGTTCGCGCAGGTCAGTATCTAGTCTACCCATAGCCTGAGTAGTTCTCTGTTGAGCGATACCAACACTCAAGGCTTTTATGTTTATCTTGGTTCGTCCTGCTGCATTGTTGATTATCTGAGCAGCTTCGAACGGGTCATCTACATCAGCTAATAGCTTGCCTGTCTTAGTACCCTTGTACGAATCCTTTAACTTTTCAAACTTCCGAACTGCCCCTAGACTACGAACCTGACCGGGACCTGCTAGGCCAATCACATTCTCAAGAAACATAACGCCGAACTTTTGAGATTTAGGTAACCTGTTAAACGCTAGGTCAATGAGGTTTGCGGCTGCTTCATCTGTTATAAATTCTTTTTTCTGTAGCGTACCGTCTTCTAGTTCAATCATTGCACGAGAGTTGTACTGTTCCTTAGTAATCTCGTTGTTGTCTAGTTTGGTCTGTAGCTCATCGTGAATGCTATCATTAAACGCCATCTTCATAGTTGGGTTTGGCAATACGCTATCTATGGCTTTATAAGTAGAATCCAAGGCTTGGTCTATATCGTTGCCCCGCGAACTCCATTCGTCTGAAAAGGTAGTTCCCTTCTGTTGGGAATCAGTATACGCACCCAAGGCGTGATATCCCATGATACTAGCCATAGGAATACCTGTAACCACGAACTGCCCTGCTTCTGCTAGGCGTGTCTCTAGGGAGCTATAGAAGTCTCCAGTTTCAAACCGGTTCACAAATATTTGACGAACCATCGGGTCATCCACATACTGGGAGACAAGGTTGTCTAGTTCCAAGCGACCTTGGGCATAGCGTTCTGCAGCCGGAACCATAAGGGGGTCGTCCATAACAGTAGAAGCAACCACCTCTCCCTCACGAGTGAACGGTATGATAACGTCCTCGCCGGGAACCTTTGGCTGTGACGACTTGGCCCACTTTGCCCGCAAAGAAATCATGGCTTTGGGATTTGTTTTTGCAAACTCCAAAACACGGTCATTAATCTTAATGTCGCCTACCTGCTCTACTTTACCAGCAAGAACGTCTTCCCAAGAGGAGCCTGTTTGCTGCGCCTGAATATCCTTGGATGCAGCGGGGGCTAGGGTAGTTGACTTTGTTGTGACTCCCACTACAGGGTCTAAGACAACATCTGTCTTGGCAGCGTCGCCTAGCTCAACCATTCTTTCTACAGGAGCAATAGATATACGCTGGGGTTTGGTGTCCGTAGCCGGAGCATCCCCAGATGTATCGAACCCTACAATGTCCCGCTCTTCCACAGGTTTTGAAACTTCTTGTGGCTCTGCCATAGGTTAGACTCCCATTCCCATTGCCTTCATAACTTCATCGTCGCTGACGGGCTGAGTTCCAGCTTGGTCTTTAAAATAGGTTGTACCGTCTGTGTAGAAACCTAACTCACTGTCCAGTGTTAAGCCCTCTTTAGGGGCGGGAGCTTCTATTGAAGAAGCCTGAGACACTGATGTACTACCAGCGCGGTAAGCTGCGTTCAAAGCACTACGAGCAATTCTGTCGGCCTTTAAGAGACGAGCTTCCCGGATTCCAAACTTAGGAGCCGTGGCTACCTCGTTTAAAAGTACGAGACGACGCTGAGTTCTTTGGAAGTCTTCAATAACTTGGTCTAGGCTTGCTCCTGCTTGTATTTTAGAAGTAAACAAACCTGTGGCTCCAAGCCGCTGTAGCTGAATCTCAAAGTCTTGGTTCGACAAGCGACCTGACGGGTCTACGGCGCGGGCCATCTGTGCAGCCAACGATAGTTTCAGGGAGTCAATAGTTGAAAGGTTCGTCGCCACATCCTTGGAAAGAAACCCCTTGTCAATAGCCCCTTGTATCAGGTTTTGTGAAGTTGTACCCTCTTCCAAGTTCCCAAAGAACTGGTCTATCTGGCCTGAATCTCCTGCAATACCAAAACCTGCTTTCTGAATAGCGGCCTTTAGTCCCGTAGGAGTCATATCATCCGTAAGAAAACCTTTCAGTTTTTTCAACTGTGCTAGGGCTGTATTAGATGCCTCGTACTGGTCCATAATCTTGCTTCGATTGAGCTTGTTTCTTTCGAAGTAGTCTTCAGGGGGTGCTAGTTGTACCACGTATCCTTTTCGTTGGGCAGCTTCGTTCTTCTTATCTTCTCTAATTGTAACCAACGGAAGTAAGGCTTGGGCTTCCAAGTATGGGTCCCCGCCAAAATCCTCTTTCAAATCATTACCCAGATTAACCCGCATAGCCTCGCTACCACCTGCTGTCAGGTTTAGCTGCTGGTAGCCTTTTGAGTAATAGTCTGCAGAGGTTAGCAAGATATCGTAGGCTCCTTCCGCTGTTTCGGCACGAACCCTATCAGGAAATTGGTCTACATATTTTTGAACGTCATTGAACCCTGCCCGTGTTGCCATAGCAGTTATAGAACTTAATTCTGTAGGTGTGTAATCAAAAGGTTCTTTTTTCTGTTCGCCATCAGGTGTAGTGAACGTAAACACAAGAGCATTTGAGGGGTCTTTGATTTCCCCATTTTCTGCAGCCGCAGTCTTTACTTTATTGTTTACATCTATTGTAGGCTTTGAACTCAGGTTACCGAACAACACGTTAAACACTAACTCTGGGTCTCTATATGTACGGTCTCCAGACGGAGTTTTCATCTTCTCTAGGATTTGTCCATCTATATAGTAATTAGTATACCTTTCTAATTCGCCATACCACTTTTGTTTAGCTAACGGGTTTTTCTCAAACTCTGATAGTAGCTCGTTTCTCTTCTGCTCATCTGCAAAGACATTGTTAAAATACCCCAGCCACGTACCGCCTGCCCGTGATGCGTTATCACTTCGCAAGTCCTCGTCCCATTTTTTATTGGGCTTTCGGAACTTGACAGAACCAAAATTAAAACTGGCATCCACATCAGCCATAGCGTTAGAGGCGCGTATAAAAGGGTCTAAACCTTTTTCTTTAAGTATTTCTTGAAATTCAGGAGTCTGTTGATACTTAGGGTCTGTTGCTGCTTTATAGAGATTTGTCATAAGCAACGTTTCTCTTTCAGCTTCAGCTTCAGCGACTTTAGCACGTGCGGCAGCTTCTTCACCAGCCATTACGTTTCGCTCTCTAAGAAACCCTGTAATTCCTGCAACCAACATACTCATTACTTTATTTCCCTATCTTCCGCTGAAAGAAAGCCTCTATCTTCTGGTTCTTGTGGAGTGGACCCCGCACGAATAGCAGCATTTAAGTTCTCTTGAATGTACGAGAACATCTGGGGGTTGTTTTCCTTCATCATACGAAGGAAGGTTTCGTCATCCATAGTGTCTTCTGTTTCTGGGTCGTCCTTTTCAAACAGCCGGTAGGGGATACCTTCTTCTTCTGCCATGTCAGCAATCAGGATACCCAAGGCAGGCTTCATAAGAAGGCCCGTGTCCAAACTAAACGAACCATCTTGAAACCCCTGCACAATAATACCCTCGACGACAACTTCTACAGATATACCGACCATAAGCAACTTCATCATTTCCTGCTTGGTCTTGGGTTTGCTCAACCGTTCAATAGCCTCATCCAAGGCTACATCTGGGTCAGCGTTCTTGGGAGCCTGTCCCCAAGCCCACCTAGAATTGTCTTGTGTCAGGGAATGTCCCGGCGGCGGTGCCGCGAACGGGTCAATGTTTTCTACAGTTCCTGATAGGGGATTACGTTCTGCCATATTACCTTACACCGTATCTTTCATAACGCGAACACTAGCTGCCTTGGTCTTGGTTGCACCGGCTACTTTAGGAGACTCTAATCCTACAGTACGTCTTCCCGAACCTATTGTTCGTTGAGCCGCATACTGTTTCCATAGACCTGCATACTGAGCGTTACGACCCGCGCCAGAGAAACCTCTTTGTATAGCTGCTTGGAGAGCCGCATTGTTACTGCCGACAAAGGGACGACTTTGAGCAACCCCTTGGACTCTAGCTCTAGCTCCTGTTCCCAATTGAGGAACCTTCATACGTATGGCTTCTTCTTGCCTGCGTTCTGATGCCACACCTTTTGTGTCCAGAAACGTATCAGCTAAAAAACCTAGTGCGCCTCTATCTGCAGAGTCCTTTCCACCGGGACTTTTGTCATCTCCAAAAAGGAACTCCGCAGCTATATTTACATAGTTCCCGATACTATTGAATAATTCAAATCCGTTGCTCATTACTAAAGAATCCTTGCTAACCACGCACCAAGTTGTGTTGCCATAGCGTCTTTCTGCTCTTTATTATACGCAGACTCAGCAGCAGCAATTTGCATTGCGTTTATAGCCGTAGTGTGTTCCCGCTCTAGTGCGTTCTCGCCCTTTTGAAAGTTCCAAGAGGCGTTGTCACGATACTGCTGCCAAAGACCGTTCAGGGCATTCTGACTTGCATTGTACAGGTTCTGTGTGTTGATACGATTTGTTTCGTTCTGGATGGCTGTTCCTGCGGTGTTGACTTCGCGTCTCCAGACTGCATTGGACTGGTCTACCGCAAACTGCATGTTCGCATTAAACTTGTCACGGGAGTCCTTCATCTGGTTGTCGAACTGCGTCATTGCGTTCTGCTCACCGGCATTGAACTGTCGCATAGCCGCTTCACGATTGGCGTTTGCTGTCTCGACCTGCGAACCCAGTTCGGCAAAGAACTCCTCAACCTGCAACTCGTTCTTGGCGTTGAACTGGTTACGAGCGTTTTCTTCTGCCGCATCCTTGAACAAGCCTTGGGTCAAAGCACTGTAGGTTAGTGTGTTACTCTTCTGTTCGTTGTCTAGGTTCTTTAAGTCTACGGATAGTATGGACTGCGCTTCTGTAACCGCCCCCTGTAACCGTGCGCTTAAATTTGCCTTGTCCATTCCTGCATAGACTGCAGCATTGGCTAGAGCAGTCTGCTGCTGGTTGTTCAGGTTTTGCAACTGGATTGCAGCGTACTTGTCTGCATCCCGTGCAGCTATCTGAACACCGGACTCCATCAGGGACTGCGTGATTGCAGCCGCCGCCATCGAACTGGAACCCAAGCCACGAGCCTGCATCATGGCACTAACTTTGCGAACCCCCGGAGCAGCCCACGGGGGAAGTGGCGCACCCGACTGAATAGAGGACATCAGGTTGCCAAGCTGGGTCTGAACCGTAGCCTGTGGGTCGAGGGTTTGTGTTGCGGCAGTGGCCTGCGAACCCGCTGATACCGTCCCCTGAACACCTGTCATGTCAACGTAAGGCTGTGTGGGAGTTAGTTGAGCAGCCTGCGCTCCACCTAGCTGCGTCAAATCGGTACTAACATCGTCTACAGAAGCAATCTGACCCACGTTAGCTGCAGGAGCAGTAGGGGCTGCTGGGGCTAGGCCAGTTGTGGTTGCCAAAGCTGTTGTGGTTGCAGGACCTGCTCCCAGTTGCCCAGATGTCGCAGCAATATCTTCACCTGTGCCAACAGTAGGAACGATGCCTGTAAGCTGTGGAACGTTCGTAGCGTCGCCTACAGCCAGCTTACCAACTTCGGTTTGTAGTTCTGCATCTGTAGTTATAGCCATCTATTAATCTCTCTGTAACGCACGGTCTAGCTTGTCTTCAACACGATGTAGTGCTTCCATAACCCGACTCATGTCTTCTCGAACCTCACTACGAGTGACGTACTCCTCACGAGTACGGTTGAGAAGAATCTCTATGCGCTTCTGTTCCCTTATCATCCCGGAAACAAACCACGCACCCCCCATCACAACTATGCCGATTAGGGTGTCGATTATGTGTACTAAATCCATTGATAGCTATTCCTAGTTAATTTTACTGTATTTGTAATGAAAAAGCAAGTCTTATTTTATATAGC
>Ga0075480_10002601_pt1 | contig 11609 bp, 12 predicted proteins | sample DEB08_DNA_7_FD_81590 | JGI IMG/M metagenome (GOLD analysis project Ga0075480, IMG submission 81590) | Aqueous microbial communities from the Delaware River and Bay under freshwater to marine salinity gradient to study organic matter... | ecosystem: Environmental > Aquatic > Marine > Coastal ... | reverse complement strand
TTCCAGACAACAGCGTTGATTATGTAAACTGTGATCCACCCTACAATATTGGTTATGACGGTGGCGATGGTTGGGATACATTTCCCACTGAAGATGCATACCTAGACTGGTGCCGGTTGTGGATTGGTGAATGTGCTCGTGTCCTCAAACCAGAACGCATGATGTCTATCTGGGGCACACAAAAGACTGACCTGTTCTTCCGTTTGAAACTAGAGGTGTTGAACAACATTGATGGTATGGTGGGTCAATCCGCCATACACTGGTCGTATAACTGGGGTGGTCGTCCTCGTAATAATTTCGCACATAAGTTTGAGAGTGCTTGGTGTTACTCCAAGGGGAAGACATTCTTCTTTGACCGCACCAATGTGGAAATTGAACGAAAGATGAAAATAAATCTTCGCACTGGCAAACCATTTGATAATGGAACTATTCCAACCACAATATGGGAAGGCAACCTAACAACCAACAGCACCGAAGCAAAAGAATCTAACTTCCACCCTACAGTGAAACCACAGTTTGTATTACAGAGAATGATCTACGCATACACTGCCGAAGGTGATACAGTTCTTGACTGTTTCAGTGGCAGTGGTTCTACGGCAATCGCCTGTTTAGAGACTGGACGCAACTTCATAGGTTGTGAGGGCAACAAAGAATACTTTGAGAAGTCTCTCAAACGTATTGACAAATACGACAATAAACTCTTTTGACTTTCAGTTGTGTATAAATAATAAGGACAAAGGGGCAGTGCTACTAACACATACCCCTTCTAAACACAACAACTGAAGGAGCAGTCATTATGCCTGATAGTATATATAAAGTCTATTGGATAAGAGATCCAAACCACACCGACCCTTTCACTGAGGGTTATGTCGGCATCACCTACAAAGAAGCAGAAGAAAGATGGAACAGACATCGTCTCCGCGCAGAATGGTGGCACGATGGTGTCGTCTGTGACGTGGTGATCGTAGTTGATACTGTAGAAGAAGCACTACGACTAGAAGAGTATTACAGACCCGAACCAAACATTGGTTGGAATAAATCTAAGGGTGGCCACGGTCACGCTTGTCCCCACTCCGAAGAAACCAAAAAAGTCATCAGTGAAAAGGGTATGGGCAATACCAACAAAAAGGGCGTCATCCTTACCCCTGAACAACGAGAGACTATTCGCGTATCACAGGCGAATCCGTATATGGTGTGGATTGAGGGCACTTCATATGATAGTGTTAGGTATGCGTCACGGGAGACGGGCATAAACCGTAGCACCCTAATGCATCGTATTGCGAGTGACAACTTCCCAGAGTATTATTATGACAACGAAACTACACATAAACCCACACCCACCCAAGACCCCAGTTCTCGTTCTGTAGAGATTGAGGGTGAATATTTCATAAGTGTTTCTGCGGCAGCCAAGGCCTTGGGAATGCAAAGAAACACCTTGGGGGCAAGACTACACTCAGATACATTCCCAGAGTGGCGATATGCTGACTGAAGACGACAAGCGGGAAATCTATCATCACGTTGATTTGTTGATTTCCAATGGTTACCTTGATCCTAGTATGCGCAAAGAAGCAGAAGAGAAACTCAAGGCAAAAAAAAGGGAGACCGAAGCCTCCCCAAAAGATGACCAGTAGAACTGGTTCTTCTTATTATACCATTACGCAAGAATATTGTCAACTCTGAATAGCCTGTAGTAAACATTGCTACGGTTAGCAGCAAGACCGTCAGCAGGTGAAGAACCGACGTATGGGTTTGACGCCATTCCGTAACGGGTCTTAAATCCCAGCCGGGGTTGGAAGTCATCTTCACCAACCGCACGAACCATCTGAAGAGGTACGTATGGGCAGTAGAATACACCAGCGTCATATGGGTTAGAACCCTTATAACCGACTGTTACGTAGTCTGTTTGTGCATATGGATCAATGTATACTCGTGTGCGTCCGTTAAGAACACCAGCGAAAGTGTTACCAGTGTCATCTACCTGAAGGTTAGTTGACAGAGCAGGTGAGTAGTCGAGCATACCTGAAGCAACAAGTGCAGTAGCAACGTCAGAAGAACAGATAACCATGTTACCCTTACCACGACGCGTTTCTTTAGCAATTACGTTGCACTCACGCTCAAGTTGTACCAACAGACCCTTGAACTTCTCTACTGACCAACGACCATCAGCGTCAGTGTTCAGATCGAAGATACCCTTGACCTGAAGACCGTCTTGACGACAACCGATCTTCGCCTGTGAGTTGATAGTACGTACAACTTCACGGTTGATTTCAGCGAGGATTTCAGTAGACAGGATGTTTGCCAACTCTGTCTCTGCGTCAAGACCGTGGATTGCTTTGAGGTCTTGTGCAAGTTCGAGAGTGTACTCTGCCTTCAGAGCGCGTGACTTAGCAGTTACGGTGCTCTTGTCGATGGTGAATCCCATCTCGTGGAAGTCGTTAGTGCCTGGTACTGAACCAAGTGCTTCCGCGTTTTCAGTTGCCATACCACCACCCACAACAGGTGCGAATACGTCACCTGAATCAGTGATAGATGAATCACCGTCAGTGTCAGAAGCGCCAACCAAACCAGAAGGTCCGCGAGTAGCGGGGTCAGTTGTTACTGAAGAGTCGCCAGAGAATGCTGTTACAGCTTCGCTGAACAATGCTTCGTCACCGTCAGTTACAGAACCTACAGTAGTCTTGTACTTAGACTTCATAGAGAAGATAAGACCAGTAGGACCAGTCATAGGCTGAACACCACAGATGTCGTATGCCATCAAGTTAGGCATTGCACGACGTACAAGTGCGATCAAGACGGGGTTCCAGTTAGCAGCGCTTGCAGTGCTGTTAGCAGGTACCGACTCATTAAGTTGTGATTCTTTTGCGAATGCGATTTCTTGGTTTTCAAGAACCGCAGCAGTTACAGCGCGTCGGTGTGAATCCTTGATTTCACCTGCGCTTTCTTCGTTGAGAACTGGGCTCCACTTCTCAACTAAACGATCGTAAGATTCCATTAGAATACTCCCTTACTTGTTAGTCTTTTGGATTGCGGAAAGGTACTGTGACATAGCTGAAGATACTTCAGCAGTTTCGTCAGCAGACCATTCTTCGGTTACTTCTTCAGTAGTAGGTGCAACTTCTTTAGTGAAGTACGACTCTTTTACAGTCTTCACTTTAGCAGTGAATGACTCAGCGTCTTCGAAGTCTAAACCTTCTACGAGAGAGGCGAGTTTTTCTACCTGAGTATCAGCGAGATCTCGCGATGCTTCACGAATGATAGCGTCACGATGGAAAGTCTCGATCTTCTCAGACATTTCTAGAACTTCTGCTGTACGCGCGTTGAGGGTCTCTTCGAGTCCTTCAACTTGGTCAGCAAGTTCGTCAACTAGATCTACCTTTGATTCTGGAACAGAAACATAAGACTCTTCGAACAAGTCACGGAGACCGTTCATGAAGCCTTCTGCAATCTCAGTACGGAGACCTTGCTCCACTGCGATTTGGTTTTCTGACATCCAGTTTTCAACTACGTAGTTCAGGTACGAATCAATCTTCTCTACGAGGTCAGAACGGGTTGCGTCCAGTTCCTCTTCGAGTCGTGATTGAAACTCATCTTCCATGCGCTCAATTTCTTCTGAGAGCTTGGACTTGACCGCAGTCTCGAATAATACCGCGCTTTTCGCTTTGAACTCATCTGACAAAGTAGCTTCCGATTCGATCATAGTATCAAGTTCATCTGTATAAGTGAATTCAGGCAGTTCTACTGCGTCTTCATCCGCTTCTACATCTTCCATGTATGAATCAAACATCTTAGACATTTCTGCCTTAGACATTCCACTCATCTTGGTGAACATTGCATTGATCATACCAGACTTGGTTTTTGGACGGCCAGCAGGCTCATCCTTATTCTTCTGATCACCCTTTCGACTAGGCGCTTGTGATGTAGCATCACCAGCCTTATCTACTGAAGCGACCGACTGCTCTTCATCTCCGACAGGCGCTTTCTGAGCTTCCTCAAGTTCTGGTAGCTCAACATTTTGGTCTGTGTTAGACATATGTTTTACTCCTAATTGTTGGATTTAAGCAACGAGAGGAAATTCTTATACTCACGAATCTGCGTCTCATAGAGATGCTTTTTCGGAGTTGCTTTAATTTCTGTCTCCATTTTTTCAATGACTTGAGCTTCTATAATACCGTTGTTCCAAACCCATTCAACACCTTCCATGATGCCATTTACAAAAGCACCAGGCGCTGACGGATCTTGAACGATATCTACTGTATTAAGAATGAAATCTTCACGCACATACATCGTGCCATTTCTTTGCTCAAGACTACCCATACCACGAGTTGACACACCTAGCTGAACACCACCCTCAAGTAGACCTTTCACAATCTGACCCATTGGAGTATCCAATATTTGTGCCTTTCCCATCACATTATTGCCTTCAAACTTCAAGTCAGTAATGAGATGTGAAACTTTATCTAGGTTAACAGTAGGCCCTTCGGGGTGGTTCAATTCACCAACCGCACGCTTTTGACTTACCTGTTCCTTGACGTATTTGTTTACCGCACCCTCCATTACTTTTTTGGGGTAGATACGGCCGTTACGATTCTTTTCTTCCGCTTGTGCAAATACACCTTCGATTACGAAAGACTTAGAACCGTCTTCTTTCTTCTCGACGATGCACTGAACATCGTTCGTATTGTACTCAGATATCAACTTCATTTGAATTCCTTTGCGAACTCCGTTCCTGCTCTCTCTGCTTCTTTCTGGTTCCGGAATGTATCCAGTTTGTCACCATCTATGTATACAGAGAAACCCTTGTTATCTTTGTGCACCATAACAGAATGCCCGTTCACACGTTTCTGAGAAATGTGCTTACCAACGGGCATCTTTTTTTCGCGAATTGATTGAAAAGTTTTCATACGAATTATTTATACAAATAAAAATTTAGACTGGTGCAACATCCTCATCGTCAGCATCTTGTTCGTCGTCGGTGAGTTCGACTTCGTCGTCTGCTTCCAAATCATCTTCGAATGTATCAAGTTCGTCTTCAACTTCAACTTCGAGTGTGTCATCTATATCACCATAAAGTGAAGTAGCAATCTTGACCTTCGCCGCATCAAGTGCGTCCTGTAGTCGGTCACCAATCATATCGTTAAACTGTTGTTCCGCACTGGTGAACTCACCACCCTCAACCGACTTCATAAAATCCACGATGGGATTTGTTGGAGTCTCGATAGGATCTGCTGCCACTTCACCTACTACTACATCATTATCTGCCATTGTCTATCTCCTATTTACATTAGATCAATTCTTAGGGGACTTGTTTTCCCCTTGAGCCTGAGAGACCAATATCTCTGAGAACCCTCTATATTCCCTATTTTCCGCAATCGCTTTTTTCTCTAAGTTCTTCTCGGTTTCCCACATCTTCTTTATCACGGTGGGATCTACTAACCCTTGCTTCATTTAGGTTCTTCTTCGTCCTTTTTCTCAGGTTTTGGTTTTTCTGGTTTTGGTTGTTCTGGTTCGGGTTCTTCTTTGGGGTCTTCTACTTCACCGGATGAGATTTCACCATCAATATCTTTCTGTATCTCTTCGATGTCGTCGTCAGAGAAACGCATAATGTTACGCATCGCCCACTCTTTGGAGATGTACTCTCCAACGAAACCGGACATCTCATTGAGAAGACCAGCACGCTCACGATAAATCTCCATCTCCTTGAGTTCGGTAAAGTGGTTGTCTTTTCGATAATCAACATATATATTATCTTTCCACTCATCCCAATCTTGTTCGGTGATGACACCCTTGAGTACAAGTTGCTTACGCAGAATACCCAAGAACATCATAGAGAAACGGCGGCGCAGTCGGTCTACAAACTTCTGGAACTTCACTTCGTCTCGTGAAATTTCAGTAGAACGACCGAGCGAGAACTGCGCCTCCTGTTCAAGACGATTTACTGGAACATTGAGAGAACGATATAATCTCTTTTGGAAATAAATGATATCGTCAATCTGTCCAAGGTTATCGCCGCCTGGCAGTGTTGAAATCTCTGTACCTCGGCCACCTTCACGACGGGGCAACCAGAAGTCTTCAAGCATAGACATATGCTTGCGGTCATCTTTGAGTGTACCAGTATTCGCATCATACACAATTTTGTTACGATACTTGGACTGTATATCTTTCATATACTGGTCTGCCTTACCACGAGGCAAGTTACCAATGTCAATGTAGAAGATGCGTCGTTCTGGTGCACGAGCAAGACGATAAATCACAAGGGAGTCTTCCATCATACGCAACTGGTTGATGGGCTTCAATGCCTTGTGTAGGTGTGATAATACTTTCTTCTTGGTTTCGTCCAGTACACCAGATGTAACATAAGAGATTGCGTCAGTCGATATTCTTACTGAACTGTTAGACTGGCCTGGTTTCTCATCATAGACATAATACTCATCAATCTTGTCTACAACCTTGACATTAGTTTTAGGGTCTTTCTTATACTTGACTTCTTTGACTTTGCGAATACGCGAAGAGTCAATGTGACGGATCTCTTGGATACCCGCCTTGACATTTGATTCGTTTACGAGTAAGTGATGAACACATCGTCCATCAATATACCACGAACGGAAAATATCGTGTCCAATGTCGTTGAACTTCAACATCGACACAATACTTTTGAATTCTTGTCGTATTACATCCTTGATCTTATCGGGTGCCTCAATATTATCTACATCAAGACTAACCGACGATTCTGTTTCGGATGCAACAATTGTTTCGTTGACAACCTCTTCGATTGCCATATCTACTTCGGGATGTTGTGCAACCCCACGATAACGCATGATCAACTGCGAGTTATCTTTCGCCTGATCATCTCCTAGATTAATATACTGACCATAGTATCCTGCGCCAGTAGTTGTATAACCAGCACCGTCTGGATCTGTGGGTATTATTGGGGATGCAAGTTTTTGTGTGCCTATTTCAGATTTACCAGCACGCTTGATTTCAAATCCAAATAACTTTAATACGCTACCGTTTTCTTCCGCCATTTACCTTTCCTAAAATAAAAAAAACTGGGGAGACCGAAGTCTCCCCTGTATTTAGAGGACATTAACTTGTCGTATTACTGGTCCAATACTGATACGCGAAACTGACATCAAATGTCTCAATTTCACCTGTAGTATCATAACTCAGGTCAATAGGACCAACATTCTCAGGGAACGCACCACGAATGACGACACGCTTGATCACACTTTCGTCACGATCAAGTTGTTCAACAATCAAGTCAGTCTGGTAATCAACGGGGTTCACCAAACCAGTATTGGTTGAGTGACCATTGATACCGTTTGACCAACGCTCCATTGCGTCACGGATTGCGAAATCTGTGTCGTTCAGGATGGTTACTGTCCAAGGTTCAAATGTACGCTCTGCCGCCATCTTGAGTTCGCGACCACGGAAGTTCACAACAAATGAATTTACCTGTGATGCGGGTAACTGTGCAGTTTTACACAAGAATGATGTCAGTTCTGCGTCACCGCCTGCGTAGCCAGGGAAGTTAATTGTGCATCGAAATAGATTCGCACGAGCGCCCCCGCCACGGAGTTTTGACTTAAAGTCATCTACGCCTAGAATTGCCATTTATCTTCTCCTTATACTGCGCCGACTACTTCTTCGAAGTCTACACCAGTTCGCACCGCAACAAAGTTCAATGTTACATAGTTGATCGAACGTGCAGGCTTCACAAAGATAGACGCGACGAATGAGTTTGTGTCGATGATTTGACCAGTGTTGTTTGTTTCGTCACAAACTACACGGAAGTCAGTAATACCTCGACGCCCTTGGATCTCTCTGAGGAAAGGTTCTACGATGTTCACAAACTCAGCACGAGTGAATTCGTCGTTGAATTCAAACATTACATTTTGTGCCGCACCTTTGATAGCTCTTTCGATGACCAAGAACAAACGACGAACATTGATTCGATCGAATGCTGAAGGTCGACCTAAGAAAGTCTTGTCTCCGTAGAGAACGATCCCTTGTCCTGGCAAGTTCGCAATTGGGTTGACCCCTGCTTTATATAGTGTATCACGTTGTGACTTGCTTGGGTTGTACGCAAGTGAAGTTACACCACGGTAGAGACCGCGTCGTGTACCCGCAGGCGAGAACCAAGGAGCCGCGACATTGTCAGTTGATGCCATGATACCAGCAGTTGATGAAGCAGCAGGGATAAACTGATACTTATCATTGTACTTGTCATAGACCTTGAGATAGTTATTATCAACAATCAAGTAAGAAGATCGTGTGAAGTCAACATTGTCTGTGATGTTAGTTGTGACGGTAGTGTTGTTGTTTACACCAACAACCGCTGCACGGTGTGGTGAAGCAACGACGACACAATCCTTACGTGATTCCGCAGTAGCAACAAGATCGTTGATAACCGTCTTGTGATTAGTTGCGTTTGCAAGGCCAGGAGCGATCAAGAAGTCGACCTGAACTGTGTTTTCGTCTTCGAACTCATCAAAACCAGTTAGGTACTCTGTAGTACCCAAAGTTCCAGAGTTCGCACCATCTGTAAATGAACTAGTAACCGCCCCACCAGCAGAGTCTCCAGATGCCGCACGGTTCAAGAAATTGAAACCAGATGCCGCACCAGCAGTACCAAAGGTTGGTGGGTGACTTACACCCCAGACATATGAAGAACGGTCATTCAATACATCGAGAAGATAGTTTGCTGTTCCATCTGTTGTTTTTGCATCTGTCGCAAGTGAGACATTTGCAAATGTTTCCAGAACAGTGTTGGGTGTTCCTGAGAACACACCATCTTCGTCGATGATTGCGACGTGCACTTCATCGTTTGCGTTCGCAGCTGAATCAGATCGTGAAGAGACATATGATGATGTTCCAGGCTCTGCATCAAATGATGATGCATATGTCCAAGTACCACCGCCCCAGCCGAGACCTTTACCTGCGATTGAAATTTTGAGAGAGTTTCCTGCTTCTCCTGCCCACTTAGCAGCAAAACTACCGTTGCCAGTGATTGTCTTCCCTGTATCAAAATCATCACGATTTTTGATAAGAAGAGACGTACCACTATCAACAGCGTTCTTCGCAGCAGTCGTAACTTCGCGAACAACAAACATGTTGCTTGAGTACTTGAGGAATTGGTTAGCAGAAAGGAACTCAATTGCTGAACTATCGTTTGAGAACGTTGGGTCTCCGAAATTAGCAACCAACTCAGCTTCATTACCTACTAAGATTGGTTGTTGAACGGGGCCCCACGCGAAATCGCCGACAAACGCACCAGTAGTAGTAGTTACGCCTGGCACAATACCTGACAGATCCACTTCTTTAATGGCGACATTAGGCGATGCAGACTGTAATAGAGCCATAATCGTATCCTTTTTATCGTTGAGTTATGATAAGTTACATTATACGGAAAGTTAATCAATACGATTATTTATCATTTAGTAGTTTTCGACATCCCACGGAATGGACCAATCGGCAGACTTGAACGACTCTTGTTCCTCAATATGTCGTATGGCCTCACTACCATCGTCAATAAATCCAAACGGCACGATCGCATCTTCAATCTCTCTTTGTTGATTCTCAAAGAGCATCTGTTTGAGGTTGATGTCTGTCATATCCGTGAAGGACTGTGTTGATATAAAGAAACCAAACATAACCAGATTCATCATAAGGTCATCGTGGTTTCCGTCACTGGCCTCATAGGACTGTCCTTTAGATACAAAGGTAGAAATCTCTAGGATGGTATTCTCATCAACGATATCTAATTTCTTCTCTTCGAGTAGATCCTTGATACCTGAACAACCTAGTCGTTTGACCTTGCGATTCATTTCAATACCAATCGCATTCTTCTTGACCGCAGACTCTAGGTGGATGTTGTCATACTCCAATTCATAGTATAATCCATTGCACACAACTTGTCCAGCATCATTTGACTCAACAATGACATATGCATCGTTGTAGGCTTTCGCAATTTTATATATAATATCAGGGAAGAGTATTGGAGAAATACGATTATTGCGATACACTGCGACCTGTTTAAACGGACGTGTAGATATATCAATTACCGAAAAGGTACTATAGTCCAACCCTCGACCTTTTGCTACATCGACAGTCATAACATACTCGTGTCCCTTCTGGGTCTCTTCGTGTATGAACAATGAATTGCCTTCTAGTATTCTCTTTGGGGGTAATGCACGGAAATTCAGCAACGTCTCTGCATTGATTAGGGTGTCTCCTGTCCCAAAGAAAGTGTTACCAAATTCCTGATCGAATTGCATCTGTGATGTGTTGGAAATGGTTTGGTTTTTCCATTCCTCATCACGGCCCGGAACGTCCCACCAGTTTACCGTAAACGCTTTATATTCGTTCGTTGTCTGTACTGCACCTTCCCAGATCTTGTGGAAAGTATTGCCGATACCATTTGCCGTAGATGTAATAATAACTTTCGTGTCTTTACCCGCAGATACAACGGGGTAGGTGGAAGTATAGAACTCGGCGGCACGTTCCACGAAGGCGAACTCATCGCAGTATAGTAGATTGACCGACATACCACGAATGGATGAACCAGAAGTTGCCGCAGCAATAATCCTACTGTTGTTAGAAAAATCTATGTTACCTTTGTTCAGGGATTTACATCCGGGCTGAAGAAAGAATGGAAGGTTCTCCAACATCAAGGTCACACGCGCAAGCATTTCCCTTGCCGTCGCACCCTTGTTAGCAAGAACCGCGATAGTCTTTTCAGGGTGGAATATCGCATACCAGAGAAGATACGCAACAGAACTTATTGATTTACCGGACTGACGGCACGCCAGAACAATGCTGAACCTGTTGTCATCAAAGTGGTCAAACATCTCTTCTTGGTATGGGTATAGGTTAAAGGGGACCAATCCCTTATCAAGGGATATCACCTTCACATAAGTCCGCGCGAAGTATTTGGGGCTTGCCATACACTTTTGGTATTCGCTTACCTTATGTGCGTCCCACTCTTCTTGGACGCCGTCCGCCTTGACATTGTTGTTACCGTTATATGTTACGCTCAAGGGGATGCGTCCTCTTTTTCCTTTTGGTTCGCAAGAAACATCCTCTGGGCGAGTTCTTCCACATCGCCCTCAGCGTAACCGCTTGCTATGAGTGTGTAGGCGCGGTCAAGGTAATCTGTCCAATCTTCTTCTTCCATACCGACTATTCTATTATATCAAATATCGTCTTTGGTGTCAATAACTTCTTTCTCAGTATTTTGATGGAGCAGACGCTGTAGGTCTGTGGTGCTACCTAAAAACAGATTATTGTTTGTGACCTCTGTATCCGCTTTAGGTTTCTCCGTGATTTTCTTATCCTTCTCGTGGAGTTCCATTAGTTTATCTGTCACATCGGCAACATTCTTTATCATACCAGAGAGCACTTCCCAGACCCTTGGGTGCTCACTTTCGTGCGCGAGCTCTAGCATAGAATCCAATCCGCGTTTTCCGTTCTCAATGAGCTCAAGGTAGGTGTCCCTACTTGTCTCATAATCGTCTTGTAAGTTCTTATCTTTTGACACCCTTATATCCTTCCGGTTCTTGTTTTCTTTCATACCTTTACTTAGACCTCATCAACTACGGATTCTGGTGAGG
>Ga0075480_10002600_pt1 | contig 11610 bp, 14 predicted proteins | sample DEB08_DNA_7_FD_81590 | JGI IMG/M metagenome (GOLD analysis project Ga0075480, IMG submission 81590) | Aqueous microbial communities from the Delaware River and Bay under freshwater to marine salinity gradient to study organic matter... | ecosystem: Environmental > Aquatic > Marine > Coastal ... | reverse complement strand
TTCTTTTCCCAGAACTTATACTGTTCACTACCATGTTCATGTATACCTTTAATCTTTTCTCTATACGGATGTCTATTAGCAGGGTTAACACTGGGTTGGACCGGCGATTCGGTGAGACCACCCTGTTTAGCGGCTCGGCTCGAAGAGACGCCAGAAACGTCAGTAAGCAAATTTTTTTCACTATCAGTAAAATGCGTACTAAAGTCCGTAGTTACACGTTCACGTAACTGCTTTTGCTCTGCACTTCTATCTTGCAACATAGCCCATTCGGCATCTTCGGCTAGTTTTTCTGCTTCACGACGGCTCATTTTAATAGGAGTATATCTAAAACTAACTTTTTCAATAAACTCACTAAAGCCTATGTCTTTGGCAAACTTTTTAGCAGTTTCTAACTGGTGTTCATTATGGTTCATCATAATCCATTGCCAACGAGCTCTGCCTCCAGCATTAATAAATGCAGTTACGTTTTCTACAATACGATCCCATTTTGCACCTATACGATATAAATGGTTAGTATCAGCCAATCCGTCAATGCTAAAGGTAACTCTACCGCCGTAGTAATTTTTAATATTGTCACGGCTTCCACCTGGTCCATTGATAATAGAGGCTAGTTCTGCCCACCATTCTGGACTTCTTGATGCTCCGTTACTTGATATTGATACGTTCTTACAACCGTTATCTCTAAAGTATCTAAGTATGTCTAGTGTTTCAGGGTGTGCTGTGGGATCACCATAATTACCGCAACTTAAAAAATAATGTAATTGTTTAACAAATTCAGGTGGGAAAAACTTTTTAATGTCTTTAAGCATAATCAATTTTTTACCTGCTTTTTCTAATTGTGGATTAAATGTACGTCCACAACCTCCACAGTATAAGAAACAAGTGTTGTTGAATTCCAATTCTAAACGCTTAACACGTTCATATTGAAACATAGTGTAGCCTTCAGCATCTTTCCATTTGTTGCTTTTGCGTTGTTCTAGTTCAGTAGCATTTAATGGTGTAGTGGGATCACTAGTGAATTGTGTTTTATCGTACATATTGTTGAGTTATCCTTATATCGTAGTAGGCGGTTTTTACAGTACAGTTAATAGTAGTTATATGAATAATTCTAATAAACTGCTAATAACTAACATAGTAAGGAATAGTACTACTAGTAGTACTATGGGTTCTACTACAAAGTCTTTTATGTATGCTATTAATAAGTTGAATTTATCCATAATAAATGATTAATTAATTAAATGATTAAGTGCGTATATTATTATTTATTCCAATTAAATATCATTTATTATACAATGAATACAGTGAAAAGTCAATTAAATCCATTTATTTGTGAATGTTAGACAAGGGTGAAAATTTTTCTAAATGGTCGGTTGCCGTCGCTCGCACCGCTCTTTTTTAGCCTGCAGATATATAGCCTAATCGCCCATTACACCACCGTATAACCAGATTGTTCAATAAACTCCACCGTTTGAGCTTCTAAGTATTCATTATAACACCTATTTCTCATGGTGTCAAACGTCTTTAGCGTAGTAACCATGTTATCTAATCTATCTTTATACGCTGGTTCACCTTTGTCTATTAACTGTTTGATATAGTTAATTAAAGTTTTATTATTATCATTTAATACTATACGGTCCACAGCATACTGTAATATATGCTTGGGCACTATATCCAAACTATTCCATATACCATCTGGGTGTATATAATTGTTTAAATATAAATCCTCACCTAGTTCTTGCTGTAGTAGGTGTAGGTTTTCTATATTAAGTAATTGTGGTACTGCTGTATAACTACACTGTATATCATATTGTTTTATTTCATCTATTCTAGCCAACCATTTATCCCAAATAAATGGATATCTAATATAGTCATATACTGTACCATATCCATCTACACTTATGTTTAATTTAACTCTAGCAAATTCACTTAATTTGTCAAGTAATCTTTTATTAAATTTGGTAGCATTTGTAGTTAAATTTAATTCTATTTGTTTGCTGTAACCATTTGATATTGCTGTATCTAATACTGTTAATACTTCAGGCTGTATAGCAGGTTCTCCGCCTGTGAATTTTAATACTTTTACTTGAGGTAATAGTTGATTTATTTCATCAATACTAGGCGACTTTATTAGTGTATCTGTTGGACCGCCTGTGTAGTTTACAGGTACTGGTAAACCTTGCTGTTGCATTTGCTGTGCTTCATCGCCGATTCTATTACTGTCACTGGGACTACACATCATGCACTGTAGATTGCATTGGTTAGTTAGTTTAAGATCCAAGTACTTTATTTGGGGGCGGTCCACATCAGTTATTGAAGCATACTTTTGATTCATTCTGGTTCTTATGCTGTGTCCACTGCGATCTTCATCTTGCCAACAGCGTGTACATAAATCATTACGGCGGCCCTCTAACATATCCTGCCTTAACTGTTGCATTTCCGATCCATCAAACCACGACTCTAGTGTATAGTCGCTGTTGCGTGTAGTGTGTTTGCTGTTACTACCATATGCATTACAGCAGGGTTTGAATGTACCGCCTGCACTCATATGGCTGTGTATAAATGGTAATGTACAATATGTATCTTTTGTCATAGTTCACTCATGGTGGTGCTTATGTATATAATAGCATATCTAGGCAGTATGTCAAGCATTAAATTCGCCTTATATTTCAATAGTTTAGTGGGGGTTGACAGGGATTCATATATGTGTTATAATAAGATATCTAGGCTGGGATCACGGACCTGGCCCCACCTCCTAATTATATGTGTATTTATTCGGTTGACAATTCGGCCGAATATGTTAATATTATAATAACAAAGGAGGCCCAATGGCTAAATTCAATAACGAAACATTAAAGACTATGCATGATATGATGGCATCTGGTAAATCATATAAGGATGTTCATGCATGGTATACTAGTAATCACGGTTCATGTAGCATACACTATATGGCTCTTAATCTGAGACAATATAAAAAGGCTAATGCAACTGTAGTACCTGGTAATGTAGCAGTTGAATCTGACTCTATAGATACCAAAGTATTAGACGAAACACCGGCATAATTCGGTTGACAAATTCATGCCATGTGTTATTATATATTAGTAAGTTAACAAAAGGAGTAATACATGGCATTTGAATCTCAAGCAATTAAATCAATTACACAAGCATTTGATAAAGAGAATTTAACTGCTCCCCCTATGCATTGGGAGTATGGTACACTATGGGTAGATACTAATAGTGAAGAGGATATGGATCTAGTGGCTACTACACTAGAGTCAGACGTATTAAGTAGTGAGTTCAAAGTAGATATGAACTGTTTAAAAGCAACAGAGACTGAGCCCTGGGATCAATGGGCAGTTGATATAGTAGAAGCATAGTATACCCACTGTACGGGCTTGTATAGGGTTTATGGGTACAATCTATACAGTAATAGGAGATTCAATATAATCTGATTTGGTGATGAAATTCTGACCCCAGGAGGCTGTGTTTTGGCCCCAGGCTGATTCCTTACCCTGGCGCAATCAAACCGCCCAGCAGAATTTTTGAGGTTTTTGTGTGACCCTTTTCTCAACTATACAAAAGGTTGAAACTATCACACACTAGGGTTGGTACCCAAATATACCCGCGTACACCTATGGTTAGTGTACACCTATAACGCCTAAAGGTATGATTAGTATATACCTTTATCACCTTTTAAACCGCAACTATAGTATAACAGTGAATAACTGTACATACACTCACATATTACGGTTAACAACTAATAACTCAAATGTATACACTAGTGTTAATCAATAGCATAAGAATACTATGCATAAATGATAAGTATTAAACAAATGGCGAGATCAAAACATTTGTTATCAAGCGAGTATGCTAGTTATCAGAAAAACAATCCTTTAACACAATACGTTGAAAGAGTATGCGGTATCAATACAAAACCTGATGCTGATACAAAACGTGTGCGTAAACTATCAAAAAAGAAATACCTGGGCAAATAAAAATTTTTGCTACAGAATTTTTTTTGGTTTTTACAGTACCCTGGTTATTACTATATCAATGGGTTGGTGTATACTCTTTATCACCTTTAGAAAATTGCTTTAACCGACGTCTTCGTCAGACAGACCAGCAGTTTATTCGCGGGGCCAACGGAATTCGTCCGGGTTATTCTGTTGCCATTGTCGTTCTTTGTACCATGCATATACAAAATGATACACTATTGCTAGTGCAAGTATACCTAATACAAGTAATACAAAGTCTAATATCATTTAAGTGAATCGAATATGTGTGTCATGTCTGGAAATGCTTCTGCAAACACTTGTCCACGATGTTGTTCTAAACGTTCTACCCATTCTTTCATTTCAGGTAATCGTTGACTCCAGTCTTCTGCGTTCATAAAGTTAACAATGTTTTCAAAACGTTTAACTCCATATGTACTTGCTAACCAAGTTTCATAGTCAATACCTGACTGCTTTACGCCTGTACATGATTGCCAATTTTCTTTTAACCAAGGAATAAAGTCTTCACGGTATTTGCGTGTTACTTCCTGTTTAAAGTGGTTAGGTAATACTTTAACGTTTAGTTGTGGTGGCCAATAAGCAAAGTGCATATTAATACTGCCTGCTCCTAAAGGCCAACTGTTAATCTTTTTAAAGTTCTGTGACAGTTTCCATTTAACAAACTCTGGGATATAATAAACATTTAGTGCCATAATAGTAGTAGCAGTAGTTACTTCTACATTAGGTCCTGTGTTATCCAATACGTGGAACTGCTTTTCCTGATGTTCCCATACGCTAGGATAACGTATATAATCATTTTGTTTGCCATGTGCGTCAATACTGTAGTGGAATCGTACACGTTTAAATTCGTCCCAAAGGTCAAAAAGGCGTTGTGGCATTTCTACACCATTTGAGTTATAACGCAATTCAATTTGTTTTGCGTATCCACGTTTTACTACTTCTTCCAATAGTGTATAGTGTTCTTCGATTACAGTACTTTCACCGCCTGCAAAGTACAACTGATACATATGAGGTATTTGTTCATACAGTTCGTCCCAAAACTCTGGATTGTTTTTGTGCCAATTGTAACTAGCACCATCTACTTGTCCTTTGTTATACCACTGCATACTTTCTTGCAGTTTAGGATTCTCTAATGTAGGATATATCTTTTGCCAGTCTTTAACCCAACCACTTGAATCATGTGGACTACACATAACACAACCTAGTTGACACTTGCTACCCATACGCAAATCTATATAACGTATCTTAGGAGGTACTGATCCATCTGCTTGAGTTTCTTTTACGATCTCTTCTAAGTCGAATCTATTACCCCAATACTCTGTTTCCCACATACGTTTACTGGCGTGTCCGGCATCTTCTTCTTTGTAACACTTTAAACAACTAGCAGGCTTTTCACCTTTTAGCATTTGCAGTCTTACTGATTTCATATATGTATTGTTCCAAGCATCAGTTAAGTTAGTAGTGTTAAAGTTAGCAGGTGCACCATCATCATTCTTTAGTACGCCTACTTCTCCACCGCCTACTTTTTTACTACTGTCTGGGTCTTGTACACTACTGGCATTTGCAGTACAACATACTCGCATATGTCCATTAGGACGACTTGATAAGTGCATCCAAGGTAAAGCACAAAATGTTTTTGAAGGGAGAGGTTTTTTCATTGTTATCCTATACTGTATTTATTTTGTTAATTTACTTCTGTTTTATTATTTAAATATACTGCATTATTGCCACAACTTTTAATACATCTAAATAAATGAGTTGGATTAGATCCTTTCCAACGTTGTGTTAGTGTTGAATAAAACTCCGTTGATAATATATCATCTAATTTATATTTCTTTAAACTGTTAAAATCTCTGTTAATACTTTCCGGTATAACACCGCTGTTTGGTTTTGTATTTTCATCATAAAGAAAACAACAAGGCCATAGTGTTAAGTCTGCACCAATGTATGCTTCTGGTGTATTCAAATGTTTACACTTTACAGTATCAGCAATCTTATCTAAAAAGTCTATATCTTTATCTTTGTGTGCTTGAATTGTTTTATGCACCAATTGTAAATCTTTGTGTGGTAATTTTTTACTGTTACCTAAATCAACTGCTGATCCTTTTCTTGGTTGATGTCTTTTCTTTTTACTAATTTCGTTTCTACCACTAGTTCTTTTTACAAAACTTAACCCTAGTTCTTTTGCAAGAGTTTTGGCTTTTTCGTAATCATCTTCGTTGTGTGCGAAAGGAATAAACACCCAAGTTCCTATTCCTTCAGCATCTGTGTATGCTTTCATATTACGCACTAAAGTTTTCCAATTAACATTTACTCTGTAAATATGATTCGTATTTTCGTAACCATCAACACTAAAGTCTACTCTTACGTTTGGAATCTTTGCTAACTTTGTCCACCAGTCTGCGGTATTCATTCCTCCGTTAGTACTTAATACTATTCTTCTAGCACCTTTGCTACTTAAGAAATCACATATCTCAATACATTCAGGATTTAATATTGGGTCTCCTAATACTCCACATAGTTTAAACCTTTTGCCATCAATATATTCATCTTTGTAAAAAATACTTTTTAAATCGTCAAGTGATATATTATTGTTTCCTCGTAAAGGCATTTTCAAATGAGTACGTTGACACAAAGGACATTGTGCATTACAGTCGCTTGATATCTCTAATTCGTATTCGTCAATATCGATTGGATTCATTAGTATAACTTTTCACCTATTAATGGTTGTAATCCTGTAACAGTATTTTTAAATAAATCTTTAATATCGTCATCATCTCTTGCTTTACTTAAACACATACCACAACCACACACTTTTTTAGAACAAACTATAACTGGCATATGACCAGTAGCAAGTTGGTTTTTCAATTTATCAATTATAACATCAGACTCGGCTATTGTTCCAATCGAACCTCTATTAGTATTAAAAGTTGCTTGGCAAGTTTGATGGTGATATACTTCATCTGTTTGCTGTTCTATATGTAACCAATGCCAATTGACTAAACACTTCCAACCTTTGAATTGGGTATTAGGAACATATATGGCTTTTTCTACTTTTTGATTTGTGTCTTTAGTACAAAAAGAACGTCCGCCACAGCAAGGTCTACCTAGATTAATCGCTTTCGTATCTACATTTTTTTTTGAAATGTCATGCGATTGTTCTTCTACATCTTTAATTGCTTTGTATTCGATTGGTTTTATTTTAGAATCACCTTTTCGATATCCTTCTTCTTTTGATACTTTAGCAATATTATTTCTTGCTTTCCAGAATTCTTTTAAAATTTGAAATTGTTCTTTTGTATAACTGTGGGCGTAAGGATACGTTGAACCTCCTTCGCCAATAATACGAGGAAAAAACCAAATTCCATCTTTTATAAAACGATTTGCTAAATCAACACACTCTCTAAAATAATCTTCACGGGCATGAAACATTAAATTAATTTTTGGCTTTTTGTCTTTTCTTTCACTTAACTGATATATTCTTTCAACAATTTTATTTTTTAGTTTAGCATCTGCTTCACAATGATAACTTACAGTAACTCCAATATCCATTTTAGTTAATTCGTCACAGTATTTTGCATTAAAGGTTCCGTTAGTCGTAATACTAATAAACTGATTTGTTTGTTCGTCATATGTTTTCATATGTTTAAATAAATTTAAAAGATTTGGATTATTAGTTGGTTCTCCTCCGGTCAAACTAAAACTGAGCCTTTGATCTATTTTAGTATAACTGTTAACAATTTCAAAATACTCTCTAACAAAGTCATATGTTTTAACTAGTTTATCATATGATGCGTGAGGACTAACGTTATCATGTCTATGTGGTGGACAATATGTACAATCATAATTACATCTACGACCAACGTCCCAAGTAACTTGAAATGACTTTTCAGTTGTATTATCTATTTTAATAATTTCTTCACTCATTACTTAAACTGTTCTCCATATGGATCAAACTCTGATCCGCATTTCATTGCACATACTTTTAGTTTGCCATCAGCACAACTAGACTTTGTCCAACTGTTTGCTATATCGTCAAATACACCAGTTGCAAATACTTTGTCTAGTCCGTGTTTTGCATTAATAGAATCTTTACCGCCTGCACGTTCTATAAAATCCCAAATAGGTTCTTCCTTTTTAGGATCTTTATGCCACCATTTATACATACGACCAGCGGTCCAACAACAAGGAAGTGCGAGCCCTTCCGCACTAATATAAAGACTTTTTGTAGTATCGTTAGATACTTTACATCTAATTGATGCACTATCGTAATAGGCATCCATACTACCGTGTCTGTTGACTAATTCTTCTTGTTGTTGTAATGCTTTGTTTAAATATTTGGTGTCCGGCTTTTTGAGCTCTGTACTGTCTTTACCTTTACGGTCTTTTGCTTGATGAGATTCTTTTGCTTCAGTATTAGCAGTAACAAAACGCCCTGTCTTCTTACTAACAAAACTTTCAAAGCCTAGTTCATCTGCTAGTGCTTTTGCTTCATCTACTTGATGTTGATTATGTTCGAATATTAAGAAGTCCCAACGAGCTCTTCCGCCACCTTTAATAAAGGCTCGCATACTTCTTTCTACATTATCCCATACTACGCCTTGTCTGTAAATGTGATTAGTATCTCGCAAACCATCTACACTGAAAATAACGTGTCCGTGTTTGCCAAATACTTGTGCTAGTTTAATCCACCAGTCTTCTTTTTGTGCACCAGCATTTGTATTCATACTTAAATGAATGGTTGGATTGTTTTGGCGAAAATATTCAAATATTTCTAATGTATCTGTAGCAACAATAGGATCACCTAAATTACCACACATATACATTGACTTTAATTGTTTAATAAAGTCTGGTGTAAAGATATCTTTACAATCTTGTAGGGTTAGTTCATCTAAATTAATATGCGGATTGATACCTTGTCCATTCATATTTCTATCACACATAGGACAAGCCGCTTGACACTTCTGCGTAACTTCTAAATGGATTGTATCTATATCAGTTATCTTATACATCACAAACTCTTTTTCTAAGATCGCTAGTACTGAACCTATGATCTCTTTTATTAAAGTAAAGTTCTATTCCTCTTTTACGACATATGTCTTTACCTGTAAAGTCTTTGTCTCTGTATTCTTCGCCTAGTATACGAATGTTAATAGGCAGTGTTTCTAGTATGTCTTCTAAGTCTCTTTCAGTTTGATAAGGAACAACTTCGTCTACATACTGAACTGCCTTGAGTTGCAAATATCTTTCAAACATAGTTTGTATTGGACGATTCTTTGTGTCAGGTCTATCTATTGTAGGATCACTTTGTAAGCCTACAATCAAATAATCACATTGGTCTTTTGCTTCACGCAACATAGCAACGTGTCCGGCGTGTAGCAAATCAAATGTACTAAATGTTATTCCTACTTTTTTCATTTAATGATTTCTTTTACCATCAAACACACAAACAAAATAACAACCTTGTTCACTTGCATGAACTCTGTGAAAGTGTCCATCTTCAATTAATACAACTGAGCCTGGTTCAACTTTGTGAACTGTCTTTACTCCGTTAGTATCTATTAGTTCCATTGTACCGTAACCTTTTACAAAATAATAAACTTCTTCCTGCCCTACATGAGCATGGCCTCTAGTACTCATATTAGGTTTTAAGTCTGTACTGCTTAACACTAGGTTGTTTAATGTTTTGTTATCTTTTAGCAGATACGTTTCGTTATCCTTAACTACTTCTCCGCCAATATCTGTTATAGTATATTTCATTTTGCTATCCAATATATCCAAATTAACATAGGAACAATAATAAAAAACTGTGGCAAGAAATTTAATATAATGGCTTTTTCATTCCATTTATATCCTACATAAATCCAACCAGCCGCGCCTAGCATTTGTATAATACTGTTCCATGGTGTTATACCTGCTACGTGAAGAACCATTGCAATTAATATTAATATTGCACTAGTATATTTGACTACAACTATTCCCATAACAATTTAATTTCCTTTCCAGGGCCCACCTTACTTGGTAAGTCGCCATGTTGTTCTACATACCAATTGATAACTGCTTTGTACCAATTGTGGCTATTATGGTGTGCTTGTTTATTAAACTGATGAATGTTAACACTAGTTGCATCCATAGTTGCTAACGCACGAGCACTTTCTTTTTGTAAATCTCTAACTGTTAAGTTATCTAATTCCAATTCTCATATACCTTGTGTATTTGCCTAAATCTAACTCGCCTTCGTATAAAACATTAGACATAGGTGCTTGTTGCTCAAACTCTTTTAAACTGTTCACACAATTAACATGGTCATCTATAGCAACATAGTTGTTGCTCTGTAAACATATAAGTTTACCTTTTGGTATCATGTCATACCACTTAGTAAAGTCTTTGATGTGTTCACAACTTGTATTAATAATTGTATCTGGTCTATCTGTAATAGGAAAACTATTACGATTATTTTTTATACTCCAACAACTCCAAGTATGAGCATCGTAATTGATGTTAAACATATCTTCTGTTATTGCTTTAAACTGCCAATCGTTTTGTACATATGTGTTATTGACAGCATCAGCAATAGGTTGACATTTTTCATCAATATCAAAACTTCTTATATAGTGTATAACCATATTACTATTAAACAACATAGCACTTAAAGTTCCATACCAACCGCCTAGAACAAACACTGTGCGAAGTTCTTTGCCTGTGTTTTGTAACTCGTTTACTAACCAGCGTTTGCTTTTTAATTGTCCCCAACTTAATGCATCTGTAAAATCAGCATCATAGTTATCACTTGCTTTACGCAAGTCGTTAAACAACTTGTCTCCGGTAAGTAAAGTCATACGACCTAGGAAGTCGTTGTCGTCTACAAAGTTAATTTGTTTCTTGCTCAAAACGTTCCTTTAGCCATTGCCAATTGTTAATATTTTTATAGTCGCCGGTGTGTGCATACTTGCCATATTCGGATCCGGCTAACGCACCTGCAATACTATAATCTCCAAAGTCTCCTTTACCTACAGTACACCAAGTGTTTAATCTTAAATCTGTTTCAGCATCTTTTTGTCCAGGTATAACTTTACTGCTTAACTTAACACATTCTCTAAATGCCGCTTTCCAAGTATTAAAAGGATCTGTATCATAATGTACAGTACTGCCAACTACTTGATAAGGAACAAACTTTGTACTAATTGCAGTAGTAAAGTCTACAACGTTGTCTGGATCAACTGCTAAAACTTTCTCTGTTGGAAATAGTTTGATTCCACTGTATCCATATACCAAGTCATTAACTCCGTTACGAGCTCTCCAAACATATACTGCATCTTTATTATACTTGTCTGGTTTAAAACTTGGATCGAATTCTTCTGTTATTAAGTTGTCTCCTTCTATAACGTAATACATTTCTGTACGAGACATTTTTGCACAGGCTTGGTGTGCATAAGGTAAACCTAAAACCCCGTGACTTCTTCTCGCCCATGGAAACTTTTTCTTTACGATATCCCAATGCTTATCGGCATTAGGTTCTTCATAACTCATGAAAATTATATCGTACATTAACTACAAACCTTTACGCCGTATGCTTGTTCAAATCTATCTGCATCCGCTC
>Ga0075480_10002597_pt1 | contig 11612 bp, 7 predicted proteins | sample DEB08_DNA_7_FD_81590 | JGI IMG/M metagenome (GOLD analysis project Ga0075480, IMG submission 81590) | Aqueous microbial communities from the Delaware River and Bay under freshwater to marine salinity gradient to study organic matter... | ecosystem: Environmental > Aquatic > Marine > Coastal ... | reverse complement strand
TGTGTATCCCGTTTTCTCAGGAGGATGCATCGCTCTCGTTGGTGGAGAACGTTTTGTTTCTGCGTGGGGTGGCTCTAAGCCCCTTGGTGTGGTGATGCTTGAATCGTGTACCGAGGAAGATGTAATTCGTGTAGTGAGTGCTCTCGGCTGCGAAGTAAAAAATATCTCTAGACTCTCAATACCTCTCGAACAACACGAAAAGATTTCTACTCATGAAGTCGGTGACACGGTTCCAGATACAAAGGTCTTCTCCGCATCAATTCCTCCAATGATGGCGACATACATTGCGTTCACGGCAAGAAGCGTGGAGTTTCTGAAGAGAGGCTCATCCCCTGAATCACCCCTTCTCACTATCTCTCTATAAGTTATCGAAAGATCTCGAACCGTGAGTTGCAAACCCTAATATGTCTTGCTCCCAGCTACTTCGGCAACTTCCCAGAGAAATATTCAGCAAGCCGATTGGCTGGAAGACGCACTCCCAAATAGAACTTCCCAAACTCTCCGTAAAGAGAAGTCGCATCATCAAAACGCATCTCGTACACCAAATCTTTAAAATTCTGCGGTGATTCAGAGAAGAGATCTACCCCCCACTCCCAATCATCAAATCCAATGGAACCAGTAATGACCTGCCTTACCCGGCCAGCATAACGCCGACCCGTCATGCCGTGCTCCATCATCAACTCTGCGCGATGATCCAGCTCTTCGTGATACCAGTTGAATTTTTCCCCTCTTCTTTTATCCATCGGATAGAAACAGATATATCGCGTATCAGGGATTTCCGTGAATCGACGCTCAAGAAGGTGCTCTTTGTGCGGCTCCATCTTCGCTTTGTAGGCATTGTCCCATTCTTCAGTATGAGGTTTAAGCCCCTGCTCCCGAAGGGCCCTCACAATATTTTTTGTTGTATGGTACATGCCAAGTTCCACAACCGAAACATAAGAGTCCTGTTCTTTCAGGTATTCAGCTATAGACAACTGTGAGAGATCGAGCTCTACCTGCGCACAATCAGAAAACTCTGGGCGAAAATGCAAAAAGAGAATTCCTCCTTTGTGTCCTAGGACATGATATGCCGCAGATTGACCTCGCTCCGAATCATAAAGATGGCTTTGCTCCAAGTACTGCACGAGCTCGGCTACAATCTCTTCCCTTGCCTCTTCCGCAAGACGCTTTAAGCCAACCCAATCAATACCAAAAAACTGATGAAGCACTGCCCAACCATCAGCAGTATCAGGCGCAAACTGTCTTCCCATATCTCTCCTCCTCGTCCTTTTTCTCCTCGACTTTCCTCAGAAAATCTTTATCCGCTCGGTCTGAAGAGCTCTGGCACGAGCGATCCATCCCTCGAAGATTATTTAAAATACTATGAGCCACCCGATATGACTCCTTCACACAGTCCGGTATTCCGACGCCTCGATAAGAGGTTCCGACGATGCTTAATCGCGGGAAAGGCTCTAGCGCAGCTGTAATCTGCTCTAGCCGTTCAGCATGGCCACATGCATATTGAGGCAAGCCCCTGTCCCATCGAGCTATCGTCTCATACTGAGGAGCCACTTCATAGCCGAGCTTGTGTGTAATCTCCTCGTGAGCGGCTGTTAATAAATCTTCATCAGAAACGGTAGATACTCCCCCATTTCTTCCGAAGAATATCCGGACCAGGAGCGTTTCTTTATCATTCCCTCGTCGAAAATCCCATTTCTCAGACGAGTAGGTACATCCCGTTACATATCCCCCCTCATCTGAAGAAAGTAAATACCCACTACCCGTCGGACTTTGCTTCACGTGCTTTTCCGACAACACCATAGTCACTACGGCTGACGACGCATGCTGTATAGCACTTAATTTTTCCGCAAGAACGGGCGAGAGCTCCTCCAATAGGTTTGCAGAAACCCACGACGGAGTTGCTAGTACAAGCTGATCAAATTCCGCTGAGTCCCCCCTGGAAAATTCAACTCGATATCGTCCTTCGGTCGTCTGAAGGACTCTCTGAATCTGCGCATTCGTCTGTATGTTTGTCCGTTTCAGATTCTGACGTAATGCCTGAGGAAGCATTCCCATTCCATCTTTAAACGAGATAAAGCGCGCTCGATGATACTTTCCTCCCTTCGACTTGCTTCTATTCGCCATGTCTGGATACAAAGCACAAAAACTTAACTCATCAGCATTTCCGCTGTGGATTCCACCAAAAACCGTCTCGAAGAAATACTTCGAGACTTCTTTGCCGTATCTGCTTCGAAGAGTCGTTGCAATCGAGGGATCTCCATTAAGGGATGGCGAGAAAATCAGGTCGTACAACCCTCTCACCGTTGCCATACACTTTCCGTACAGCGAAAATAGAGAGCATCGCCAGAGAGCCATCAAGTTTTTAGGCATCCCTTGAAGCATTCCTAGAGGAACCCGATGAAGGACTCCTGCTCTTTGAATGGAGAAGGTTTTCTGTAGTGGTGAAATGATTTGACTCGATAGCCCGGTTTCTTCCAACAAGGCTTCTAACGGGGAACCCGCTCTCAGCAGCAACGAATCAGCCCCTCTCTCTATCACCTCCCCATTGGGACCGAGATCGGTCTGAACTTTACCTCCAAGTGAGTCGGCAGCTTCGAGGAGGGAGATATCGGCTTCAACATCTCCCCTTTCCAGAAAATAGGCCAGGGAGAGGCCAGAGACACCCCCGCCAACAATTCCGATTTTATGCGTCATCGGGCACTCTTCTCATGCACATAGTCAACAAGAAACTCGACATTCTTCTCAGGTGTTCCGGGCAAGACTCCGTGTCCGAGATTAAAGATATGTCCTGGTCGATTTGCTACTTCGGCAAGAATGCGATCAACCTCTTTACGAATGCGCGCTTGATCACAAAAGAGTATTGCAGGATCAAGATTGCCTTGAACCGCACATCGATATTCTAGCCGCTCCCAGCTCTCCGCCAGAGGAGTTCTCCAATCAATACCGATCACATCCCCCCCTGCTCTCTGCATGAGAGGCAGAAGAGAAGCGGTTCCTGTGCCGAAATGAATTAACGGCACCCCATTCTTCCCTACTTCTTCAAAAAGTGTCTTCATCTGCGGAAGAAGGTATTGCTCATAAGCGACTGGATGGAGCGCCCCCACCCAGCTATCAAAAAGCTGTAGCGCATCCGCTCCGGCACGAGCCTGTAAACCGAGATAGTCAACGGTTACCTTCACTAAGTGATCCATGAGCTGTTGCCATGCTTCTGGAAATTGATACATAAACTGTCGAACATGCTTAAAGTCCTTAGAAGGCTTTCCTTCAATCAGGTAAGCAGCCAGTGTGAACGGAGCTCCTGCAAACCCTATCAAGGGAATCTTGAGTTCTTTCTTGAGCAGCGTAATTGCTTGAGTGATAAAAGGAAGCCGCTCGTCCACTGAAAACTCTGTAAGACGGTTCACATCTTCAGGATTACGGATTGGTTCTTCGATCACTGGGCCAACCCCTGGAACAATATCAAAATCAACACTCATCCCAAGGAACGGGATAGTTATATCGGAAAAGAGAATCGCCGAGTCAACTCCAAACTGTTCAACTGGAAGGAGCGTGACCCGAGTGACCTCTTCAGGTTCTTGACACAACTCAAGCATTGAGTACTTCGCCCGTATCTTTCGGTAGCTCGCTTGATATCGCCCAGCTTGCCTCATCAGCCATACAGGAGTGTATTCGGTAGGCTGACGACGACATGCTTGTAAAAAAGTATCATTCATTACTCTCTCCGTGAGTCTCTTCTCGACATTTCATTGCTTCGTATTCAATCATCGCATCAATTATCCCATCAGTAGTATAGCGACTGGCGGAAATAACAGTGCGAGCCCCAAACTCTTTCGCGGTCTTACTCGTGATTGGCCCGATACTAACTACTGGCACCTCCTGCAACCAGGAGAGGCAACCTGCTTTCTCTAACAATCCGTGCAATCCACAGACCGTTGACGAGCTCGTCACCGTAATGAAATCAGGCTTAGAGATCGATTTCAACTTCTCCACCATCGCGGGATCCTCATTCGGAATCACTCCATAGGTTGGCACTTCCGTAACGGCACCACCCCGTCTCTTCAACTCTTCTGGCAGCCACTTACGAGCAATATCTGCTCTAGGGAGGAGAAAGCGCTTACCGGCTATTTCGTCTAGAGCACTCGGAATTGCATCAGAGATGAACTCATCGGGAACGAGTTGTGGAGATATACCATGCGCCTGTAATCGAGCAGCGGTTGCTGGACCGATTGCAATGATTCCCACTTGGTGTCTTATCTTCTCTACTGTCTCCGTTTCGGTACAGGCGGCCATCACGGCATCGACTCCGTTCACACTTGTAAAAATAATCCAATCAAAGCCTTCAATTTCCTGGAGACTCTTCAAGAGTGCCTTTCCATGAGGGTGTTCTTTCTTAAAAGGAGACAGACAAATGGCAGGTATAGTGATTGGAACACCCCCCACCTGAGTAATTCGCTGCTCAAAATCCTCGGCTTGATGCTCTGGTCGCGTCACAAGAACTGCTCTTTCAGCCAGTGGCAACACAGCTTCTGTACGTGCTATTTGATTATTGCTCACAGAGATGCCTCGACTAGGAGATGACATGTTGCCCCGAGACAATCTTTCCATCTTGCAGGGTATTCGGCTCATCGAGCGGATTCAGGGGAAGCCCGAATTCGCTCCATGCACGCAACAGCGCTTCTCGAAGAGATTCCATGTGCGCTTTTGTGTGAAGCGGAGTTGGTGTGATTCGAAGACGCTCGGTACCTGCTGGTACTGTCGGATAATTAATCGGTTGGATGTATATATCCTCATGCTCAAGAAGGTAATCGGTAACGGCCTTACACGTGCCTGAGTTCCGAACCATAAGAGGAATAATATGGCTTTCTGTCTGAAGAATCGGCAAACCTACCTCCGCAAGCATATGCTTTAGCTCTCTTGCGTTTCTTTGGTGGAGGTCACGTTCCTCTGAACTTTCCTGAAGATGTCGAATAGAAGCCAGTGCGCCTGCTGCGATGACGGGAGGCAGAGAAGTGGTAAAGATAAAACCTGTTCCAAAGCTTCGGATAACATCGATGAGCAAGCTTGATCCCGTTACGAATCCCCCGACAACTCCGTATCCCTTCCCGAGACCGCCCTGGATAACATCCACACGGTCTGTCAGTCCGCATGCCTGAGCATAGCCACCGCCTTTGTGACCATATAACCCTACTCCATGAGTCTCATCCAGGTATGTAAGCGCATTATACTCGTTTGCTAAATCACAAATCGCTTCAATCGGCCCAAAATCTCCACTCATTGAGTAGACAGATTCGAAGGCAATAATTTTCGGACGTTCTGGGGACACGCTTTTCAGTAACCGTTCAAGATGTGCAAGATCATTGTGCTCAAAAATATACTTTTCCGCCTTGCTGCCTCGAATCCCCTGGATCATCGAAGCGTGATTCTCGGAGTCTGAAAACACTACGCACCCAGGGAGGCTGCGCGCAAGTGTTGAGAGCGCAGTGACATTCGCAACATACCCTGAGGAAAATGCTAAAGCTGCTTCTTTATCATGAAGTGAAGCGAGCTCTGCTTCCAATTCGACAATCGTTTCGTGATTTCCAGCGATATTTCGTGTTCCACCAGAGCCAGCGCCCGAAGAGTCTAGAGATTCGTGCATTGCTTGCAGCACGTTTGAATGATGACCCATACCGAGATAGTCGTTACTGCACCATACTACTACCTGGCGGGAGTCTTCCTCTCCCTGAAAGGTTACCTCTGGGAAGGTCCCTACTTTCCGTTTCAAATTTGCGAATACGCGGTACCGCCCCTCTCGATGAAGCCCATCAATAAGCTGTTGAAGCGTCTCCTGGTATTGAAATCCATTCGCTTTTTCTTCAGACATGGGGCTCCTCCACAATAATTGAAAACCGCTTATCTGCCCGTTACGATTCAGAATCTCACACGTTCGGTTTTGAAGAGTAGATGGCGTTCGGTCACAGAACCGAAAAGGATAAAATTTTTCACGGAAACTAGGTGTTGAAGACCGTTTTATGACGTACAATCAGGCACACAGAGGGCTGCTTTGGTAGCCCAAACAAAAGTATGATATATGAAGCACCAATCGGCTGCACCAGATACTGAATCCGTCTCGACCCTCCTTTTAGGTGGGGGGTATGCGCTTTCCGCTCTTTCTCGTCTCCTCGAGCCCCATTCATTTGTAATTACCACACGAGATGGAGCAAAGGTTCAATCATGGACAAAGGCAGGGATTCATAGTGAACGAGTTCAATTGGACGATACGGCATCAATTCAAGCAATTTTTCGGAAGTATCCGAACATCCAAACCGTAATCGATAGTATCCCTCCACTCCCCTTACCGAATCCTACGCTCGGAGTAAAAAACCTGCTCGATTTGCTTCCAAATTCTGTAAAACAAATTTTCTATCTCAGCACAACTGGCGTCTATGGAAAGCAGGATGGAAGCGTCGTAGATGAAGATACTGAGCGCACCCCTTTCTATCCGAGTGCTCAAGCGCGAGTTGCGGTTGAAGATCTTTACTTTGGGTTTTGCCAAGCCAGAACTACAACCTTTCGACTTTCTGGCATCTACGGTCTAGGACGTGGGGTTGGGCTGAGTATGAAAAATGGTACCTATCGACTGATTGAGAATGACATGCGGTATACCAATAGAATTCATGTTGATGACATCGCTGCTATTCTTCAGAAAGCTCTACAGGTTGCAAAGCCCTTGCCCTCGGCGTTTAATCTTAGTGATGACTGCCCGACACTTGCTGAAGAAGTTTTCAGTTTTTACTCTCAGAAGTTCGGCATTCCTCCCGCTCAATACATTTCTCAGGCACAGGCTCAATCCATTGGTGGAAGACTCATCTTGAATCAACGAGTAGGTAACACCCTCGTGAAAGACTATTTTCAATATGAATTCCTTTATCCCTCCTTTAAAGCAGGAGCAGGCACAGAATTCGCCTAGGCAATACTACCATCAGCAGCCTGCTCGTGTTGCAGTATTCTCACTAAAAAGCACTGAAAATTCTTATAGTTGGATGGAGAGCATTTCTTCGGTATCATGGAGAGTAATGCGCGTCATAAAGAAAGAGAAATGACACAAGAAGAAGATTCCACGAATTCATATCGCTCGATTGCACAACGGCTCTTACACGCCCATAAAGAAAAGTTTGGTCAAGCCTTCGAGCGATTCTATCGGCCTGAGATTATCCGTCGCGAGGGAAGCCCGCTAGAGCGTCTTGCCGAGGAGCCGCTTGCTCTCGTCCAGGGTTCGGATACTGGGGGCTTAAGCGATCCAGAGTTCCTCTCTTCGTTGAAGATCAATGCCAACCAACTTGCGGAAAAGCTGTACCATCTTGCTGCCAATGCTTGGGATAGGAATATCAACACGTACCTCAAGGCATTTGATAATTATCTGGAAGAGTATACGTGCGAAGAACAGCGTATATTTCTCGAAGAGTTAGTCAGTGCATTTAAGAAGCAATACTCTGCGGAACTCCTGGAGCGTGGAGAAAGTATTGAGCTTATCGATCAAATAGTGAAAAGAACCGGGGAGTCCACTCGCACACGACTCGAGAAAGTCCTTGCTGGAGTAAATATTACCGAGCTAACCAAAGAGATCTGGGAACTATTTTTTAGTGCGGATTCGGGGAGCAAAGGGGAAATTGAGCGCATTCTTCTCGATCTTACAAATCACCAGATTCGGGAGCTTCGCGTTGCATTTGCAGACTATCCAGCTCTTCTCCTTGCAAACGTGTTAAAAGAGAATCTCCCAGAAATCAGTATTGAATCAGACGAAGAACACGAACCGAAGAAACAGGATACAGAGAATAAAAAAGAAAAGAAGGTCGTCAACCAATTCAAGCTTGAAGCGCTTCGCTATCTACTAAGAGGAAGAGCTCCGTATGAAATTAAACGAATTGAAACAGCCTACAATGACGTCGTGAAGTCAGAGAAAGAACCAGATCTCCTAGAGCATATAACGCGTGCATTCCCGCTACAACTTCACAACGAGCTACTGGGACTGCTTGAGGGTGAAAATCTGAAAGACTCTGCTGCTCGAATCATCAAACTCTTCACCGAGTATCAACAATCGCCCCCTAAGCCTACTCCGCTACCACCGCGTATTAGCGAAAACTTACCTACCATTACACCTGAATATACATCATTCTTCTGGAGAAGAAGACTATTTCATGAATCATCAACTGCTTTTGACTACGAACTTGAGGGCTTTCAGGAGATTCTCGCTGAGGTTGGGCTCCTTTCTCCTTTTCTTCTAGAGCGTCTGGACGCAATGATACGTGAAGCAAGTGACTTGTCGCTTTCCCTAAGGCTCTATCCTCGGGGACGAGCAGATTCTCCAGCACGAACAGCTGAAAGATTAAGAGATGCCATTAGCAACTCTGAAAGCTCCCGCTGTGCTCTATCACATATTTATGGATACACTCCAGGAGAAATGGCTCGTGTACGCAAGGCGTACGCTACTCGCTACGGTGTCTCCCTCGAAGAAGATCTCACTCCCTACTTATCTGGGGATACATTTCAAGAGCGTCTCATAAAAGCTCAAGCATCCGGACTACTCCGTGCTCAGTTTCATGTCGATCTCCTCTCAATTTTCCTGCCCGCGGAAAAGCACCCGGCGGGAAGTGCTCTTACGACTACTCCTTTTGAGGAACGCCTTCATCAAACCGCGGTATTTTTGCAACAAGAGAAAATAGAGACCTTTGATGAACTGAGAGAACGTCTCAAGCAGATTGCTCCATCAAAGCTCTATATGCTCGAGGCTGAGTTTGAACTCACAACAGAACAATCGCTAAGGCGCTTACTTCCCGTCTTTTCCTCGAAAGACAAGAAAAAAGCCCTCGCTCTTTTTAATGGGACTGATGTTCAGGTGGTCACTGCTGCCATGGTTGAAAACATGGAGGATGCGCTTGAAAAATATTGGATTGGGCTTTCAAATCAAGAAATTGAGGTTATCGACGAATCCTTTTCTCACGGGGCAAAACGTTCACTGCTTACTGTTCTTCTCGAGAAGCTTACCATTGCAGGAACGAATGTTGCTCTGATTCAGGAGGCACTCATACAGCTGCTCTCGGTCGAAGCGATTCAAATCCGGGAAGAGTTACGAGCCATAAATCTGAAGCAAGGAGGTGCTTCAACGGAACCTGCCAGATGCATTATGGAGCTCCCGTATCCAGCGCTTCGCTTCCTAGAACATGCTTACAGCCAGAGATATGGAAGCCTCAGGAGACATCTCCTTTCACTTGTATCTGGCGGATTCATTACAGAAGAGTGGTTTGGCAAACTGATATATAGACTCGAAGGGATTGATTCCGCAATCATCGACGAGATTGAGATTGGGCTTTCAGAAAATGACTCGAAAAAGTTAAGGATGATATTTTTGGAGTTAGGATATCAGTGCCGAACCGTTGAAGAAGTCTTTCTTTTGGAAAACCAAAACGAATCGATAAAAACTGCCATTATGGGAATGAGCGGTGCTGAAGATGAGCGAGCTGAATCAGTCCTCTACTTCCTTGGATACTATCCAGACAAAGTTGCCAAGTTCGTGGAGGAGGCGCTAGCCGAGAACGAGGTAAGCGTTAGGACGAAAAGGCTGCAAGAAATCTTTAGAGATCCGTTAAATCCAGCTTCTCCAAATCCTTTACTTCCAGGCGACCTAAACTGGATTAATGAAATGTACATCCAGGTAAGACGGAGATTCTTCTTGCAAACTGGCGGTTTTCTCATGCCCCAATTACTCGATAGCGGAATACCTCTGGAACTCTCAACGAGTTTAAAACTTCAATTATTTGGTTCGGATACTTCTCTCATCGTGGATGAGATTGCAGATACGATAAGCAATCAGGATGCGGACGAGACGCTCGCTCAGTATCTTTGCTCGCGACTGAAAGACTCTCCTCCCCGGTATATCAGAGGCATTAGAGAGCTTTTCTCGTGCCTGTACCCAAAAGAATCACTAGAGGAACGACTGAAAAAATCACCATCTTCGAAAGCGAAGAGGGCACTTGAAGTTCTTCTTCGTTCGGGCTCATATCAATAGTGAGAGCTTATCTCTCTTATAGGTATTCCCATGCTATTTAGCACTGCACGTCCCACTCATATATATCCTCTTTGACGATACACGTCTCTGTCAATTGGTGAAGAGCTTCTCACTCCTGAAGGTAATGTTGCTCAAACGCTCTCGCTATAAGTTCTGCATAGGCTGGACTTGGATGGTCATCATCGAGATATAAAGACGCGCCGTCGCTTGTATTCAGGCATCGACCTTTCACGGACGTATCACAAACAAGTGCCTCGGGCCTAAAAACCGAAACTCTCTCTAGTGATTCTAATTGTTCTAACATCGAAAGAATCTGTTTATTCTCGTTCTGATATACTTCATATGAAGTCGTAATCGGAAGGAGATTAATTTGGCCAGACTTCTCCAATCTCTGCAGCCGATGGGGCACATGCCAGCCAGCCTCAGGTATTTGAGAAAAAACGACTACCTCTTTCTTTTTGGAGAGTTTTCGTATCTGTTCAATCAAATGATTTACTAAAGTAGTATTTTCATCACTTATTATGTAGTTTTGGCCACTGACTCCAGTTTCGACCCCACCCTCGCCATTGTTAAAACGCTTTCCAAAAAGATTAAGTCTCCACCGCGCAGCAAAAATAACTGTTGCTGAGGTGCGGCTCAAAAACTCCCAGTAGTCGTTCTTGTCTTTTACGCATGCTCTTTGAAAAGGCTTGCGTGACGTGTCAGGGATAGGAAGACATGCATCTCTCAAGAGAGTAATCAGGCCTCCGTTGTGATTCTCTATAACCTCTCTTAGTTTTTTACTCACACTTTCTGCATGCGAGTCCCCGACGAGAATAAAGTTCCTTCCATTTTCCTGAAAACATTTCTCAGAAATTTTTTTAGGATGCGCATCGTCATCAAATCCATTTCTTACAACACACTCGCTTGTATCCTTCCAGTCAAAATACAACCCTGGTGATGAACCATAGATAGAGCCTACGAAGCCACCGACGAGTAATATAACTGCGGGGAAAGACAGAGCCGTAAATACTTTTTCTCGTGACATGAATCCATGTTTTCGAAATGGCGCTTCTATGAATCTCCAGCTCAGGTATGCAAGCACGAGAGAGAGAAAGGATAAGCCAAGCAGGGTTATCTCGTCAGGAGCATGAAGACTTCTGACTCGCTGAAACGCAAATAATGGCTGATGCCATAAATAGGCCGAGTAACTTATTAGCCCAATCATGACAAATGGCTTTCGGCTCAACACGGTGGCCACCAAGGTTCCTGTACTTCCATAGAGGAGAACGAGCACTGTTCCTAAAACTGGGAGAAGAGAATAGTAGCTTGGAAACGGGGTGCCGCGATCATAGAAAAAAACCGAACATACCACCGCTATAAGCCCGAACGAGGACAGCGTGTTATTAGCGAAAGTTTGTTTTTTCCTTGTAATAAGTGCGGCGATAGCTCCGCTCAGCAACTCCCATCCTCGTGCTGGAGCCAGGTAGAAATTTGCAGATGCAGCTTCCCTCCAGCCAATTTCACACAGAACAAAACTCATTATCCCTAAAAAGACACAGATATGAACGAGTAAAGATTTTCGATA
>Ga0075480_10002596_pt1 | contig 11613 bp, 26 predicted proteins | sample DEB08_DNA_7_FD_81590 | JGI IMG/M metagenome (GOLD analysis project Ga0075480, IMG submission 81590) | Aqueous microbial communities from the Delaware River and Bay under freshwater to marine salinity gradient to study organic matter... | ecosystem: Environmental > Aquatic > Marine > Coastal ... | reverse complement strand
TGTTGCCAAGCATCGGCAGGCTAGTGACAACACCGCTGCTCACTGAGGTTGCTGTTGGGGTGGCGTCACCCTCGATGTAGGACTCGCTGTAGCTGAAGGCGTCGCCTGCTGTTGTGATGCTGTAGGCACCTGGCGTATAACCCACAGCAGAACCAGCAGTGAGAGTCCCGAGCACAGGAGCAGTATCCAGAGTGACGTTGCTGCCACTAACAGAAAGGGTGCTGCCAATTCTTGAAGCTTGGGATGCAGCGCCATCTACTTGCAGTTGCACAGAGGACTGAATCTTGTGGGTGATGTCTGCCTGGGCAGGCAATGCAGCCGCCAAAGTGATGCCCAATACCAAAAGTGTGCGGGTCATTTGATGCCGGCTTTGGTGTCTTTGTTGTCAACGATAGTCGGCTTCTTGTTGCCACCACCATTGTTCTTCCGCTCAATGCCGAACGATGCCATTGCACCTGTCAGCAGTGATGCGACGAACGTATTGTCCATTTTCATCTGAGGGAAGATGCCCAAGTACGAAGCCGTTAACAGTGCTGCGCTCCAGGCAAGTACCAAAGCTTTGACGACATCTGCCATGCAGATGCCTTCTTTTTCGTGCTGCTCTTCGGGGTTGGTGGCCATAGCAGGACAGAGCTACGCTTTAAGGGTAACCAAGCCAGGCCAATGCTTCTAATCATCAAGCCCTTGGTCATGACCATGTGGCGCTCGAGGGCTTTCAAAGAGCTGATTGTGGCGATGCTGGAAAAGATTGTCACCCGCACTGACAATGATTTGGATGACCTTGCGGTGAAGCACCTGAAGGATTTGCTGTTGCCTGACACAAGAGTTGAAAAGTAGTTGGCTTCCGGCATCATCCAAGTGACCTTGCTGGTGATGGCCATGGGTCTAGCCCTACTGCCGTTTTTTACTTTTTTTCGTGGTACGCCCCACCAGCTGGCTGCTATTGCAGAGCTTGAAAAAGCCCTGCCGCAAAGCGTTCTGGATGAAGACTCCTCTTGGTTTGAGGCATGGCGAGCTAGCGGTATTGACCAAGAGGTCCACATGCCTACCTACTTCCGCCAGCTGGACTTACCGAATGGGGCACGAATGTGTTTCACCAGCGCCGCAGCCATGGCAGCAGCCTTCCATGGAAAAGTCGCCAGCGACGAGGAATACAACCGTATCCGGGAACAGTTTGGCGATACGTCTTCTGTCATGGCTCAGGTCAAAGCTCTCACAAGCCTTGGGCTGAGGGTGCGTTTTACCCAAACGGCAGACGCCTCAGACATTGAAACTGAGATCGACAATGGCCGTGTCGTTTTAGTGGGATGGCTGCACGCTGGTGATTTGATGCGTGGCGAGCCGCCAATGTGCAGCAGTGAAACTTGCGGGCATTGGTCTGTAATCCACGGCTATGCAGGCCGCTACAGCAGTGACAGTGAATGGCTCATGAGCGATCCAATGGGCCTGCCTGACATGGCTCACGGCGGCCATAACGCTGCATTGTCTGGTCATCGCATCAAGGTTCGCCAAGCTGAGTTTCACCAGCGTTGGCAAGTTGATGGACCGCGTAGTGGCTGGGCCATTTTTATTGATGAGCCATAGAGTGATGTTTTCGGCAAAGCATGGCGGTCCTGTGTGATTGGGAGATCAAGGCAAGGTGCCGGCAAAGCCAGATGGTCGTCCCATTCGATGAAGGCTTGTTGAACCCAGCCAGCCTTGACCTGCGCTTGGGCGATCACTTGATGATTGAAAGCATCTACAGCTCTGAGCTGGTGCGTATCAACATTGCAGACAGAACAGAGGATGACCCGTTCATGCTTCAGTCCGGCGAGTTTTGCCTGGCTGAAACACTTGAGCTGTTTAACCTGCCCGACGACATCAGCAGTCAATTTGTACTCAAATCAAGCCGTGCAAGATCTGGTCTTAATCACTTGCTTGCTGGCTGGTGCGACCCAGGCTGGCACGGATCACGGTTGACACTCGAGCTGAAAAACGAAAGGCTGCACCATGCAATCCCGCTGTTCCCAGGCTTGAAGATTGGGCAGATGGTGTTTCATGCAATGTCCAAGACCCCAATGAAAAGCTATCGGGAAACAGGCCACTACAACAATCACCTGACCGTGATGCCCAACGTGGCGTAGCTGCGGTTTGCTGGCTATAGCTGGGCAAATCCTGCAGCTGCTGGAGGTTCTGATGGGCTGGGCCGATTGGATGGTTGTTGAACAAACACTTGAAGAAGAGTTGCAGCTTGAAAAAACAGTGCGTGAAATCAAAAGCTGTGACGACAAGCAAGCCCTGATGGACCTGTGTGTGGCCATGGCTCAGCAGAACTGGCATCACGCCAAGATGCTGCGACAGGCTGTAAATCACATTGCATCAATCGACGCCGCCTTGATGCCTGGTAAGTAAGATCTGTGTCTCATCCTTTTTAAGGGCGAGGACAAGTGACCTGCAGCGGATCAGGTGTGAGGGGCGTAAGGCGCGCGAGCCTGTCCTAGTCCGCAATCATTTCTTGGCGGTTGCACGGTGCAACCTGAGGCAGGACTCAAAGTGCCACTGAGCCTGCCAGTCGTTTTTGAAGAAGCGAGTCATGCCTGCGTGGCTGACTTCCCACTGCTGGATGCCGTCTTTCCAAACTTGCTTGATGGTTGGTTTCGTCATTGTTGAGCGGGGACTTACGCAGACCCCAGCACTGCTGCCCCGATTATCAGAACTCTTCGTCGTCAGCCTTCTTGGGTGTGACTGGCAGCGTGAAGTCAGACACGTTCAGCTGCAGGCTGTAACCCTTGCCGCCATCTTTGCGGTCATACTCTTGCAGCTTGCCCTGGCCACAGACTGTGATCTTGTCGCCTTTGTGCATGTACTGCATGACGGTGTCAGCCCGCTTGCCCCAGACTTGGCAGTTGATCCAAGTGGTTTCATCCTTGCCGGTGCGTGTAGCGATGCTGAAGTTGGCGACCTGTGAACTGGTGGTTTCCTTGAGTTCTGGGTCTCTGCCGATGTTGCCGTGTGCGGTGATGTTGAGCATTACTTTCCGTTGAAAAACTTGCTGAGGATGATTTTGAGAGCTTGGTTTTGGTTGTAGTTGCGTGAATCCATGAAGTGGCGCAACTTGTCGGCTAGATGGTCGTCAAGCCGCACTTGAAAGAAGTTTTTGCGCCGCTTGAGGTCAGCTTCAGCTTGTGACTGTGGCATTGATTAGGCAGTGATTTCTTTCATGGCATTTTGGAGGAAAGTGCGATGTGCGTAAGTTTGGATCTTGTCTTTGACAAGCCCCTCGGGATAGTTGAACTCTTTGCGGAACCGTTTGATCAGCTCTTGCTTGTGGTCTGCTTTGAGTTCCTTGATGACGCCGTGGAGCAGCTCTTTTTCGTCATCTTTCATTGGGTCATTAGGCTTGGGCTCTGCTGGCTCAGCTTTGCGGGCGGGCCGGCTGACCTTTTTTTCAGGCTGTGGCTCTGATTCAGCATCAGTATCCATGTCGGCAACGATGCCCAAAATTGAGCAGATTGCGTAACGACGTTGATATGTCACAGCCTTGCCCCATTCCTGGGTTTGGTTGCGTCCATCGCAGATCATCAGCTGGCAAGAGCTGCTGATGGTTTCACCGCTGGTGTGGTGCAGCGTTGTGACCAGTGCCTGATCGTCGAAGGTTTGGGTGATGGCCAAACCGTTGGCGTGCAGGGGTGGCGTCACGGTGGACAGCACATTGGCAAGGTCTGCAAACTTGCCGTAGTTAGCTCGTGCGTTTTTGTCGATTTTGTCGACAGCTTTGTGAAAGCCGATTAGGGCTTTTGTAAGTTCAGACATCAATGGTGGTGATGGTGATGTGGGCACCGTGTGATTCACTGCCGACGGCATATCGACGTACAGCGTGAAGGCTGAAGACTTGCGAGTCGTCGTCATATGCAATGCCTGTCAGTGCATCGCAGACAGCTCTACAGAGCTTGTCCAGATCCCCGATGCGTGTGACGCAATGCTGTGGAGCACTGCCCTTGAGTTCGCCATTGGCACGGAAGTGAGCTTTCGGCCTGGCAAAAACAAAGGTCAACGTCAACGACACGGGTAGTTTGGCATGCCATTGCTCAGGTTGCAACCTGCGGGCACAGCCGGCAACAACTTTCCTCCACGGATCTACTGCGGCTGAGCTTTCCCCGAGAATTGCCCTTCCTTTGATGTAGCGGTGGACTTTTTTGCTGCCTTGCGGTGCTGGCTTGCCTGGGGCGAAGAAGGTGTAGCTGTTGAACACTGCTGCCTTCGTTGAGCGTTGTAGAACGCTTTTTCTAATGCAGTCAGCTTGGGAGAGCTTTCACTGAGCGCAGCTTTTGCGCTTGCCTTTGCACCGGCAACGTACAGATGCGGTGTTGTGCTCCAGTAAATGCCCTTGCCCATTACTTCAGCTTTTCGCAGGCAGGTTGCCAGCCTTGGGCGCAGTGTTGTGCCTGCTGCTGGTCCAGCGTTGTGGTGATTGAGTACCAGGCTGCTGCACCGAACAGCGCAAAGGCAACAACAGTGACGATGGCGTTGATTTTGGTGCTGGCTTGTTCAGGGCTGTACATCTTGGTGCGGCGTTGGCGTGGTCGGTAGGCTCTGTAGTTCATGAGTCAGTTGCGATTTTTGGGTGGACGGCCCCGACGGGGTTTTGATGCTTGAGCTTGCTGTGCTTTGTACGCTTCCCTTGCTATTTGTCTTGCCTCTGCCAAGAGCTTGCAGTGTTGATGGTTGTTTTCAAGCTCTTTGTATTTCGCCTGGGCTTCAACCACCAGCGCACACCGGGCCACGATTGATTCTTGAATCATTTCCTGGGCTTGGTGGTGACGCCAGAACCAAGTTTCAGAGTCTTGGTTGGTGTATTCCTTGAGCAGTTTTTCATGCTCATCCGTGACATCTTCCTGCCTGAACTGGGCGTCAATGGTGGCGTCAAACGCAGCCATCAATGAAGTCACCTTGCGGGCTTCCATGATGACGTTGCGGTCTGCCTCACGGATTGCTTCAAACCGTTTGCGATGCGCTGCCAGCTGCTCAATGACTTCTGGGTGCGATTCAACGAAACGATGTTCTGCGGCGTAATCATTTGGTGGTGTTGTCATAAAACTTGGAAAGGTGTTCTTTGAAGGCGTCTGGCCTTGAGCCGTATGCCTGCAAGGCTTTGCCCAGCAGGTCGGCTTCCAAGTAGCCCAACGATTGACGGAAAGGTTGAGGCCCGTTGCCTTCACCGATGAGGGTGAGGAACTTGCCCCAAGTGCTTTCGTCTTCGTTGTTCTGCCAATCAGCCAAGCGATCCATGTGGTACAGGGCCTCTTGGTAATTCATCGGCGGCGTTGGTGATAAAGGTCAGTGAGCTTGAGGTCCATGAGGGCGACTTGGTTGGCCCAACTGCCCGGCTCTGGAATGTCGTCCGGGTCAGGCAGGTTGTTGCGTGCATCTCTGGTCAACTCGTAGAGAAGATCTAGTTCTGCACCTGTGAAGGTGACTGTGTAAACAGGTCGCATCACATCCCCAGCTTTTGCTTGACCAGCTTGCCGATCATGTTGCGGTACTTGCTGACAGCCTTGCGGTGAGTGGTCACGGCAGCCATGTCGTTAGCGGCAATGGCGTGGCTGTAAGAAGTTTGTGCGTCATCAAGAAGAAGCTTGATGTCGTCGATTTGCTGTTGGATGGTCATTGGTTTGTGTGTGTGAGGGACATCCCTGCCCCGTTGAACATATTATGGCATGCCATTGTCCGTTTGGCAATCCCATATGCGACCGGATCTCACGGCTTCCCACATGATTTCATTGCACAAGTCGGGAACCTTAACACCCAGTTTGTGAGCGACAACCTGCAGAACAACGATCAAATCGCGGTCTGTTTTGAGGCGTAGGCGCGCCTCTGTTTTTGTAAGCATCAAGCCGGGGTTCTCGCCAAAATCAAACAGCCTGTCAATGATTGCGGCCTGATCTTTGGCTTGCTGAGGTGCTTCAGCTGGCGGCAAATCTTGCTGCTGAAAAACATCTGCCGGTGAACGTTGCTCGGTTAATGCTTTTTGCTGAGCATGCTGGGCAAGAAGCTGCTCAATCACTTTTTGATCGTTTTCATGCTGCTGCAAAAATGGCAAGGCAGAACCCGAATAGCTTGCCCTTAAGTCGTTTTCGCGTGGCCCGTAGATTCTGACTTGCAGGCGCACCGAAGCTTTTGCGAGCAATGGTGTACCAACATTGATCAGCTCAACAAATTTAGGATCAGGATGGCCTTGAGGTCCGGGGAAAACCCTGACCCTGACGTCCGGATCACCAAAAATAAATCCATACAACTGCGGCTTTTCAGCCAAGAGCGCATGGTCGACAACGACTGTGACTGTTTTGCTTGTGTAATCCAATGCCGTGTGTGTGATGGCCTGCGAATGGTGGCATGCCAATTATTTGCGCGCAACCCTTGGGATGATTTTTTCTTTTCGTTTGACGCTGCCTTTTGCGCGTTTCTTGCCGTGTTTGATATACCGCTGCTTGGTTGTTTCTGCTGCAGCCCGAACAGCTTCAGCCCTGCCAGGCGGTTCACCTGGTCCGCCATTTGCAGGGTCGAGAAGAACAGACCAGTTCAGGCTACTCACCACCATTCCTCAAGTTCTTTTTGCTCAAATTGATAACGATCCCAGCTGTCAAGCCATGCCTCGATACAATCATCTGGGTTTTGCCGGATGACGCGGCATTCTTTGGGTCCAGAAACAACGGTCACACATTTGTCGACAAAAACACCTGGATGATGATCGATCAACATTGATAAATATGCACCCAGTTGGTCGGTAGCAGCCTCGCGTGTGCGTGCGCGGCTTTTGCTGCCAACTGTCTTCAGGTCGCCCAGCACGATTTCACCCGTTGAAGTCTGCAGGAGGAAATCAAATGATCCACCCATAGATTTTTTGGCGTCGCACAGTCTGTATTCAGTTGCGATCACTTTTGCACCGCGAAAAAGCTCGCAGTCCAAGATCGGATCGACCCAGTCTGTCCAGCGTTCAGCGAACTCAATGGCTTCGCCTTGCAGATGGTTTTCCAGTGCGTTGTGGATTTGCTCGCCTCTGGCAGCCCAGCCGTTGGGACCGTCCTTGTAACGCATGATGTTGGCCTTTGCATCCGGCGACAGCTTTGCCCCGAGCACGCCAGTGACTGACCTTGCAAGTCACTCTTCTTTCAGCTTGTAGCGGTGCCATTCCGGGAAGAACGACAAGTCTTTGATGCGATCGATGGTTTTGGGGTTGCCAGGCCGGGTCATTCTGGGCACACTTCGCCGGCAAAGCAAGCCCAAAACGTGCCTGAACTGGAACAGATCACCAACACCAGAGTCCTTATCGACCCAAGGGTGATCGCTGAAGTGGATCGCAAAAAACCAATCGGCGTCAGCCGCACTGGCTGGGTCAACTTGCTTTTGCAAAAGGCCATCGCATCTGAGCCTGAGCCGTTGGCTCGTGATTGACTACGACAAGGAGCACCAGGCATGGCAGCTTCTGCAGTGGCAGATCTGGTCATTGCCTGGTGAGTTTGATGAAGACCTGGCAGCCAAGGGCTATTACACAGACCTGCAGCGCAAACGGTCAGACCAAGCTTTAGACACTTGGGATGCTCAGCACCCTGAGGAAACCAGCCCTGAACTTGAAGCTTTCAAAGAGCTTGAGCGGCTGGGTGTTTACGGACAACGCACATGGTTCTCGCCTTCAAAGGCCAAAGATGGGTTCTACACACGACGCCTCAAACAACGACAGCAACGCGGATCCAAGCCTTCAGGATTGCCTGGATCAGGTCGCACAACTCAAAAGCGCAGCCGTAAAAGTCGTTGGCGCAACGACTGACTCTGTTGACCGCTTGTTCATGCTGCGCAACCAAGCCGAAGAGCTTGGTTGTGCCATCAGCAAATCAGAAGCAGCGCATTACTTAGCGCAGGCCACTGGTCGCAACGTTGGCATCCCTGAGCCGAAGCAGGGCGGGCAGAAGCTCGATGTTTCGCCTGTCCCTTGGCTGTGGGAAGGCGTCATCATGCGTGGCCGTCAGAACTTGGTAGTCGCGCCACCAAAGGTCGGCAAGTCAGCCCTGATGACGGCGATGGCCGCTGCTGCTTTGCGTGGTGATGCTGAGTTCCTTGGCATCCCAATCCACGGGCAGATCAACAAACTGATCATCGTTGGCACAGACCAAAACGTTTCCGACTGGTGGGTGCTGTTTGAGCGTGAAGGCTTAGGCACCCAGGGCGTTGATGAAAACGGTGAGTGTTTTCACGAGCTGGCGGAAGGCGTCATTCTTTGGAGCCTTGAAGATGCAGTGCAGCTCAATGACAACGGTCTTGACGCTATTGCTGCCATGGCGTCCAAGTATCCCGGCTCACTGGTGCTGGTGGACACGTATCACGCTTGTGTCGGCCAGCTTGGGATTGAGGAAGCCAGCAGTGACTTCGATATCCCAGCCCGCAAGCTCGAGGTCGTGCTGTCTGGCACTGGCAGCACCACGGTTCTGGTTCACCACACCAACAAGTCGGTGTCTGGTGGCAATGCCATCACAGCCAGCCGGGGAAGCAACAGCCTCGCAGGCGCTGTCAGCTGGTCTGTGCTGCTGAACTGGCTGAAGGTGCCTGTTGAAGGGCAGATGCAAACCGATCACCGGATTGCTGTGAAGCCGATGGGCAGAAGCAAAGCCACCAACCTGGTGGTTGAGCTGACTGACGACGGTTGGGTCAGTCATGGCGATGGTGACGATGCCATTGCAGCCGAGGCCCGTGCCCAAGTTGAGGAATCGCTTCAAGGCCGTCAGGAATCTGCTTATGACCACTGCTGTCAGTTGTGGGAAAACAAGGTCCATACAACTGCTGCTGAGATTGCCAGCCAGTGCAACATCAGCAGGCAGAAAGCACTCCGGACGTTGAAGGCTTTGGCCACCAAGGGGCTGATCGTGCAGGACGGTGAGCTGCCTGCTGACACCGCTGGACGGCCTGCTGCTTTGTATCGCCCTGTATTTGACACCCCCAATGACCCATCCAAAAAAACAGGGGGTCAAAAGGGTCAAACGTGTCAAATCAAAGAATCAGCAGCTGATGAGCAAGGCCCTGGGGGTCAAAGGGGTCAAATACCGTCAGCACTGGGATCTGATGCCTCGCGCGCACATATAAAAAGGGATTTGACACATAAAACACACTTGACCCCCTCTGACGGCGGAGGGGTGCCTGAGGGTGTCTTATTGCCGGTGCCTGTCGGCACGCATGTTGAACGGTTGATTGGCGACTCTTGGAAAAATGGCTGGCTTGTTCGTGATGGTTCAAATCCCAACCGGATGGTGATTGCCAAGCTTGGGAACGAGATGCTGACCATGAGTAATCAGCGTTGGGGTGTGGACATCCGTGAAAACAAGGGCAGCGTCTTCGCTGCACCAGCAGCAGAAGACGATGAATGGTGATGGCTTGCCATTTGCTTGATGGCATGCCATGATCTAATCAAGTTCAGCCGAGAGGCCACACATGACCACCACAGCACTGCAGACCGACCGCTTTGAAGTTGGGCAAATCGTTTGCTCCAGCTACGGATATGACATGACGCTGGTTGAGTACTACGTCGTTGACCGCATGACCAAGGCAAGCGTCTGGCTGCGCCCTGTTCATTGCGTCGTCACTGGCGACGATGGCCGGGGTGAAGGCAAGGCGATGCCTGATACGTCTTGGCAGGCATCCGACGACAAGGTCTTCCGCAAAAGGATCCAGCTGTCAGAGGGCAAGCAATACGTGTCCGACAGCATCAAGTACTTCCGCATCTGGGACGGCAAGCCCCAGTACTACAACAGCTGGGATTGATTTCAGCCAATGGCTTGCCATCTGCATGGTGGCATGCCATAATCTAATCAACGGGGTGGGAGCCCCACACACACAGCACCATGAACAACACCGTTCTTTTCCAAGCCGTCACCACCATCGACTACTGCGGCGAGCAGGTCAGCATGGTTGAAGGACCTGCGTTCTTCACCCGCCAAGAAGCTGAGGAATGGCTCAAAGCTTCTGACCTTGACGACAGCTACAAAATCCAAGGCGTAAAAGCTTTCCAAATGTGAGGCCAATGGCTTGCCAATATGCCAATGGCATGCCATAATAAGTTCAAGAAAGGCAGGGATGCCAACTCACATGATCAACCTCTTCAACATCATCGAAACCATTGAAGCTGAACTGGGTGGTGAACTCACCGCCATTCAGCAGTACAAAATCAAGCAGCAAGCCAAAACCTTCATCGCTCAAGGCATCACCAACGAAGACGACCTGGCTGGTGAAGTTGCTTTCTGGTTCGCTGCCAACGGCATCTGCTGATCCACACCACACCGAGAGGTACACACACCATGGACCATCACAACTACATGCTCAGCCTTTTCGAGTCGTTCCAAAAGCATCAAGATGAGCTTGAAGCCACCAACCTTCTGAAGCTTCAAGCCATGGAACCTCAATGCCGCTACTACGTTGAAGCCTCGCTTGACGGCAGGCTTGAGTGGACTGAATGGGCCTACACCACTCATGAGCGTGACCAGCTGATACAAGACGCCAAGGACTGCGGCTTTTCCTACACCGTTGAGGAACACGAATGATCATCAGTCGGGGAGCCTGATGCCTGCCATCCCCAGGCAGGCTGAAAGCTATACAACACCTTGGGTGCAGCAAGGGAAAGCAGGGCGCCTGTGTGTGGCGATCTATCCCCCGACTTCAAACATGGACCAACACCTCAAAACACAACAACATCTGAACAACCTTCAAGCCTTCTTGGACTATGAGCAGCGCCTCAGAGATGCCTATGCCAAATGCCAAGATCCGCAACCTCGACGACGGTTGTGTTCAGATAACGATTGGCAACATCAGCGGAACCGTAAGTTCACATCACTTGGTTGAACCGAAGCTTCGTCAACTACGGCTACTCTGGAAAGCGAATCCAGATAACTGGCAGTGACAATCGCATCAGACAAAATCGTCCAGCGTGAAACTGAAGTTCTCAAGCCATACGAAAACAATCCACGGCAACATTCAGAAGCACAGCTTGATCGTCTTGTCCGATCAATCAAGGAGTTCGGTTTCACAAACCCAATCCTCATTGATGATGACTGCAATGTGATCGCAGGCCATGGCCGTCTGCTGGCTGCAGAGCTGATGGGCCTAGCCCAAGTGCCGACCATCACGCTTGGCCACCTCACAGCTGAACAGCGACGGGCCTACGTCATCGCTGATAACCAGCTGGCACTCAACAGCACTTGGGATGACGACGTGCTGCAGGCTGAACTGCAGGCCTTAGGTGAAGCTGGCTTTGACCTCACGCTGCTGGGCTGGGGTGATGACCTGCCTACCTTTGGTGAGGACATTGACCTGTCCGCACTAGACGACATGGACGATGACCCCACAGCAGAGCTGGCTGATGGTGTGATGAAGGCCATCCAGATTGAGTTCCGCCCTGAGGACTACGAAGAAGCCAAGGCCCTAGTGGAAGCAGCTCGTAAGCGTGGTGAGTACGTGGGGATGAGGCTGATTGAGGCTTTGGCTGCATGATCGACTATCAGATCGCAATCCCCAGCTACAAGCGGCCAACGCGTCTGATCACTGAAACGCTCACAACGCTGAAGCGCACCAACGCTGATTTCAGCCGTGTCACTG
>Ga0075480_10002595_pt1 | contig 11617 bp, 13 predicted proteins | sample DEB08_DNA_7_FD_81590 | JGI IMG/M metagenome (GOLD analysis project Ga0075480, IMG submission 81590) | Aqueous microbial communities from the Delaware River and Bay under freshwater to marine salinity gradient to study organic matter... | ecosystem: Environmental > Aquatic > Marine > Coastal ... | reverse complement strand
CAACCATGAGTGTACCCTGACGGTTGATCTGGTACTCAGATTCCATGCCAAGGTCAAGAAGCTTGACAGTAGCCACGGCATCAGGAGTAAAGACAAAGCCTTTGAACTTGGAAGCAAGAGCCACCATGTCCGCGCCATCTACGTTAGCAGTAGGCAGGTCATAGTGAGTTGCACGGCCTGAGCCTGCAGTGTTTGCAAGCGGAGCGTTATCTGAAGTTACACCTTCGTTAGCGTTGGAAGTCACAAGGCTAGTGTAAAGGTTACTTACGTCAGCGTGGTTAGACATATACACAGGCATACCTGCAATATTTGGAACGCTGGCAGCTGAGATAGAACCATTGCCACCGAAGTCGCGGTTCATGTACACAAGCTTATTGCCATCAGTTACATCTAACAGAGCGTAATACTGGTCAGGTGGGAGCAGAACACATGCACCGTCCATAGGTACGTTCTTCTTTTCCATTTCCTTCTTAGCATTGAAGATTGCCTGAGCAATGAACGATGCGTCAATATCGTGGGCGTTAGTAGTACCGATAGTTACGTTATCAGTGAAGTCTTCTTCTGAGAACGCTTTATAGTCTTGGACAAGACCAGCGGCACGAGTAGCGTTGGTAGACAATGCGGCCTTAACAAGCATACGAGCTACGTTACGGTCAGCTTCGTTAGCCAGTGCAATACCAGCTTCCTTAGAGTAGATTGAACGAACATCGTAGTGGTTGATTGCTTCGTCAATGTTAGCAATGAACTGGCTAGAGATGAGCAAGTCATCAATAGTTACGATACGCTCACCTGCACGGATAGCCCCACCAGTGATTTCGTTTCCTGGTGTAAGGTATTCGGCAGAGGCACGGCCTGTCATTGGGAATGAAGCAGACTTGCCCTTTGAGATTGTACGAGTACGAACCTTATCGGAGATGATTTTCTTCTCCTCAAAGGCTGTCAGAACTTCCCCGGCATACAACTTAAGGAATAAATCCCTTACGTCACCAGTGAGGTTGTTCTGACCCTGAAAGCTTACGGAGTAAGCAGGGTTTGAAGCGGCTGATGCCATTTTAATTACCTCTTAGTAATGTTGTTGAGTTAAAGTACACTCAGCAATCATCACATCCTTTCGCCAAGATTGTCTGCCGCAGCAGGTCAGGGGTAATCGTTTGTTATGTTGGCTGTGTGTTAGGGTTTCCCCTTTTAAATACACCCACAAGATGTACTTAAAAGGAGAGGGGGTATGAAACCCCCAATCCAGTATGGAGACAGTTAAAATACCGAAGAACGTGCCATCATTTGCGCCACTCTCTGTCGGTAGGCAGGGTCATTTTGGTATCTGGGGTCACGCATGGCAGCAGTTACCTCTGCCGCGCTCTCAAATCGCCCACCCGAAGTCGCACCAGTAGTGCCTTCTACTAAGCTAGGCTCTGTGCCTACTTCGGAACGATACCTCGCTACCAGACCCTGTATTGCTAGGCGTGTGATGCCAGCATCTCCACTATCTACGGTAGCGTTATATGCTTCTATTTCTGATTCAGATAGGTTATCGGCTGCCCATCCCATCATATTTGTATAACCTTCTTGACCGCCTGCAATGTCATACATTTCGCCAGTGGCTGAGGCGGCTAGGGCTTCCTGTCCTTGGATATAAGACTCGACAACGCTACGAGGAAAACCAGCTTCATCTAACGCTTGGTAGGCCTCTGGAGTCAGGTGGCCTTTTTCGTTATACTCCTGTTGGAATACCTCGAAGTCTAGTCCTACACCGTCCAATACCTCAGCAACGTCCCCTCCATCAGAGGAGGCGGCTTCTGGTAATTCTTCCTGTGGCTCTTCAACAGGGGGAGCTTCCTGTTCTGGTTTACCCATCTTTTGCTCAAGAGCAGTGTAGGCCTGAGCCATCGCCTCGACTGAAGCAAACTTCTCAGGCAACCAATCAGGACGGTCAGGGTTATTATTTTTCTCTATTTGTTCTGCTTTTTCCAGCATAGCTTTGGTATGCTCTGCAGGTTCAGCCCCTGCATCTAAGTCATGTGTGTTTAAACTGTCTACCATTATACACCTATTCGCTTGGTGGTTGTTGTGCGCCTGCTTGCTTAATCATCTCAGGTGTTCCTTTAACAGCCATCTGTTGCATCATCTGCTGTTGTTGCTGTTGCTGTTGCATCTGCATAGCTTGGGCTTGTTCTTGGTTCTTCTGCTCTTCAGATTTAATTAGACCGTTGGTATCAATCCCCAGACTTGCGCCAAGTCGGTCAATGTAATCTGCTATATTCATTTCAGATGCTATCACCTGAGTACCAAGAGGCTGTAAATATTGCAGGAATGTAGCAAGCTTGTTGAGGTCTTGTCCTCTTCCTAAAGCTTCAATACCTGTAACAATAGTTGGCTTGACTGCACCCTTTGGAAGCTTAGGCATTTTGCCAGTACGCTCTAGAGTAGCCATGATTGTTTTAATCAGAGGCATCTGCAGTTCTTGAGATAGGATTGAGTACACACCGCCAAGGGCAGACTCTAACTCCTGTGCCATAAACCGAACTTCTTCGGCAGTTACACGCTCAGCTTGTCGCTGTACACTACTGTTCATAAGGAAGGCGTAGGATATTCTCTCGTTGATAGTACGCATTGTTTCAAGAGCAACCCTAAAGTCAGAGGCCTTCTGTACTTGTAGGGTAGAAACATCACCAGCATCACCACTAACGATAGCACCGTTGGGGCTTTCAGCTAGTGTTCTGGTCTTTGTTGTGCCGTTTGGTTTCACAAGGAACAATATCTTAGATGAGGCCGCAGCCCCCTCAACGATTGCTTTTGTGAGAGCCTCTAGGCTTCTCAAGTCACCGATGTATTCTTCAACGTACCCTCTACCATAATCCTCACCATCTACACGAGTGAAGCGTAAGGGAATAAAGGGGCATTCTTCTTCTTTAAATTTACCACGAGTACCTGGAATTTCTATACCTTGTACTTCTTGGTAAACTTCCCAGCCTTTATTGACACGAGTTGTGTGGGTATAAAGTTCTAAGTTTTTATTCTCTGTAGTAGAGGTTTCAATAACCTCTTGTATTTCTTGAGGAAGCATCAGTGCGTTGACGTTTTCCTTCGTCAAGATTTCCAAAACATTACCCATTGAATCACGCTTAACAACATAACGGTCAAGCTTGAATATCTTCATACCGCCACTTTTTGGCATGTAGAGTAAGGCGTTACCTGTAACGATTAATTGCTTGAGTGCTTCAAACACAGGTACACGCATTGCTTTGGCTTCTATCTCCTGCATCCCTGCTCGTTCAATACGAGAAAGAGCTTCTTCGACAGCACCACGAGCATCAGAGCCTGCTAACTCAGCAAGGTCAAAGTCATCAATGGTCAGGCGAAAGAACGGACTGTTTGGAGGTAACAGTGTAAGGAGAAGCTTAGAGGCTAAGTTATTAGTGCCTCTAGCTCCTACCCCTTGATAGGGGGTTTGATATACTGTACTTCCACTGTGTCCGTCTGGGGGCAGGAGAGTAGGAATGGTAAGTTCTGCAGCATCGCGCCCTCGCTGTAGGAATACATCTCTTGATGCTTCACACATAGCGTATCGCTTAGCGGCATTACCTTCGCTAATCTCTAAAGCCATTGTTCAATACCTTATACTATATTAACGCCTGAACTAGTACCGCCACCAGTACCTACGTTCATAGCCACGGCAGGGTTCTTTGCTATTTTCAATTTATCTTTACCGCTTTTTTTCTTCATCGCAGTAGTCGATTGAGTATCCATTTCTGCCAACTCTGTATCGAACTCTGGACGCTCTGAAGCGTTAGTGATAGGGGCAGCTTGTGCCTGTACGACAGGCTTTGGGGGTGATGGTCTAGACATACACATTGGGTTATTCCTCGAAATTTTGGTTGTACAACTCTTCCAGCTTTCGCATTACAGACTGCTGGCCTTGCAGGTAACGGAGTTCCTCAAGGGAAATCTCGTTTACTGGAAGTTTATTGGGGAACAAACTCATAATATAATCGAGTTGCTCCTTAGATAATGTGGGGTTATCATTGAATATTTTCATAATGATAGTACCTATAGGGGAAGGTTTGAATTAACCGCATTCTTTTTGACCAGTTGTTGGGTCAATAAAACAGGCTTCTGCCTTGTTGTCGTTGTCACTTACCTCATTCAAAATTCCGTATCTCTTACCGCTGGCACGAAATGTCGTAATCCCTTTACAGCCCATCTTCCAAGCGTCTGAATATAATTGTTTAAATTCATCGTAAGTTACTTGGTCACCCACGTTGCATGTCTTGGAAACTGCTGAATCTACATACTTAGAAACGAGTGCTAGGACACTGAGATGTTCTTGTGCTGTAATCTCGTTAGCTGTACGTCCCTTATACCCTTGGGCGTAGGCATAATCTTCAACACGTTCAATGGTATGCCCATCAAATTGCTGTATTGTACGGTCATAGAAGTTACTAAAAGGTGGTTCGATACCGCTAGATACATTGTCGGCTGTTAGGCTAATCGTTCCTGTGGGTGCAATAGAGGTAAGGTGAGAGTTACGAATACCTTTTTCCTTAATCTTTTCAATAACCCAAGGCGATAATGTCTGGATGAACTCTCCCTGTAAGTAGTGGTATTCATCATACAGAGGGAAAGAACCCTTCTCTTCTGCTAAATCAGCCGATGCTGAGTAACAATGGTCACGAAGTGTCTCCATAACCTTTTCCGTAAACCCCATAAATTCCTCAGAGGCATACGCAAACCCACACATTTCTGCTGCATTAGCTAATCCAGTTACGCCTAGCCCCATTCTACGTTTGTTCTTTGCTTCTGTTTCCTGTTGAGGTAATGGGTAAATTGTTCTGTCAACGACATTATCCATAGCCCTAACTACAGTGTGAATATCCCCTGTGAACAGTCCGTAATCGAAGGCCTTGTCTGTCACATACTTAGTAAGGTTGAATGACCCTAGAAGACATGCACCGTATGGAGGTAGAGGCTGCTCTCCACATGGGTTTGTGGCTTCTATTGTTTCACAATACTTCAGGTTATTCTTATTATTGATGGTGTCTATGAACAAAACTCCAGGTTCTGCCCAATCCCAAGTGCTTCGCATAATCATATCCCACAAAGCTTTGGGGTCTACCTCCTTATAAACCTTACCTTCAAACACCAGAGGAAAGGGGGTGTCGTTTTCAAGACATTCCATGAACTTATCAGTCACGCCTACTGATATATTGAACCCTGTAAGCTGGTCTGAGTTATGCTTTGCCGCAATAAACTGCTCAATGTCAGGATGGTCAATGCGTAGCACCCCCATCTGTGCGCCTCGTCTGTGGCCTGATGAGGCAATAGTCTGGCACACAGCATCAAAGATACCCATGAAGGACACAGCCCCACTTGAACGGCTGTCTAAGGTAACAATCCTATCACCACGGGGGCGTAAACGGCTGAAGTCGTAGCCGATGCCTCCTCCCTTCTTCATAGTAAAGGCAGACTCAGTGGCCTTCTCCATGATGGACTCCATCGAATCCTCAATGTGTCCTGATACAAAGCAGTTATAAGCTGTAGTCTGTCTGGCAGCACCCATAGCGTTCTGCACTCTACCTGCAGGCAGGAAGCGTAAATGTCTCAGAGCATCTTTGAATGTCTCGAAGTGGTCTGGGCTATCTTTCAAGGAAGCGGCAATACGAACAACCTTGTCGTAAAAACTTTCTCCTGTTTGCCTGTACTTAACTGTATCAATTTCCTCTGATAAAGGTAGGCTCATGCCGTAGTGTTGATTTGGTATGCTCATCTATCATCTCCCTCGCCATGCAATGTTCCTGCCTTCTGACGTGCTTGTAATTTCTGTATGTTCTTTTCTGCTACTGACTGTAAGTTCAGCCCACAGTCATGGGCGAGGGCGGCCAACATCCAAAGGACATCGCCCATCTCCGCTTCAATCTTTTTTCTCTGGTCAACAATGCTGATGTTATCGCGCATCATCTTGGCAATCTTACCTGCTACCTCCCCTGCTTCCTCAGCTAGACCAAGGGCAGGGTAGGATACGTTGTATGTCTTAGGGTAAACAGCCGTGGTTACAGCTTTCCTTTGGTAGTCTGAAAAGTTAATCATAGCTTTACTCCAAGTTTTGTTAGCAATCGTGTGAGATACCAGTGGGCTTTTCGCAGGTCTTCGTCTTTGTTTTTGTACTGCTCTCGCCATGTGTATTTGATGATGTTTCCTTTGTAGTAGCCTCGCAGCTCTTCTGCTGACAGCGCCGCCTCGATTGCATCAATGCACTCGACACCTGCTTGGTTATAGTGTTTAGGTTGGTTGACCACATCTTCCCCATTCTCCGCATCTAACTCACGCATAATCCGTCCGTAATCAGTCATCGTGTCTCCTTCGGTGGTGACCACAGTTCAGTACCAAGTTCTCTTTTTATGAATGCTAAACGTGCTTGTAGGATTGCATCGTCTTCGGTGAGGCCTGCCTTGAGGTAGGCATCCAGAACTGCGCCCCACATCTCAACAGGTGTAGACTTGTCGGCAAGTATTTTACCTGCCTTTACTGCTCCTATGCCTGGACAGCCCTTATAGTTATCAGCAGTGTCCCCTGTCAGTACTTGAGTGAAGAACATTAGGTCTGCCTCAGTCTGTGTGACCTCGACTATATCCCCATCAATAAGGTGCTTACCTGCTATGGTCATAAGGTCTTTATCTTCTGACCAGATGATGCAGTCCTGTCCTGTAGCAAGGATGCCAATAACATCATCAGCTTCAAGCTTATCTATGACAGTGGTATCCCAATGCTCTTTGATGTAATCACGAGCAAAGTTAAGAAGCATAGGCTTGCGTGTGTCTGCCCTATTAGCTTTGTAAAATGGTGCAAGTTCTTTGCGAAAGTTCTTTTTATCAGAGAGGCAACATACAACTTTGTCTGTGCCAGCCTCTTGTATTAGCTTATCTAGGAACAGCCCTACATACATAGAGACATCTTGCTCAAAGCTGTGTAATGTCCACAGCCCATCTCCCCAATTAATAGGGTGTTCACATGAGGCAGCTGCTTTATAAGCAATAATGTCAGCATCAATAATTAGCATCATCACGCTCCTCTCTGTTCCTTCGTTCTTGTTGCGCTTCAAGTGTGACGATGTGTATTCCTGTCATCACTTGCACATAATCCAGCCAGCTAGTGACTAACCACTTCACGGCTAGAGCAATACTCACAGCAAAAAAGCTTGCAGTAAGTATCAGTTTAAATATGAAATCAAAGTCCATTCTTGAGTGCCTTAATTACATCAGTGGAGAAAAGCTTCTCAAGGTTGAGGAGGTACATCTTTGACTTGTACCCATCACCACCGTTGACACTTCTGATATTATCTAGCTGGTCAATGATGCTCTTTAGTACTTCAGTCTTGAACACAAGAGTGGCGAAGGTAGTGTCACCTAGACATAAGTTATGAAACCAATAGTCTGACTCAGTGGCAGCAATGCCAGATGGTTTGCCATATGATTCATATTCAATGGCAATGTTACCTGAGTTGTACCAGACACCCCGTTCACTCTTCACCTCAATCTTTTTATCCTGTAGCATGTCAGCTACTTCTTGTTCACGAACCTTGCCATAGGCCAAGTCAATATCGAACTTCTTACGGTTAGCTTTAGTGGGTTGCAGACCAGTCATTTCCATATGAATACTCACTGTCCAAGGTGCATCGAAACTTGTAGTAAGCTTCGGTATCCTTCATCGCTTGTTGAATTAATTTGCCGACTTCATCCTCTAGTCCCTGACGAACTAGCAGTTGGACTTCATCGTGAATGAATGCTACAACCGTAACATCTACACTCGTGTAACCTTTAAGGCGCAGTAGTTCTTCAATCGTGACGTACCAACGCTTACATATTATTGCCCCACAACTCTGTAGGATAGTGTTCAAGCTGGCGTGGGCGTGGCGTATAGGTATGATACGTCCATCTAATCCCTTGACCCAGCCCCTGTCACTAGCTGCAGTAGAGGCGGCATCTCTTAGTTTCTTGAGGGCAGGTAGTTTACGGAGAAACTTTGCTTTTATCTTCTTACCTTCTGAAGCACCCTTACCAATAATCTGACCTGTCTTCTCATCGCCCGAACCATAAAGGAATCCATAAATGAATGTCTTGGCTGTAGACCTGGAAGGTAACCCTGCGAGTTCCTGTGTCTTAGAGTGTACATCACCATTGACAACTTCTTGTGCATACGCACCGTCATCATAGTTAGCCATGTAGTGAGCCAAGCACCGAAGTTCCAAGCCAGACGCATCAGCCCCAAGAAGACTGTAGCCATCAGGCGCATAGAATAACTCACGACATTCCTTACCGAAGGGAGCAGACAGGCTAGGTACTTGCTGCATGTTTGGGTTGTTCGCAGTACAGCGTGAAGTAACTGCACCCATATGGTTGACACGTCCATGTATCCGTCCATCCTTTTCTAGTTTGAGCCACGCTTGGTTGCCTGTAGCTAACTGAGCAATGCGCTTGTTCAACATCAGATATTCGGAGACAAGCTGTGCCTCTGGTATATCTATTTGTTTTAGTATCTTCTCATCTACCTTGGCTTCGCCTGTAGCTGTGAAGTCTTTAGGTTTCCACCCACGCTTAATCAATCGGTCAGCTATCTGCTGACGTGATGCAGGGTTGAAGGGAAGAACCTTAGTCTTTGTCTTCATCTCGATGACAGTAGGCTCAAAGGTATCAACTAACTGCTGATGTATCTCAGAGCGTCTGCCTTCTAGTTCACCGTGTAGCTTCTGTGCCTTCTCAACATGAAAGGGAAAGCCTACCTCTTGCTGTCTTACCAGCAGAGTGTGTAGCTTATGCTCTAAGGTAAGAGCATCTTCACTAAAGTTTTTAGTTTTGATTTTATCGTAGAGTGCTTTAGTACAGGCTGTGTCCTGTACACAGTATGTGAGCATCTCTTCGGAGTACTGTTGAAAGGACTCCACACCGCTAGCAAAATCATCTTTGTATTCTCCTAGTCTGTAGCCCCAAGCCTTTAGGCTGTGACTACCTCTTAATTTTTGTGGTAGATTTTTGCTTTTGCTATCCAACTCACCAATGTTAGGCCAGATGGTTCGACAGCAAACTAAGGTATCAATAACTTCGCCCTTGTAGTCCCAACCGTACAGCTTCTTGAGTACTCTCAAGTCGTAGTCGATTAGGTTGTGACCAACGAGACAACTTGCTTCACCGTCCATAAACGTCAAGCTGTGTTCTATCCCATCAGGGTCAAAGGTAATAACCTTACCTGTGTTTGCATTCCGAAGTACCACGCACCAGACTTTAGTTACGTCTTCAAGTAAGTGGTCAGCTTCGATGTCCATTATATATGTGTTCATACTATCCTCTCGCTGGAGTGATTATTGGTTTGCTTGCTCTTCCTCATAGATTGTGCGGAACTCCTCAAGCGTAGGGACTTCGCCCATGTCGTAGCCATCAAGTATCAGGCTTGCGATTTCCTCTCTGAAATCGTTATAGGCATCCATCAACTGTTGCTCTGTGTAGATTACAAGCACGTTCTTAGAAGTCTGGGGTTTCATCTGGGTCATCTTCGATTACCGTTTCTGTCATGCGCCCTGTCTCAGTGGAGTAGGCCAAGTGGCAACAGATTCCTGTCACGCCACACCACCTATTCTTGAGCAGTCTCGCTGTTGTTATGTGTAGGTTGTCCCTGTCCTGCTGGTTTCTCTCCAGCCCGATAACCATGTCTGATAGTTGTCCGATGGCAGCACTGCCTCGCAGTTGAGACATGGAGGTTTGCGCTCCATCCTCGTGTCCCCTGTCACCAGAGGGACGCTTCAAGTGGCTGACAAGTATCAACCCTATCTGCAATTCCTCCACGAGTGTACGAAGTTGGGTCATAAGAGTATCGATGGTGCGTCTTTCGTCACCACCTTCCATGCCCGAAACTACGATAGAGAGATGGTCAAGTACAATCCAGTTACAGCCACAGCCTCTAGCCAAGTAGCGTACCTTCTGAAGTAGATTATCAGAGTCAGTGCTACCCCAATGGTCATAGAGATAGACCCTGCCAGTACCAAGAGTATCACTAAAGGCAAGTTTAAGTTCCTCCTCTGTGACCCCATCGTTACCCAAGTGAATGGGCTTGTTGATAGACAAGGACATTAGGCCTTGGGCTGTGCGTTTTACATTTTCTTCTAGGGCTATGTACCCCAGCGTTTCACCCTGTCGTATTAGGTGATGCGCTATCTCCTTAGTGAACTGGCTTTTCCCGGTACCACTACCTGCTGTAATAGTTACAATCTCACCAACACGAAGACCCATAGTTTTTTCTGTAAGGCCAAGATAGGGATAGCTTATACTATCCTTATCCTCAGTCGAAGACACCATATCCCACAGGTCTGCACCATCTACGATACCGTCAGGTCTGAAACTCTTAGCCCCCCATATCGCATCAAGCAATGCCTTCTGCTGGTTGGCCTTGAGCATGTCGTTTGCATCTTTATAGCCAGAGGGTAGGGATGCAATCTTGGCACGGCCTGGGCTGAGGAGTAGGGCTGCCTCGTGAGCAGCCTTACGTCCTTGCTCGTCCATGTCAAAGCACATCACTACAGTATCAAACTGCTCAAGCCATTCAATAGATTTGCGTATGGCTTTCTTAGCTGATGCACTGCCTTGGGGTAGGCTCACTACAGGCCAACGGTTGTTGAAGCATTGGCTGACTGAGAGGGCATCGACTTCGCCTTCTGTGATGACCACCATCTTACCTGTACTACGCCACAAGTACTGACCATACAGTCCAATCTCTTTGCTATCTCCAAGATACAAGAAGTCTTTGTTGGCAAAGCGTAGCTTCTGCCCAATAGTTTTACCTCTGTCGTTCTTGTAATTAGCAATCTGAACTGCCTGTCCCTTGTACTGTCCTATCTGGTAATCCCAGAACTTACAGGTTTCATTGGAGATGCCACGCTTGCTCAGCGCACAGACCTGACCATCAATTAAGTTGGTGTTCGATGGTGTAGGTTCTGCTTCTTCTCCAAGAAGAGCGTATGTCTCGCAAGAGAAGCAATAGCTATGGTCAGTGTAGATAGCATTAGCATCAGAACTACCACAGTGAGTGCATGATTCCTTTCGGATGTAGTTACTCTCCTCCAATGGATTCCTCCACAATGTCTGCAGCCTCACGCATAGCATCTGCGATTTGTCTCAACTCATCGTTCTCAATGTTCTGGTCTTCTACAATCTCGTAAGCTAGTAGTTCCCAATCGATGATAGTGGCATTGATTGTTATCGGTAGTTTAACTGTTATAGAATTATTAACGCTCACGTTGCCCACTCCTCTGGTAAAGTTCCTTCGCTCCAAGCAAACCCATTACGGTCAGCCCACTCAGCGCATGTCATCTTCGTGCCATCCTTGCGTACCTTCGCGCCCTGCACTGGCGAGGTTGCCTTCTGAAAGATGAAGCGTATATCTAACTCAGGGTTCTGAGCCTTGACTGCTTTCATCTTTCTCTGTGCGTCCTGTCGAAAGTACCCCTTCATCTCAATGTAAATTTCACCAATCAAAAGGTCTGGATTGTAGAGGCGTTCCACCCTGTAAGGAATGCTATGTGGTTCATAGCTATATGGAACACCCCTACCATCTAGGTCAGAAAGCACGGCCTCTT
>Ga0075480_10002587_pt1 | contig 11628 bp, 11 predicted proteins | sample DEB08_DNA_7_FD_81590 | JGI IMG/M metagenome (GOLD analysis project Ga0075480, IMG submission 81590) | Aqueous microbial communities from the Delaware River and Bay under freshwater to marine salinity gradient to study organic matter... | ecosystem: Environmental > Aquatic > Marine > Coastal ... | reverse complement strand
GTTTCAATTGTCAGGAACAGACAGTGCTACTGATGGTTACAATTTTAAATTGAATGATATTTATAATAGTATTGCACATCATGATAGTAAATTAAACGCAACTTTAACAAAACAAAGTCATGTAAACGAATTATTAAATGATGAAATAGAAAGGTTAGAAGAAAAGGAAACTCAAATAGAAGAGGCACAAGCTGGACAAAAACGCGTTTTAATGTTAAATGAAAGTTATCGAATGCGACAAGCGGAATATACAAAACTTATTATTGCGAGTGTCTTCGTCTTTGCCATTGTGATATTAATAAAATATACAAGAGCATTTTTTGACGTTTTACCTGATGCCGTATACACGTTAATTCATATAATATTGTTCTCGGCACTCATCATATATGCTATGCTTATTTATGTTAATGTATCATCACGCGAAAAGACCAATTTTAATCGTTTAGATATACCTACGCCCGATGTAGTAAAATCAGCGGAAGACAAACGAAGACAAAAACGCAAAGATGCAGGTTATTTAACGGGTATCAGTGATAGTGAATTATGTAGAGGTGCTGCTTGTTGTAATGATGAGCAAGAATTTAGAAACGGCAAATGTGAGGCCCCCCTCGAGACCCCTACATTAGATTGATCACAACTCACTTTTATATTTTTTCTCTGAAAATACCTTTCATAGAAAAACTTTCTGAACAATTATTCATTAATCCCTGAATTCTGACTTATTTTCTCTATTACCTTATTTATTGTGGTTTCCTGGGGAACACCCGGTAGTATATTACGATGTATTGAAAGACACTTTTGAGTAAAATCTGATTCAATATCCTTATATTCTTCTCGGTTCTCCTCTTTCTCTTTCATTAAACATTCAAATCCTTTTCTTGAAACTTCTCTAATTCCTTTTTTCAATGTATTCTGAGAACCTTCCTTATCCCATTCATTATTTTCTTTAATATAGAGTGTTTTTCGTTTTTTATCCGTGCAATGAATGGGTCTTTTGTGGGTTCCTAGATCACGTAGGTTCTCTATAAACAACTTAGAAACTCCATTAATATAACCAACTTCGGCTTGATGTTCCAAGTCTTCAAATGATACTTTTATATTCTCTATAAATTCTGAAAAGTTAATAGCATCTTTACAATCTTCGTTTAAAAATACTTGTAAATTGAATTGATTATTATTATTTGTAGTGTTATTGTTACCTATCTTGGGAATAAGTTCTCTAATAGTATTTGATTGTTCTATATTCTGTCGTCTTAATTCTTCATTTTGGAGAACCAACGCATCCATAATTTCTTTATTTTGTGAAATAATATCCATTAACGATATGTTTTGTTCCAGGTTCTCTTGAGAAGAAATATTATTCCGAGAACAACAACTTTTATGTTTCCATAAACCGGATCTTGTTATATATTTTTTTCCACAAGAACAGATAAATGGTGTCCCATTTTTTCCCATTTTTTTGTTTCCGGATGTTTCCATTTTATGTTTTGCAGTCATTAAATGTTTCTGAAAATTACTCCTATAAAGCGTTTTAAAGTTACAAGTAAGACATTCCCATTTTTTCCCATTTTTTTCCATCTTTTTTGTTTCCAATGTTTCCTAAATTATGGAAACAAAAAAAATGGCGAATAAAATTAACAAAAAAAGTTATGCTAACAAAAAATTTAAGAAATTTTGAAAAATACTGCATTCTCGTCACAACTCACTTTTTCACTTTTTTCTGTAAAAAAGTATTTTGAAAAAATGAAAATTGGACAATTTTAAATTGTCCATTTTTGAAATTTTCAAAAAAGAATCTCAAATAAAAAAAACACTTTTTAACAATTACTCATTAATTCCTGAATTCTGACTTATTTTCTCTATTACCTTACTGATTGTGGTTTCCTGGGGAACACCTGGTAGTATATTACGATGGATTGAAAGACATTTTTGAGTAAAATCCGAATCAATATCCTTGTATTCTTCTTGGTTCTCTTGTTTCTCTTTCATCAAACACTCAAATCCTTTTCTAGAAACTTCTCTAATTCCTTTTTTGAGTGTATCTTGAGAACCTTCTTTGTCCCACTCATTATTTTCTTTAATATAGATTGTTTTGCGTTTTTTATCTGTGCAGTGAATAGGTCTTTTATGAGTTCCCAATTCACGTAGGTTCTCAATAAACAACTTGGAAACTCCATTTACATATCCAACTTGAGCTTGGTGTTCCAAGTCTTCAAATGTAATTGTAATATTTTCAATAAATTCAGAAAAGTTAATAGCATCTTTACAATCTTCATTTAAAAAGAGTTGTAAGTTGAAAGTATTATTATTATTATTTGTTGTGTTACCTATTTTTGGAATAACATCTTTCAATACACCCATCATCTCTTCGCTCTTCTCTGCTTGGGATGAAATTATATTCATTAATTCGTTATTTTGAGCCATACATCTTAAAAACATTTCTTTATAATCTATGTTTTCTTCACTAATTTCATTAACGTGTTTTTCATCAGTTTCTTTATTATTTCGTGTAAATTTACATTTTAGTTTATGACGTGATAACCCAGACGCATATTTATATATTTTTTCACATTCACACTTGTGCTCTCGCATTTTTTTAGGCATTTTCTTCTTATCATTTGTTATCAAATTATGTTTAGTAGTTAGTAAATGAGTATTATAATTGCTTTTTTTACTGCATTTAAAATTACATTGCAAACATACAAATTTCTCGGCATTTTTTAAGCATTTTTGTTTTATCATTGTTATCCTAATTAATGATAACAAAATAAAATGCCTAAATAAAACGAACAAAAACACAGAAAAAATTATGCTAACAAAAAATTTAAGAAATTTTGAAAAATACTGCATTCTCGTCACAACTCACTTTTTCACTTTTTTCTGAAAAAAGTATTTTGAAAAAATGAAAATAGGACAATTTTAAATTGTCCATTTTTGAAATTTTCAAAAAAGAATCTCAAATAAAAAAAACACTTTTTGAACAACTATTCATTCATACCATAATTCTTACTTATTTTCTCTATATTCGTTTAGATATGCCTATTGATGTAGTAAATAGGGGAACATTTTGAAAAAATGTGAGTGATAGAAAATTATGTAAATGTGTATATCTAGTAGTAGTCATAAAAACATATTATGAAAATTAAATCTAATTTCATAATATATAAATATATGGGAACAGATGATTATCATAGATTATCAAAACACACGTGGAATTTTGGACACGGCAGAGAACACGGTATAGAACAAGGTATAAAACAAAAGGAACAAGAAATAGAAGATCAAAACAATCAAATAAAAAAATACAAAAATTCAACAACCAATCGTCGCGCCGAATTCGAGGCACTCAATTTAGAGAAAGTAAATTATGTTAAATCCTTACTATTAATCGTATATGGATTATTGGTATTATGGTTTATATATGTAATGTATAAAAACACCGACTTAAAACGGCAACAAAAAGGACTATTAGTAGGAGGACTGGTCGTGTTTCCATTTATAGCACCAGTTGTATTGATATACTTATATGAAATGATTGCGTATATAGTAGCATTAATGACTGGCGAAATCTATAAAAAAGCGGAACTTCAATAAACGAATAATGTAATAGTGTTTTCATATATACTATTACATTTTGTATTATAATTAGTTATCATTTGGAATATCAAGTGCTTCAATTTCATCACCACTATCACTATCTTCTGTATCATTAACATCATTATTATCATATGAAATAGAGTTATGGTCATATTTAATACCAGTCCAAGTTCCCTTTTTACATTTTCCGTGTATTTTATTAATGTGTTCGTGAACCTCTTTAATACTTGGACCACCTCGTCCATAAGTGCTCCTATACCAAGCATCCCATTCCGCTGCCAACTCGGTCTTAGTAAGTTTACCATCATCGCATTTAACAATCTTTTCGGCAACAAATTCAGCAATTTCATCCTGACTTTGACGATAACTATTACTAGACTTGTCTACTAGGTCACAAGGTTTAACTTTACCATCTTCTAACATAAACGCTTTTTCTACTAACATTGCCATAAAGACTTCGCTCCATTCACCAAATCGGTCTTTCAATGTTGTATCCTTTTTATATTGGTATGGATTTTCTGGGTCATCATCTTGTGGATTATCAGTAAACCGAGACATAAAATCAACAACGGCAATTCTACGCCAAGTACCGTGGTCTTGACTATTAACTTTCATAAAATTATTAGAGCAGACAATAATCTGCATTTGTGGAATAAATGTAATAGGAGTGGAAAACAAATTACGACCTTTAACAGGTTCCACACAACTAACAAGTTCTTTCATAGGTCCTTCATTAATACAATCGTCTTTAGAGGGTTCCTGCATAACAGCCATACGAATACCTTTCAATGCGACAATATCAGGAGATGCTTGACCTTGTTTTTGACGAGCTTGTGTAATGAGTGAAAGAGGAACAACGGAATAATAATCTCCGAGACATTTCGACATTAAATCGGTCAAAACGGATTTACCATTTTCACCCTGTCCAATATACATATGCATTTTTTGCGATGCATTACCACCGATTAATATAGAAGCAAAATGGTCCCACATATAATTTCTCAATCGTTCAATAGGGAATAGTTTCTCCATAAAATCATTAATTTCTGCAATAATTTTTGCATCACGATTACGGTCAAGAGGAACATAATTAATATTCGTACATTTTTCGAGGTAATCCTCAGCGCGTCCTCGTCGAAATGTTTTCGTTTGAAAATCAATAACGCCATTTTTAAAACACATTAACTTAGGGTTACTATCCAATAAGTCCATAAATCTAATGTTTGCGTCATAAAATAATTCACGAGCCTCTTTTAAAATATGGTCTTTATGAGTTGTGCTAGATAAGTGTGTAATGATGTCGGTTAGTTTATTTGCTTGATTTTCGTAAAGCTTCATGGTTTTTTCGTCAATATTATCTCTACTTAATTGATTAGATAGAATGTCCAATTTCCCTACATATAGATGTATTAGTTCATTTGAAATGTTTTTACGCAATGTAGTTCCACATTCATCTTCAACCCAACGATGCCCTTCATAACGATACCATTTATCTGCCTTTATTCCAGCACACGCAAACTCCTGTTTATACATCATATTCAAAATTTTAGCAATATCCGTATCACCACAACCATAATTTTTATTTTTAATAACTAAATTATTATTAATGGTCAATTGAATCTGTTTATCAACACTATTATTACGAATTCTTTTAAATTCATCCGGTGCCGATTCACGAACCCAATAAAGAATAGAGAGTTTCGTAAGTCCATCGGGATTATTATTTTCAAAACCATTCCATAAGTCTTTTAACTCGTCAATGCTAGACATTGAAAATGTATCGGACTTGGCACTGAATGCCAACCAAACTATAAACATATCCTTATTTATATTTGCGAGTGCCCATCCCACTCGAATCCAATTATTATATGAACCTGTTCCATAATAAGATTCGGGTAAAGCATCAACGTAATCGATTATGTCGCGTTTTTCAAAGTCTACGGGTTTTAAATTTTCTTTATATTCTTTTAATGCTTCTTTTATGTCGTCAATTGTTTTTAATTCAATTACATTTTTGGATGTTGTGCGCCTCATTTTACCACGTTTGCTATTCATTAATGAATTATTCATTTCTTCATATTCTCCTGTTCGAAATGCTGCTTTCATAAAAGGTGCTAAATTGTCTCTGTAGCGGACTGATAATTTACTGAAGTCTTTACTCCAGTTAAACTTTTTTGGGCTTAATTTCGTTTCAATGAACTCTCCATCATCGGCATCATATTCAAATTTATATATACCAGTTAACCCATACGCTTCGTGTTCTGGTTTACAAGATCCAAACAATTGCCAATTTACACTACCTGCGCTAACACCTTTATCAAATACATCTTCTAAAGTGTTTATAATTGGTAATTCTGAAAACAATTCAACCGCATTTTTCATAACGCGATCACGCAAAATAAGTTGAATAGCTCGGTCAGATTGGATGCCAATTAAAATATGAATACCATCCTTTGTTATATTTTTATTAGCAATACGGTTTACGCTCTTCTTTTCTTGAACGAAAATGTCAAAACTATAGTCTTCGTTAAATTGAAATATATTTGATAATTCTTCTAAATAAATTAAAATAAGGGAGTGAATAAATTCGGAATTATGTTGTCTTTCTTTTATATCGTAGTTATATCTTAGATCAATATCAATGGCTATTGGACCCCCCGAAACAAGTTGTTTCTCTGTAAGGTATTCTGTATTTCCTGGTTTTACGATGTCTTGATAATACATATTTAAGAATTGGTCGTATTCGTCATTTGGTATATGAAATCTACCTCCCATAATACTTGTATTTGTTATTTCGCGTTCATCTTCTTTTGATAATGAGTGTGCTCCTATGAAATCTTGATAATTATTATATGTTTTTAAGGTAGATTTTTGTTTTTTAGATTTGGAATCATTCATTGGGTTATAGTATAATATAATGTTTATTATATTTTCGACAAATCAATTTTACAAAAATAAGATTTCAAACATAAGTTTCATAATTATTGCAATTTGTAACACGATATATGGTTATAAATCGTATTAAAGAATTTTAATAATAATTAAAATTGGACCAGATTACCATTCAATTCCAATTCGTCATTAGTTGCTGTGACAATGTTAGAATATTTTATTGCACTTGTATTCGTTTCATTCGTTACCAAAATACTACCTGTTCCAACACCTGTTATTGCATCTGGTGTTGGACCTGTTGGACCACGTTCACCGCCAAACATATCAAACAAACTTATATAGGTTTGTGGAATTAATGTAGACGCCCCGCTATTTACATTTTTTTTTATCATATAACGTATTTTAGTATTTTCAGCAAATTGGATCATAGTAGATCCCGAAATTTGATGTATATTAGGTTCAGATGTTACATTTAATACCAATAAGGATGTTTCCAAGTCCAACCATTCGGCAGATCCACTCAACTGGTATTGTACGATTGAATTTATATTTTGACTTGTTACACCGCCGTAATCTTCAATCGTGAAACCGTAATGTATTACTACTTTCATATCGTGTAATATTTGTATTGTGTTATCACCCAATAAAATAAATGAGGTAATACCACTATTAAAGTCGGTTGTGGTAAATGGAACCGATGTGTATGTAGTTGTAACATTACGATTACCATCTAAGCTCGTTCTGAACGCTGCGCTAATTGATGTATTAGCACCTCTTATTCCTGTATGTCCCATTGGACCAGTGGGTCCGGTTGATCCTGTATTTGCTGCTATTCCTGGCATACCAGTATATCCCATAGGTCCAGTTGAACCTGTATTTCCAGTAGCACCTGTAGCGCCTGTATTTGTTGCTATCCCTGGAATTCCCTGTGGTCCGGTGTCACCTTTCAATCCGGTAGCACCTGTATTTGTTGCTTCTCCTGGAATTCCTTGTGAACCAGTGACACCTGTTGGACCAGTAAAACCCGTTGCGCCCGTGTTTGTAGCTTCTCCAGGTATTCCTGGGGGACCAGGAGGTCCTTGAGGACCCATAGGGCCTTTTACACTACCATAACCCGTTGGTCTAAATACTGTACATTTTTGAGCTTGAACCGCTTTTTGATTTGTATGTGCACCTGAATATAACATATACTACCATATATGTAGATTTTTATGATAATTACATATCATTTAGTAAATATAATTCTAAAATTGAATATAGAAAAGAAATGTCTTTATATTTTAAATACCAGCATAATGCGTTTTTGTAAAAAGTGCGATAATATGTATTATATTTCAATTGGAACAGATGACGAAAATACATTGACTTATACTTGTAGAAATTGTGGGGATGTGGATACAAACGTATCCAATGAGGGAATGTGCGTTTTAGATACTAATTTTATGGACTCTTCTATAACAAATATACAAAGTATCAACGAATTTACAAAACAAGACCCAACTTTACCCAGATTATCTAATATGCCTTGCCCTAATCCAAATTGTTCTTCCAATAAGGATGATAAGATTGATAAAAATATAATTTATATGAGATACGACAATTCTAATTTAAAGCATATTTATATTTGCGATAATTGTGATACAACATGGAATTCGTAAAATTGATTTATTATAATAAAAATAAAAAATTTAGAAATAATACCATCTTATATTATAATGCCATTTCAAAGTGACGAACCGATTGATGATATAATTGGAGATGAAAATATTGAGGATGATGATGAGGATGATGTTGTAATGAATGACGATGATAATGACGATGATAATGACGATGATAATGACGACAATGACGATGACGACAATGACGATGATGACAATGACAATAATGATGATGACGATGATGATGATGACGCAGATAATGACGATGATGACAACGACAATGACGATAATGATGATATTACTGCGAAAGATAAAACGAATAATGTTAATATGAATGATAATGACCTAATTAGGAATATGTATAATACAGATGATGAAGAAGATGATGATGAACTGGATGAAGATTATTTACAGAAAATAGATGAAGATCTACAAAAAGATATTATAATTGAACATCATCACGAATTGAAAAAACATAATATGACAGAAATTGAAACATTGTGCAAAATTGTTCGCAACACGAACGGAATAATCATTGACCCTTTTCATAAAACCGTACCTTTTGTAACTCGCTACGAGGAAGCAAGAATCATAGGTGAACGTGCTCAACAATTAGAGAGCGGAAGTAAACCTTTTATTGAAGTAAAACCAAATATTATAGATTCCTATCTAATAGCACTCGATGAATACAAACAAAAAAAAATACCATTCATTATAAGAAGACCTTTACCTAATGGTGGTTCAGAATATTGGAGGTTGGCAGACTTAGAACAAATACGTTAGTGTGGGTTATTACAAATATTATTATATATTTTTTTTACTAATAAACAAGAAAAATATATAAAAATGATATAATAGAATAGTAGATGGACATAATAGATTTAAGTAATAATTTTATTGAATGTACTATTTGTTTTTATCCAGTACTTAACGATAAGTATGTTACAGATTGTTCACATACTTTTCATCATATATGTTTATACGAATGGTATCAGCAGAAAAATGTATGTCCACTATGCACAAAAGAGATTGAAATAGAACCATTTAATCAAGAAAACGCAGATAATAATGAACTGGAAATAAGGTGTGCTGGATTAGTAGAACCGGGGTTAGTTGATAATATAGAATTCCGAAGGTATTTAGAATATGTTGAACGACAAAGATTGTCTAGAGAACAAAGAGAAATCGTAAATTCACGAATTGAAGAAACCACACCTCATCAAGGTTCTACAATTGTTATTATAAACGATTACAATGCTCTCGAAAGCGACGATGAACATTCACAAAATGATAATATGGTTGTTATATCAACACAAGAACGAGTGAAAATAAGAATATATGTATTTTTGGAATTTGCAACAACTCTTGTTATAACCTCTTATATATTAAATATACTGCAATTTTTAATTCTTTTATTATGCTTAACTTCGTCACTTACGTATAAGATGCGATTTAATGATATGAGGTTCTTATCGTTATTTTTTAAAGTTATTTTTATTTCCTATAATGTAGTTCTAACGCAAATTATTTATTATGAACAAATCTTTGTGTACGTTCCTTGGATTATGCTTTCCATTGTTAAATAATATGATATTATACCCATCATATTATTCATGCCTCCAGGCAGATTTGAACTACCGACCTTTGCATTACAAGTGCAACGCTCTACCAACTGAGCTATAGAGGCTTTATAGGATATACGATATTTACTATTGTTTTTTCTTTATATACAAATAAATATAAATAATAATATCTATATTATGATAATGAATATTGTAAATTATGAAGATTTTGAACGCACATTTGGTTTTGACATACCCAATAAATTGAAATATGTTGATAAAAACGGACCACCTAGAACCCATATAGCTTTTTTGAAAAATGAAAGAACAAATAAATTATTGGCTTATGGTGAAGAAAAACGAATACATCAACCAACTTGTGATGATGTACGTAATAAATTTCACGCAGAACAAACATTATTATATAATATCAATAAACTGCGCAATAAAATAAATCCTAATGAGTGGAGGGGTCCAAAAACAATTATATCTGCACGTTTCAGTAAATGTGGATTTATAGGCAATAGTAAATTTTGTTCTTCTTGTGCAAAATTATTATTGAAAAAATGTAGTTCATATGTTGATTATGTTGCATATTTTGAGAATCAAAATTTATGTAAAGTTCCTATAAAAAATATTTGTAAAGACACAACATATAGTACATCACTCCAATATAGACATAACCTTCGCTCTATGAACGCTTAAAATTTTTACCACAATCAAGACACGTCACAAAGATGGTCATTGGTTCATCTGCAGAACGTGTCTGCATCTCGTAATATGTACATCTTTTTGACTTGCAGGTAGAGCGAGGACAGGTAAATAAATCAGTGGATGCCTCTTGCTTATTATTAAATTTGTTTTCATCTCGTATTGTCTTTTCTTTGATCAATTGTTTCCATCGTTCGGGATTAATTTCTTGATGAGACATAAATACGTAGTCGTGTGGGTTTAACTTTCGCTCAATTAAAAGATTTTTTATATGTTCGTTATGACTCATGTTTATCGTAACACTTCGTAAACGGTCTATATATATATCTATAAAATATTTATTATTCCAATTTACTACATAGTTCTTAGACTTACACTCTTTATCAGCATACTCGTATATTGAGTTCTCCATTTGTGTTGTAATGTCATTTGTATCATCACCTAATATAAGTGATAATTTATTTATTATATTCTTACGAAATGTCTCTGGATTACTCACTTCTTTTATCATAATAACCTATTTTTATAGATTATTATTTTGTTTTTATATAGATTCAATTTTACTCATATTCTTCAGAATCGCTTTCATTTTTTTCTACGAAATAATCGCTATCATCACCACTTTCTGAGTTCATATCTTCTTCACTTAATTTACGTTTACTATTACGTTTACGCTTTCCTTCAATTATTTCGCCTTCCTGGTATTCATCGTCCGAATCTATATAATCTTCGTTATCATCATCAGAATCTGCTATAAAACTGTCTTTCATATACCCTTCTTTTGTCAATTCGACTCCTGTTAAGTCTTCCTCTTCCTCATCGCTATCCTCATCACCAATATCTTCAAACCCACCAAATAAAGCCTCGTATATTTTATGCCACATTCTCAATGTTAAATCAGAACCATCTTCATTTATTAATATACTTTTACCGAAATATAATATATCATCAACCGGTGGAGGCAATTCGTATTTGTTTTCTTGACCTGCTTTGCCCGTCGTTTTAGCAAATAATGATATATTATATGTTTTATCATCTACGTCGACTTCCCAAGACGCTTCGTTCTCAAAATCATCACCATTTTTTAATTTCACCACTTTATATAATTCATCTGGTTCTATATCATCCTCTATTTTTTTTTCACGTAAGTCACCGTTTTTATCAATTATGATTATAATTGGCATCTCCTTCTATTTTTTAATAGAATG
>Ga0075480_10002586_pt1 | contig 11630 bp, 16 predicted proteins | sample DEB08_DNA_7_FD_81590 | JGI IMG/M metagenome (GOLD analysis project Ga0075480, IMG submission 81590) | Aqueous microbial communities from the Delaware River and Bay under freshwater to marine salinity gradient to study organic matter... | ecosystem: Environmental > Aquatic > Marine > Coastal ... | reverse complement strand
CATGATTTCTGCGTAGTGGCGGTTGGTAACAGATAAAGGTACTGCGTATTCAACACCGTCAATGGTTGCTTTGATGATGTTGTTTTCTCCGCCAATGGCAACATATCTAGCTGAAGTAATGTTCATCTGTTCCATTTAAAGCTCCGCATCCGCTGTGTAATGAACTGTGATCGCACACCCCGAACTTCCAGAAGGACGTTGGAAATGACATCCACTTGTTTGAATGTGGACCTCATTACAGGTTTGGTTATTATAGTCAGCGACACCAAAGTTTGTGACGTTGCATTTAGCACTGTTACCAGAAGTGTCGTATGCAAGAACAGTGGGAACTCCACGCATTTCTACCTTGAACACAGTAGATGTAAAAATCTCACCACCAGTTGCTGTCCCTGCGACTCCATGTCTTCCTACTGATCCATCAATTGTTGCTGTACCGGGGTTGACACCTTGACCGTAAGATTTTGTATAGTACCGCTGACACAAGGCAAGACTCTCTCCGTATGAAATATGTTCAAACGGGGTCGCAACAGAGCCGACTTCTAGTTGGACTCCGGTAATGTAGAAATCATTTGTACTGCTCATCCAACCTGTATCAGCCGCCGCAGAAACAACAGCATATGATACTCCGGTATCTTCCCATGCGTTAGCAGAAGCGGATGAACGTGAACCACCACTGATCATTTCAAGATTCCAATAGATAACGATACCCGTACCATTATCACTACCACCACTACGACTAGATGTGGGTGCAGGGATGGTTATTGTTTTCTTTTCCCATGTATTAACTGCGTTAATCGTGTATGAAGTTGCGTATCTATCGCCTGTACTTGATGTGTCTCTGTCTGCAAGAGTGAGCGTTACTCCATATGTTGTTGCAAGACTCGATCTAACCCAAAATGAAAGAGTAAAACTATTTCCGGCATCAATTAAATGTGTAATATCTTGATGTTCTAATGCAGTAGTAAAACCATCTCTGTTGTCTGCGCTGAACCCAGAACCTGCTGTTGTGACATTAGTTTTTAATGCGCTAGCAAATCCACTTGGAACAATCGTGGACTGTGTTGATGCCGCAATAACAGCACCTGCACCACCTAATCCATTTGTTTGAAATGCGAAACGATCAGCAACAAACACACCGTTGTCGTTTGTAGTGTTGCCACGCTGTGCCACCTGCATCGCACCATTAATAATCAGATTACGCCGACCACCGATCTGGCCTACATTCAAATAAGTAGCAGATAATGCCGTTGTCGGTTGAAGTTCTCCGGCATTAATCACATCACCATCACTATCAACAGTGAACAGTGAGCTTGAAATTTCTCCGGTTGACTTAATAGTTAATGGCATTATGGTGCCTCCACAGCATTAAGCTGTTCCTGTGTTGGTTGCGCTAGTGTTGGGTGTTCCCACCGTTCAATGTACCAACCAATAACGTCATCATCTTTGCGTAAACTGATTGTTCCGGTGGAAGGACTAACATCATTAGTTGTAATATCTGGATAAATTACCTGTATTTTTTCAAATAGACCCATTATGCTTTCCTCACCAAGGCACCAGTAAAATATGTAGCCGCACTTGCTCCGCTATTTGTAGTGTGAGAGCCGTTTATATACGCATAGACTTCAAGATAGTCTGTTGATCCGTTCATATAAACAAGTTGTGAACCTGTAAACGCCCTAACTCCTGCCCCACCTATGAAATTACATATTGCAGAATAAACTGACCCGTTCATGTAAAGATACACAGCGCCTTCTCTTTCACTAGATGTAGCAACATACCAACCTGCGTTGACTTGATAATACCCCGCTACTTGAGGCGTAAACTTACTTGTTGAGGTGTCATAATCAGAGTCCACATTCCACCTAGTAGAGTCATATGTAATTTTTTGAGTACCTGTGCTAAGTGCCTGACCAGAACTTTTATACGCAAAGAATGTTGGCCCTGCATTTTGAATAATATCGCCTGTTAAATTACCCGCAGGAATATCGCTTGCACTCGTCAACACCGTCCCCGCCTCATCTGGCAGAGTCAGTGTGCGGTCTACTCCGGTTCCTGCGGGGGCGGCGACAGTAAACGTGGCTGTTCCCGATGCGTTGCCTTGGATTGCTACCTTAGACATTATGGAGTCTCCTGAGCGTCCAGATGCGCTTGATAAGCCGCCCGTACTTCTGCTGTGTGCATAGCAGTACAGATCGCTTGAACTTCTGCTGTCTCACCTGATGCGTCATCCAGTGGTGATACAACGTGACGATGGAAAGAGCGTGAAAGCTCTGCACCGTCTTCTGAAACAATCGTGGCTGTACGAACCTGAACGTGCTTGTAGTCGCCTACGATTTCAATCTTGTCTACTTTTACTGTTTTCGTTAGTGCCATTGTTTATTTCTCCTGTCCGCCCAGTGAATCCACACGGGGTAATTAAGATGTTGTGTAGTAAGTTCCCGCTACCATAGTGTATTTTGGGTTGCCAGTTACGGTGCTTGCGACATTCACTGAGCTATTGGTCATGAAAGTAAAAGAAGTTCCTCCACTGGTAAAATAACCCTGATCTGCATTACTTGTGTAGTTGTTGTGCGCCGCAGTTCCCACTGAATAAGTAATTACGGGAAATGGAAGACCAGAAATAATTGCGGTTACTGAGCTAGTAACATTTAGTGTGGCGAACACTTGAATATGAACAAGCGCACCTGTCTTGACATACTTACCAGTTGCCGTGGTAGCCGAACCGGCAAAAGTTGCAGTCCACTCACCTTCTTCATAGTCATCCAGTTTATTAGTTGCGGCTATACCGCCTAGATAGACACCGCCATCTAGATATAAATCTTTGAACCCTGCTGACGTTGAACCCAGATCAATCGCATTATCACGATACGCTCCTGCCGTTGTACAAGGGTTGATTGCCGCACCATCAAAACGTAACCCGCTATCTGATCCAGATGGAGACGCTACATATAATGCTGTACTAATGCTCCCCATCGACCCGACTGTTGCGTTGTCTTTCTGAAGAATAATCAAGTCACCATCGGTAGTGTCACGGTTGAACGTGGCCGACTCATTACTTGTAATGTCTGTTGTGATTCCGTTAGAACCGTCTAATGTAATCGCCATCTTACACCACCACCCATCTTGATCCTGTTGCAACAGAAACGGTCACGCCTGTATCTACCGTGATCGGGCCTGCCGAAACTGCGTTATAACCAGAGGCTAAATCCTGATCCGCTTCGATCAGAGCTTTGTTAGCCCAGAAACCTGTATCAGTAGAGTTACCACCACCGACTGCTCCCCAGGAAGTGCCGTTGTAGCCTTCAAACTGAGACTCAGTTGTATTGAACCGCAAGAAGCCCGCAGCAGGAGAGCCATCACGTTGCGCTGTCGTACCTACAGGGAGTGCTGCCGATCCAGTTGTAGCGGTCTCATCTACCTTGGCATCAAGCTGTGTCTGAATTGCTGAAGTTACGCCATCAACGTAGTTGAGTTCTGCAGCTGTAGGGGTGATTGCCGTACCACCAACCTTCCAGGAACCCTGAGTTAAATTCGGTGCAATGGCGGTAGTACCGTCAAGAAGATCGTCGATATCATCAAGATTATCATTGATCTTTGTTCCCCATGTATCCTCTGAGGCTCCTACCTCGGGCTTGGTTAAGCCATAGGTGGTTGTCGTTGTGTCAGCCATTTCAAGCTACCTCTGTCCAACTAGTTACATTATAAGACACGGGAGTCCAGGTTTGTACATCCTCGCTGACCTCAGTCCACGTTTGAACGTCTACAACCTCTCCTTCCCATTTCAATCGAGCGCTGCAAGTAAGAGAAGCGCCAAACGTTTTTCTAATCTCTAGCTCGCGGACTCTCTCTACACCGCACACGCTAGTTACAACCCCATTCACCTGGGCTTGGCCTTGCTGAATTCTTTCCGCAGCACCAACGTTAACTGAGGAGGTCTCAACGATAGACTCAAAGAGCTTTACTCGCTCTCCGTTAGACGTTAGCGATGCAGAGACCGTTGCTAACGCTTGCCCATGCTGAATTCTTTCTGCGCTTGCTACTACTGTCGATGATGACGATATAGCTGCCGACGCATTTGCTGTTATGTTCGCTGACGCAGTAGCCGATGCACTAACTGTCGCAACAGCGGCTCCGTCTACATACTTGGTGACACCCCAATAAGCATCACCGTAATTGCCAACGCCATAACCGCGAGCCATTTACTAATCCAGCGTAATGTCTAAATCACCAGCTGGAACGCGAAAAACATCTCCAGAAGCAATTGTCTTACTAGCAGTCAACGCAGCATAAGCCATCAGGTTCCCAGCCGTTGACGCATCGTATATACCAACGTGTGTTACAGACCCATAACTTGCTGTCGCAGTAGGGTACTCAATCGCAGCTGTGTTTGACGCTGTATTACCTGACACGGTGAACGCGACTGACTGTCGAGCGTATGAAGTGCCTGAAGTGGTTACCTCTGTGCCTGACCCATCTTCCGCAGGGTTTGAAGTGAACAGTGCTAGATACAGTGTGCCTGGTGCCGTGTAAGCATTACCACCGAAAACGTGGTCTAGGATTTCTGTTTCTAGATAATTTGAGAATGACATTATCCGAGTCCTCTAATGTTTAAGCGAATGCCTGTGCCTGAGTTTTTAACACGCTCAGATTGGTTGTTTAGATTCTGAACCGCTGCCGAGTACATCTGCGCCCATACAGCGACACGAGTATCTTCTGCAAGGTAAGGGGCTGAATGCAGCAAAGCGCCATACAGGTAGATGTCAGGAGCAGTTTCTAACAACCAATTGCTCGTATTGTCATCTGCCAAAGCAGGGATCTTCTGGTAGTACAAAAGCTCAAAGTTAGTCGACTCGCTTGGTGTCGGGAACAACTCAAACTGGCTGTCAACGTGACAGTAGAACACTGGTGTTCCTGCTGCGTCCTCTGTCTTTGCCCGCTTGTCCGCCATACCAGATAAGCTGATTAGCTCAACCACAGAAGTCCCGCTACCAGTAAGAATGAGGCGAATCGTCTCAAGCCAATCACTAGGGATCTGCATATACTGATCGCCTTGATCCTGGACGCTTTGGGCTCGAGACTCCATTGAATAGTGACGGATCTCTCGGTTCATCTGAGCCTCAGCAAGCTGAATGAACGTCGGTATAGCAGTCGTCAAATCATCGCGGTTCAAGAAGTCCGCTATCGTCGTCTGCAATGTTGCATAACTTGTGATTGCCATTATTCGCCTAAAAGCTCCTTCGCAATATCGTCAGCTGAAGCACCTGTTCTGCCAGCAAGCCGAGCCTTGACAAGACCCTCTAGAAGTGAATTGTACTCTGCTCTTTCTTCTTCCGATAGGTTCTCGCCTACTTTGTACCTTTCGTTCCTCATCTGATAAGGACTCTTGGCTGCGCTATCCTTTGCCTCAAGCGCTGCAATGCGAGATGCCCTTTGTGTAAACAGTGGTCTCAAAGCAGCCTTCTCATCTGCGTTCAAGCCAGTGAAGCCATCAATAACCTTTGCCTGGTCAGGAACGTCTACGCCCACCTTGCCTACCCTCTCAACGTCTTTAACATCTCTGAATAGCTGCACTTCTTTTGCGTCTCTAACGGCTGAAGGATCAATGTCCTTGTAGAACGCATCAATCCGGTACTCTTCGACGTTATTGAATTGCACACCATCGAAACCAGCGTCTAAAGCCTTCTGCGGATCTTGACCGAGATCGTCCCACTGCTTTCTGCCTTCTGGAGTGCTGATATCTAAAACCTTGAACGGGCCTTGTGCCTTGTAGACAGCGCCAACAGGTTGATCGCCAAGCTCACCACGAGTAAATGCCTTTGACAGCAGCGGATCATCAGAGGCGCTAATTGCTGGCAATGCTCCAAACTCGGTGCGCTGACTCTTGTCTACACTCAAGCCTTTGAGGTCTGTGTTCGTTGAGCCGTGATAAAGGCTATCGTACTGAACGACGCCAGGTAGATCGTCCGCCCTTCTTCCAACAACTCTCATGGCTTGTTGAGCAGCGTTCTTGCCAGCATCAACCATTGCCATTCCTGCTCCGGCTATCTTATTGCCTGGGATAAAGTTGGAAGCTAGAAGGGCAGCATTCAGGAACGTCCGCTCCTCTGGATTATTGACCATGTTCATAACGTCAGCCGCGATACCTGTCCCTGCTCCTATAAACGGGATCGGAGAGGTGACTAATGCAGCCTTGTCTAGGAGGCTCATGTTGTCCCAGGTTTGCGTCGCCAGGTCAGCAGCCGTTCCGCCCAGGCTTGTCGCTCGATCCAGGACGCCAGGTGATTCATTCCCTACTGCGCCCATGAGATATGGCATGCCGACGTTATCTGGGTCAAACGCTGCACCCTCAAGCCTTACAGACTCAGGGCTGACGATGCCGTAGTTGGTCATGCCGTAGCCTTCGGTGAGGTCTGTGATTTCATCGCCACCAAGACCCATGCTCTCAGCAACCAAACGGGAGGCTTCATAGTTCCCGCCTGGGTCATCGACGTTTTTGATTTTCACGCCTGATGCGTAATCCATATCAATGGAATCCTTCGCGCCACGCTGCCCTGTTACAAACTGCGCTAAATTGTCGGTTGACGTGTAGGTTGGATCATCTGGATTAACACGGGTGATAGGAACCTTCGTACCATCAGGCATTACAATGTCGTTGAGAGGCATCTCTAGATTCTCCCACATTGATCCTTCGGCATTGTAGGAAGCGTAATTCTCAGGATTAACGTATAAGCGATATCCTGCGTTACCCGTCCCAGGATATGTGTCAGCACCAGATCGGCCATAGCCAGCAGTCACGGCAGGGTTATCAGATGCCCATAAAATGCTACCAGGACGAACCTCAGTAGCACCCTCAAGGTTTCCAGAGTGGTATACAGGGTCAATGAAATTCTGCTCAACACGACGAGCTTCACGGGACGCTGCGTCCATCGGTAGTTCGCCAGTTGCTATCTTGGTTGCTGTCCCACGGGGGAAGCCCATCATCTCAATCTGATCAACAGCGCTTTCTAAGGGAACTTCCTTGTTTGCGACTGCTGCAACGATATCGTCCCAAATTGATGCCATGCCCTGCGTCCGATAGAGTTTTCCAGGACTCTATACTACACCAGAAAGGTTTCTGCGAATAGGCTGGCCCCAGGACTCGGACTGGACTCGATACCCAACCGCAAAGTAACGCATCGCATCAGAACCGTGAGACGTCCAATCGTGCTTTGGCCTACCTCGCCAAGTCTTGCCTTTCTCATCAAAGTCACGCTGGTACTGACGCAGTGCTTCAATCCCTCGATCACACTTCTCAGCGTCAAACCAGCAGCGGTCAAGCATCATCCGCACCTGTTGAATACCGTCGTCCACCATCAGTTTCGGAGCAATCTCAACAGGACGAACGCCCAGGCTGTCCAAGGTCTCTAGGCGAGACTTCCCAGTACCCAACTCTTTCACTTGAACGTCATGCGGGAGGATGTGGTAGTCGTAAGCGTACCCCTTCTCCTGCAAGACATGAGCGTAGTGGTCAAGACCAACGCCACTGCACTCGTAGTAATCAATCGCATGGAAGTCACCATTCGGCATTGGCTGCATGAACCAAATCGCAGTGCTATCGCCAACACCTAAGTCCCATGACGTTATAACGCCAATGGTTCTGTCGTACCGTACCGAGGTGATTCGTTCCTCAGTAGTTGCAGCCTTCATCTCTGTGCCGTAGTACGCACCCGCAATTGCTGCCTCAAAGCTGCATTCAAACTCCTGCTCGTACCGATCCTCCCCCATGATCTTCCTGGCTTCTTCTAACTCATCGTCGTCCAGGTAATCAGTTTCGGATGCCTTATGCATGGCGCAGTACCAGGATTGGTCTTGCAGCGCTAAGTGGTAAGTCTCCCAGAACTCGTTTTTGCCCTTGGGCGTACCAATGAACGTTGCCGAGCCCTTCCTGTCCGCAAGCGCTGGTCTGATGACTGTAGGCCAAGCGCCAAGAGGGAAGTCAGCCGGTTCATCAAGAACCACGCTGTCAAAGTAAAGCCCACGCATAGCATCATAGTTATCTGCACCGAATAAGCGCAGACGAGCGCCATTAGGAAAATCAATCCTAAGCTCCGACTCATTAACGAGGCAACCAGGGACATTCTTGGTGAACTCCTTTGCATAGTCCCAGACGATAGCTTTGGCCTGTCGGTAGTACGGAGCAATGTATGCCACCCGCACTTGAGGTCTTTGCAGCGTTAGGGCAGTTCTAATCAGGTCATTGATTGCAGCAACGGTCTTGCCGAAACGACGATGCGCGACAATACACGCAAAGCGCTCGGCTCGACTGTGGTACGGACGCATCTCAGGACGAGGCTTGTAGTTGATCTCGATGACCTTCATCAATCCTGCCACTTGAAAGCAAGCGGAGCGTTCTCGTCACCTGATAACTGGATATCCTGCTTATCGGTTTGACCGAGCGTATTTTTGCCAAGCCACACCAGCATGGTTGCGTTGCCATCTGTCGCTGCTTTCCACTGAGCGCGTCTTAAAGAGGCCTTTCCCTCATGCTGATGCTTTTTATATAGCTCCGCAAAACTAGATGCTTCGAGCCAATCCGTCTCAGCGATTCGCCTGGACAAAGTGTCCTCGGAGAAACCATAGATTCCACAGATTTCCTCTGCGGTGCATTGAATACGAATCAAGCCAATGATCTTCTGCCATTCATCATTGGTTATCTCAATCCGTGGTCTGCCCACCGGTTTGTCTGACATTCTTCACCTCACTGAAGGGTCGGCCATCCTGCTCAAGCAGAGCCTCCTTCCCTGTAAATTCTTGCCATCTTTGAACGATCACGTCGCAGTACTTTGGATCTAACTCCATCGCCCTACCACGTCGTCCATACTTCTCAGCGGCGATTATAGTCGTGCCTGAACCGCCAAAGCTATCCAGTACGATGTCGTCGCCCTTCGTATTATTTAACATCTGATAAGCGAATAACTCCACAGGTTTCATCGTTGGATGTTCTGTAGAGCGAGTCGGGCGGTCAAATTCCAGGACGGTTGTTTGCTTTCTATCCGATGCCCAAAGGTGTCCTGCACCTTCCTTCCATCCGTAGAGACAAGGTTCATGTAGCCAATGGTAGTCCTGTCTGCCCATGACCATTGTTTGCTTCTTCCAGATCAAGCATTGCCTGACCGTCCAACCAACGTCGTGCGCAGCTCCTCGGAAGTTATAACCCTCAGAGTCAGCATGCCATATATAAAACACAGCCCCTGCTTTCATCACCGCATCTGCTGCCGAGTACGAATCACGCAGGAACTCCCTGAAGTTAGAGTCACCCATTTGATCGTTCTCAATCGTTAGCGCGTCCTTTGTCTTGCCGACATACGCTACGTTGTACGGAGGATCAGTCAGCCACATATCTACTAACTGATATTCACACAGCTTTTCCACATGGTCTATGGATAAGCTATCACCGCACATGACTCGATGCCTACCGAGTATCCATACATCACCAGGCTCCGTTACGGGATCGTCTGGGATATCAGGTACAGCATCCGCATCGGTTTCACCGTCGGTTGTTTCTGCCATTAAGTCCTTGAGGAAGTCGTCCTCAAAGCCAAGGACGTTCAGATCAAAGTCTAAGTCCTCTAACGCGCCTATCTCGAGTTTGAGTTTGCCAAAGTCCCACTCTGCGTTGAGAGCAAGTTGGTTGTCTGCGATAACGAGTGCTTTTTGTTGAGCCTCGTTTAAACCCGTGATTACGATAGACGGGACTTGTGTCATCCCCATGCGTTGGGCAGCAAGTACACGCCCATGCCCTGCGATGATCCCACCTTCCTCGTTGACTAGAATGGGGTTCGTAAAACCGAACTCTTTGATTGATGCGACTAACTGCTCCACCTGGGCGTCACTATGCAGCCTTGAGTTGTTTGCGTAAGGCACTAAGTCAGAGACGTTTTTTATGGCGAATTTGTACATTAAAATTCCTCTAAGTGTTTGATTGTATTACTGATAGCTGACAAATTCAATCCTTCCGGTGACACCTTCAGCACGTTTTTTTTCCAGGGTTTTAAGCTCCTCGCGGTAGTGTTTTGCGATGTCTTTTTCCTCGAGTTTGGATACCTTGACGATGTTCTCTCGCTTTTCCCGCAGCAGATCAATGTGACCTTGGCCCAACGTCTCGGTCAGCCATAGCGTAGCGTCGAGAGGATTGCCTCCAAACCATTGGTGACACGAGAAGCATAGAGCTTGGGCATTATCGCCACACCAACGAATAGTTCTCGCTCTGCGTCCAAAGATATGGCTGCAATGCAGTCCTGTTGATCCCTTGTCGTATTGCTTGTGACACCGTTCGCAAGTCCAGTCGTTACGCTCCCTGACGCATTTGCTGAACGCTGAATCAGCAGGGCTTATCTTAATTGCCATAAAATTTCTCCCAGGCGGGTGGTTCTTCTGAAGGCCAAACGACACTGACGCCAAGGCGCTCAGAGGTAAATACGTTCATCTGCTCGTACAATTCCTGCATCTGCTTTGTGGTCAGCTTCGCAGTTGAGTCCAACTCAGGAAACATGGCTTGCATCACAGGCTTGATCATCTCCTCCTTCACATTCTCCTTGGTTGGAGAAATTGGGACTTTGACCACGGTACGCATATCCTCGTAACCCGCCTCCCTGAGAGCCTGGGCTAACAATTCGGCATATTTGTGGAGCGAGCGATTTTGTCTAATCGTCCGTTGCTTTTCCTCAGACACTCAAAGCCTCCTGCTCATCAAGATTAGGCCAAGGCAAGCAACCGCGATCAGGGGCAGCAACCCACTGCTGTGATTCTTCGTGGAACCAAAAACCCCACGTTCCTTCGTACTCACCGTGACGATGCTTTGCCACGCGAATGAAACCTGTCGGATCATCAGGCGCTCCATCAAGGTTGACCGTTCGCCTCGCTACAATGATCACGTTGTCTGCAAGGTCAGTAATCTCACCCGCGCCCTTGATTGAGTGCTTGTCGGGTACTTCAGATTCGTTAGCGAGCTTTCTCATATGGACTACCAGGTGGATGTGTACGCCCTCATCTTTCGCGAGTGACGTAAGCTGATCGACAAAGTGTTTCTGAGAGTTGTAATCGTCTACGCCCAACCCGCATTTGACGAGACTATCCACCATCACGTGTTTGATCCCAAGTTCTCTCGCGCAGTATCTAACCATGCCGAACAAGGCTCTCTGCTGCACGTTCCCCACTTGGTTGTAGATCCATATTTGCCCAACCAACCGAGAAACAACACGCTCTGCGTAAAGGCGAGTCGGGTTAGATGTACCGCAAGCCTGTCTCATCATTCGGGCGAGCGTGGCTTCAGGGAGCATCTCCATCGAGGCGATGACCGTTGGCTGTTTAAAAAATAAAGCCGCCTGCCCCATAACTAGAGACTTACCGTTACCGTTCACCCCCGCCCATATTGTTAGCTCCCCGTCCCGAAACCTGAACTTGTCCCAAGTTTTAGGCCAGGGAAGAGTGTCCCCTGTCGGGTGCTGACTGTCGGTGAGACGGCTGTAAGCCTTTTCAAAAAAGTCAGATGGCTGTTGTACCTTCTGCGCGATCTCCTCGGTTTCCTCCAAATAGCGCTCAAAGTCGATGTCCTCCAATGTCAAACTACTCATTCCCAACTAATCCCCTCT
>Ga0075480_10002585_pt1 | contig 11631 bp, 12 predicted proteins | sample DEB08_DNA_7_FD_81590 | JGI IMG/M metagenome (GOLD analysis project Ga0075480, IMG submission 81590) | Aqueous microbial communities from the Delaware River and Bay under freshwater to marine salinity gradient to study organic matter... | ecosystem: Environmental > Aquatic > Marine > Coastal ... | reverse complement strand
TGCCATGCCGCTCTGCTTCAAAAACTCTTCGCCACCAGCTGTAACAAATTCTGTGCCAGCGTCTACTAGACCTTGAGCACCAGCTCTCAGACCAGTTTTGACTGCCCGGCCTGCCTCTTGCAGCTGGCCTGTCACTTTTTCTCCGGCCTCTTTCAAATCATCAGAACCAACACCAAACAATTCGAACTTGGGGTCAGGCTTATTAACAGCGCCCATAACGTAGCGCTTCGCTTCAGCTGCTTCATATGCGTCTAGCTGTTCGCTTTCATAATCCATCAACGAATCCCCTGCTTCTGGTAGCTCATAATAACGCGAACTAAACCAAGTATCGTTGCGTCTTCTTGATTTTTGGATCTAGCCCATGCTAATGCAGACGCCGCCGGGCTATCTACGTCTATATCAATATCTTGATACTTTTCACCTAAAGTTTTGAATGTTGTTAAATAACCAATAAGCGCGTCTTTCATCATGCCTTTGAATTCTGCTGCATTCTCTTTGTTGATCTCGCGCGCCTTTTGAAAAAGTTCTTGATAGGTGGCACCTTGACCACCCCCCTTGTCTTTTGGCGTGTTCATCCATTCTGTAAGTTTATATAAACTTTGCTGATACATCTCATTAGACGCCTCACCCAAAGCATTGTTTGTATCTTTGAACTCTTGATATTTTGTCGCAGTCCCAATTAAAGCCTTTGCAGCTTGGAAACCTTCTGAGTTTTCTTGCTCTAAATCAGAATATGCTTGCTTGTAATCGCTGTCGGAAAGCTCGTTAGCTAGGCTTTCAATTGTTTCCGCGCTAAGTGTATTATTAGATTTTGCGTTACCAATAATGCGCGTTGCGTTTCTTGTTGTTTCAATTTTGGTGTCTTCGTTAGTCTCTGTTTTTTTCAGACCCAAAACAGCTTCAGCATTTCTGCGCTGAGTTGCAGTATACCAGTTATTTTCGAGCAGCGTTTTATGTTTAGCTATGCCTTCTGCCAGCGCGTTTTCATCGCTTGTGTCTGTGTTGATGATTTCGCTAAACGTTGTTTTGTTGTTTTCATCAGCCGCAATGTCTGCAGCGTCAGATTTTTCGCGGCGCTCAGTGTCTATCTTTTCTGCCAACGTGAAAAGACTGTTTAACACTTTTTGCTTATCATCTGAATCCATTTGAGCCAAAGCGCTGTTCAAAACCAGATCTGTGCTTTCACCATTTGTTATTTGCAAAGCAACAGCTGTAGCGCTGTCTGAACCTTGGAACAGCGACAAGGCTGTGCCACGCACTATCTGTTCAGTAGCCGTATCAACTCGCGTCATAAAGCCTTTATCATCAATAGTGCCGCTAGTTTTGCCAAGCGATATAGTGCCGTCCCTTGTGTTAAACAGCTTTGAAAAAGCATCAGCCCTAGCCTCCACATCTAACGATGTGTTGGAAATTGTTTTGACAGACTTATCAATAGCAGTGTCTAGGTTGCCCCGGTCAAACTCAACAATTCGGGTGTTATTCTGTTTTGTAAAATCAATAATCTGAGCACTGACTAGCTCTTGCCCTCTGGACATAAATTTGGCTTTTGCGTTCCGGCCAGACAAAAGTGGCTGGTTGTCGCTGCTAACAGCTAGACCGCTATTATACTTTTTTAGCAGACCATTCATTTTGTCTTTTGTTTCTTGCTCTGCCGCTACTGGGTCAGGAGACTTTAAAGCATCTTGCTGAATGTCTGACAGTTCTTGCAGCATCATTGCTTCTGCTTGGTCTACTTGGTTTTGCGTTTGTATCTGCATTTTTTTGATGCCGATTTCGGCTATCAGGTCACCCATTTGCGACATAGCCTTGCCGGGGGCGGCAGCTGCGCTAGCACTTACAGAAGCATTGAATAGCTGACCGCCGCCAGCATTGTTGCGCTTTACTTGTCGATTATATGTAGGAACGCGCATTGTACCCCCTATGCCGTATAGATGCTATAGCCAGTGCTAGCAGCTTTAGTAATGCCTTGAATACGCATTGCGCGCGCTTGGTTCTTCGCGTCATAAAGTGCGTATTCGCCTTTCAGCCTTTCATTAATGCTTTGCTCTTTTAAATCGCTAGCCTGAGCAGCTGCATTAATTTCTATTGTTTGCATGTCAGCTTCTGCCTCTGTCGCATTATCCAACAAGACATCGAGCGCTGTGCCCGAACTGGCAACAACACCGTTTTTGCGCTGGGTCTGAGCAGCTGCGTCATTGAGCTCTCTAAACTCTTCTCGAAACCGCACAATTTCCTGACCAGCTTGGAAAACCTTCTGCTGTGCCCGGTTGTCCAATACGTCAGCATTTCTATCTGTAATGCGCTTGTTATACTTGGCGCTATCTTTGACGCCTTGCGCCGCCGCTTCGGAACCAGCCAAAGACAAGCCAGCGCCTAGCACTGCCATTTCTACGCCCATTATCTCACCTTTGAAAATTGAATATAGTTATGTCCATCAGGGCTGTACTTTCTCAACACACCCTCTTCTTGCATTTGTAGAAAAGAGATCCAACGCCGGGCGTTAGGCCAATCCTCCAAAATGTGCGCCTGCACCCGGTGAAGATTATGGACTTCCATAATCCCGTCTAGATGAATGCGTAATTCTTTGACTATGCTTTTTGTGAACTTGTGAATTAGATGTGAACTTAAAAACCAAGCTTCACCCACGCCGTCCCACACAGGATAAATACCGCCACATGCCACTATGTTGCCGTTCACAACAGCTGTGAAACTCATGTCTTTTACGACCATATTGTTAACAAATCGTGAAATTTGAATAGGTGGCCGAAATGATTCATCGTTGACCTGCCCATCTAAAATTGACCGGGCATGTCGCTCTTCAAACTCTACTAAAATCATTTATCAAAAACAGAAACAGTTGGAAAGATAGCAAGCAAGCTTGTTGGCAAAGGCTGGTCTTGTTGCACTACTATTGTAGCATCATCATCAAACCCGCCCCTAAATTCTATGGTCTTGTCACCAGTAAACAGCGGCACCGCCTGACCCATGCCAGCTGCGCTGCTTCTAAAAGGTATAGTGTCTAGCTCACTTGTGCTTGTGCCTACCTTCAAACCGACAGAGCGGTACAAACGAACAGTTACCTCTGATATGCGTTTTGTTTTGCCCTGAGCGCTTCCAGAAGCGCTGCCAGCATCAATTCGCAAGGTTTCTACCCTGCTAGTAAAGCCAAGCCCCACATGCACCTTAGTGGCGCTTCTATCGAGTGTTATCTGGCCGCTTGATACAGTCTTGTCAGGGTGGGTACTGCCGTCAGCTAAAATCTGCACGGTTTCGCCTTCTAGGTGGCCTAAGCCGCTAATTACGGTAGCAGCTGACCCGCTATAGGTTAGGCCGCTATCAACAAAAAATGCATCTGTTATATCTGTGCCAAAATCAAACCCAGAAAGATATTCAACATAGCGCTTTGTAGCGCCATCGATTGTGCGCTTTACTATTAAATAAACTTGGTCTTCATCTAAATCGCCCGGTATTACCGCAACGCTCTCAACCTTAGCATCAGTGCCGCCTATGATGTGACGCTGCCAAGCGACCACTTGCTCTTCCCTGCGATAGGTCATGCAGGCCATTACGCCGTCTGACCTAACACACCATGCCACGCTGTCCGGCTCTTGTTGATAAGCAAACTCATCTATGCCGCCTTCCGTAACATGCTCTGCTAATATGGTCATATCAGGCGCCACATAGCTGTCGGATTCATTGCTAAACACTAACTCACGCATTTTTCGTTTAGCGCGCTGCAAAAACAGCGTGGCATTGCCTACCTGCATTGGCTGTATATCAGCGCTGCCATATGTGGTCTGCTGTTTGATTTGCGTATTTGTTGGGTTAAGTGGTTCGTCAAATCCTGATGCCCGGACAACAAACTCGCCGCCAGATGTACCGACAATAAGGTTTTTGCCAGAAGCCAAGTAACGTATCACGTTTACTTCATTCGAGCCAATCGTATAGACCAAACCATCATCTGCATCTGTGCCGCGCTCGAAGTTTTCGAAATCGCCGCCCTGGCTAAAAAAGATCGTTTGCGGCTGAGTAGCTGTGCCGCCAAACACTAGTCGCTGTTCGTAGAACGCGACAGCGCGCGGCCAGCCAGTAGTGTCTGAGAAAGCCCCCAGCTGCCATGCATTGTCAGCTATTAAATCGCCTGCCAGCGTAAAACTGCCGCCTGCACTCTCTGCTGCTACATCAATGCCCGGCGCCAGGGTGATTACCGTGTCTGTTACATCAACAATCAGCATGCCGCTGCGGTTGTTGCTAGAGGTGCCGCTGGATGTAATTTTCATACCAGACTTAAAACCTTCAGCAACAAAATCACCAGAGCTATCTTCAATGCGGTCATTGTGCTCTAGCCCGGTAGCATCAGGGTCACCTTCATGAAATGAAATAGTGGTAGATGTATAGCTAGGCATCAATTCACTGCGACCATCTGCCAAAGCTTGAACCGTTGCGGTTACAGAAGTTGCAGAGCTATACGCAGTAATTTTTGCAAAACCCTGATGCAGCTTTACAAGGCGGCCAACATCAGTGCTAACAAAAGTGTTTGCTGATGCTGTAATAGTTACGCTGCCAGTTCGGCTGTTCGATGTCAGCGTGGTGCTAGTGAGGTTGGTATCGCCCATCGCGCCGCGTTTTAAATCGACAGTGTCTATCGTCCAAGCAGTGTGGCTGGTGCGCGTAATCTTTCTAGGCGCATAGTTTGGGTGCACCAAATACATAATGTCGGCGCTCTGGGCAAACTTCAGGCCGGGCAGGTCAGCAGTGGCATATGGCGTTACAACCTCTACTGGGCTGCCGCTAGATACGACCACGCCGCCATCTTTAAATATACGAAAATAGTTATTGCCGAATTCAAGAATGTAAGCCTGTTCGACATTAAACTGAAAAGGTATCAGCCTAGTTTTATTTGCGCTGGTTTTGACCTCGCGCACAAACCTGGTGCCAGGGCGGCGAGTTAAACCGCCATGCGGCTGAACAACAAAGTTTTGTATTATCTGCGCGCCGTTGTCATATCGCCCTAGATCTGTCCGACCAAACAAACGCGGCGATAATTCGCCAGCTGTAAAGTTTTGCTTTGCGGTGGTAATCTTTGGCATTAGTACCTCGCGGCAATAAAGATATCGCCCTCAGAATAATCTTTAGCATTCTGATTGGTGATATTGTCTGGCGTTCCTTCAGTCGCATCAACAAACCGCGCTTCACGCAGCTTATCTTGATACATATTTTGCATTTGCTGCATAAGGTTATTGCTGTTTACAAGCGCATAGCTAATGTCTGCTGCCAGCCGGGCAGCGATACTTTCTATAAGCAGCATGTCATATTCGTTGGGGTCTGTTATTCGAGCTACATACAAGATCTTGCAGGTGCTCTCATTGGTGAGAATTTTGCGCCCTTCTACTTTGTGCACTGTGTCTGGGTCTTCTAGACGCAGCAAGCGCAAGCAATATGGATCTGTGGGTAGGGTAAATTGATTTGCAAAATCAAAAGCAGGCTTTGCAGTGTCAGCTGCCAGCGTTGCCCGGCGCAGCAAACAATTCCAGGGGTGTGAACGAAAAACGGCATCGCGCACAAAATCATAGCGCTGGTTGCACACCCTGGCAGCCTTGCTGTCTTCGGTCAGCGACAGGATGTTTGACGCGCCAATCATGTTCAGCGCTGAGTTACAGATATCGACAACGGATGCCATGCTTTAACCCTCAAAGTAAAAAGGGGCAGCCGTGATGGCTACCCCAAAAGTTTTTAGTCAATCACATACAAGATGGTCACTTCGATAGACCCTGTACCAGCTGCACCGCCCATAGTGACGGTGACTGCTACGCCATCTTCGTTTGCATCAATTTCAGTGCCTGAACCCAGCGCCAAGGTAGCCAAGATGTCTGCCTTGCCTGCTGAAGTTGAAGCAGCTGCTGCCTTGTATGCTGCTGCCGCTGCTGACACTGCAGTACCTGCAGCGTTAGTGTGTGCGGCATAGCCTACAGACAGAGTGGTTGAGGAACCCAGTGCATCATGTGCAAGCGAACCCTGAAGGATTCGTGCGCCGTCTGGCAAAACGAACATTTCGATAACGTCACCAGACGCTAGCGCAGATGCTTCATAAGTGCCGTGAGCAACACGAACCCGACCAGCAAGTTCATTTGCTTTGTTCATGACAACAGGAATAGCGCGTGAATTAGTGCGCTGTGTTGAATATACAGTAGCCATAATTCAGCCTCCTTACTCTGAACATTTGATTTCGATTACTTTTGCCTCTTCCATCCGGGTAGCCCCGATAGATTGACAATAGTAAACTTGAGTCGCGTAGCTCTTATCAGCACGTTCATCAATTCTCGCTGTCGGTTCCTTACCGATAGCCAGCTTCATGCCGTCCTGAGCCCATGCAAATACACGGCGGTCAGAAGAGCCATCAACAGGCAAGCGGTTCGAAATTATGAAGCGGAACCCGACAAATTCTGAGATAGCCCCAGTAGCCAGCGCACGGACAGTGTTGAAATCTGCCGATGTCACTGTGGTGTTATTCAGAAGGTCAGAAATTTGCTTCGGCGAACATACGATGAAACGCGGGATAGATGCATCAACGCTTTCCTCATCCAACTTTTGCTTTGCTTCAACAAGCTTGGCAATAGTTAGACCACCAGATGCTGCTGCAATCTGATTGCCTGCTGGGAATGCAGTCGATGTTGAACCATCTTTGCCTGTTTTGGCTGTGCCATAAAAAGCAGAGATGATAACGTCATCCATTGCGCGACCCATTGCTGCAGCTGCTGCACGGGCATAGCTGCTTGTTGGATCAATTAACAGACGCACCTTGTCCTGATCATCAACCAAATCACCATATTCGTAATCCGACAGAGTTACCTGACGGCGTGAATGGGGTGTATCGACAATCGGTGTATCGGAATGTCTGCTAGTTCTCAGGACAGCAGCTGCGCTACCAACCTGATCAAAGAATGCCTTTTCACCGTTAACAGTTTCGACATCTACTGAAGAACGCAGCAGAGAACCCATTTGCTGTGACAGCATCTGGATGTTTGACGAAAACTGATTAACAAAGGCGGTATCGATTTGAACACTCATATCAACCTCGTTTGTTGTTCAATTTTAGGGATTGCTGCGCTTGGTTATCTGACGAAGGTCAGGCCATGCTGCTAGTTACGCTAGCTAGTCGGCCTTACTCATAGGCTTACGCTGGGGGGCGCTTTGCTTATCCCCAGATTTCACCCACTTAAAGTAGGTATCTGCTAAAGCTACCGGGTCTTTGATGTTTTGCACCGACCCATAGCTTACTGCCAGCTTGAGAGTTTCAAGCCGCAATTCTTCTTCTTTCATTATAGCCCCCTGAGCCGCAGAGCTTCGTTGACATATTGGTCATGCTCAGGATGATTTCTATCCCAGTAGGGGCTGTTAGGCATTGTAATCTGCGAAAGCTTCTGCGCTACATCAGCGCCAGACAAGCCGGGCTCATTGCTCCGGCCATTGAAGCTGTCTTCACCCATGCGCTCACGCATAAACCCGGCTAGGTTTGTCAGCATCATGATTAGCTGCGGATTATCGCCCAGCAACGTGCCGTCAGCCATTTGCAATTCTGTGAGCTCACCGCCGCCAAACTCTTCTAGAACAGAGTTAGCAGCGCCCATGTTGCGCTCGAAGTCTTCGCCCATCTCGCGGCGCATATCTGTTTCTAGCTGCACCCGCTGGCTTTCCAGCTGCTCATCAGAAACGCTACCTTGCGCGCCCATCCGCTCATTGTAAGCTTCTAGCAGCTGCTGCGCTTGATTGTTATTAAGGCCGACAGCATGTGCCGTTTCTTTAAACCAGGTGACGTTTTCTTCTACCGCATCTTCGCCTGCGTTTAGCTCATAGGCTGATGCCTCAGCTGGCCGTCCTAATTTATCGTAAACCTGCCCCCAATCGGCGTCTGTGCCCCAGCTGCCGGGAATAGCCACCTTATCAGCGCCCACCATTTTTTGGGCATTGATAAGAGATTTGGCCATACCGTTGATGTCTTTATAGGACGATAGGCTGGGGTCATCTCTTAAACCTTCATCAATATGCTGACGAAAATCAAACTCCGCTGCTTCTACAGACGGTGCCTGCCCAGCCTCTGCTGGAGCTTCCGCTACCTGCTCTTCGGACATAATCGTTTACTCCTCTATGGTTGTTTCCTGAGCCATGCGCTCTTTCAGGGTGTTGTTTAGGAACAGCAACACTGAACGCTGCCCTTCCCGGAAGGCCATCTCGTTGCTATCTGCAGACAAGGTGGATGAATACATATGAAACCTGCTAGCCAAATCATTGAGCACCAGCTGGCCGCTGTTTGATTTGAACACCTCTAGATATGACTTCATGATTTCTTCTGCTGTAGGATTAGCCATTTACTGCCCCAATAAGGCCGCTATGTCGGCCTTGGCTTCGTCACTGGCACCATCTACCGCCCGAAGCGCTGGTGCAGCCTCACCAGCTGATTGAGCTAGCATTTGCGCTTGTTGCATTTCAGCCATTTGCTGCTGCTCTAGCTGGCGCTTTTGCCGCAGTTCATTGACCTGGCCAGCGCCGCGTACAACAGTTGCCGGGACGTTTGTAACCTTAATAATATGCTGTGCCAGGCCATCGAGATCCAGATAGTCAACCACGCTAGGGTCAATCTGCAACAGCGGCTGCAGAAATTGAAACAGCTGCATGGCAGACTGCACATCACCAGAGCGCTGGGCTTTGGCAAGTGGGCTCACATATTCAATGTCTATCTGCCCCATTTTCATAAACTCAGGCGGTGCCTCAAAGCGCTTTTTACGCGCCAGGATTTGATAGACGCGATTAATCATAGGGTGCAGCAGTTCAGCCTGGAGTCTTCCCAGGGCAGGTGCCAACAGCCTCATCTTCTCTTCTGTGCGCTGAATGACCTCTGTAGCCGTCATGCCAGGCGCATTGCCCAGAATTAGCTGGTCAACGTAAAACGCCGCCCGTATAGCTTGGCGGCGTTGGTCTAGCTGATTTTCACCCAGGGGATTGTTCGATCCTATATTCAGCGGTTCTATACGGTCTCTTGTTCCACCCCGGTAGAAATTAAGACCGCCGGGCACAGTTCGCACTGGCATATGGAAGCCATCATCAGGCACCATAAGCGGCGGGTGTATCTGCAGCTGGGCTGCCCGGATTACTGTTTCGGACATCTTGTTAAGCATTTTAATATCTGCTAGCGCCGTCATTGCCGGGCTACGGCCATATCCATGCTCAAAGCTGCTTTTTAAGTAACGTGGCACCACATACGGGAATTCATCAAACCCGCTTTCTGACAAAATCATTTTGTCTTCAGGGTCTACATATATTGACGCCACAGGCTTATTTTTGCTGTCTACCTTAAAGCTGTCCCTCTCAGGCCTTGGCATGACCACATGAAGTAAAGTGCACTCTTGATACGGGTCATCTTTAAACATCTTGGCCATGCGGGGGCTGATGTTCTCTTCCCCAAATTGGGCAACAGCTGCGCGCAGCGGATATTTAAATTCACGATAGACTGTATCCACCCGGCCAAACTCATCTTCAGAAAGATAGGTCTCAGCAATATGCCGGGTAGAAAAGCGCAGCGTGTCATCTTTGTCGCTGTCTATAAACATAACAGCTGTGCCAAATGTCACCAGATCCGCGTATAGCTCATGAATTGCTTCATGAAAGTTAGAGCGGTTGATTTCCTGATACATAACATCAGTTGCGCCCTGCAGCCATTCTTTGGCCAAATCATCAGTCTCGAACTGGTCATCTGTATAACGTAGGCTAAACCAGGGGGTGCTAGCATTTGTTAGCATACCATGCAGGCTGGCAGCCATTAGCTCAGATGCATGAATAGCGGTGCCGTCAAAGATTAGCTCTGTGCGCTTATCGCCGGATGTTCTTTTCTTGGTAACATCAGCTTTGCGCGGCACCACATAATCAGCAATCTCTTGCCAGTGGCTTTCCCAGTTTTGCCGCTGCGTTTGAAGCGTCTTATACCGCTTCATTAAGATTGCAGCGCGTTTATCATCAGCCATGATTAATTAACCTTGTTCTGCCCTAACAGGCTTGGCTTTTGCGTTGGTGCCTCAGTCAATAGACCTTGACCCCCAGTAACCCTGGAAGCTGCTTGGCCTTTCTTTTGAGCCTGCTGTGTACGCACGTTTTGCACTTCTTTTGTGCTCTGCGGCTTAATAGCTGGTGCTGGCGGCGGCGGCGGCGGTGGCGGTGGGGATGAAGGTTTGCTGAAAAAACCCATTATGCTGCTCCTATTTGTCCAAAAGGATTATAATCCATTGCAGCAAAGCGCTGCAGATTCCCTACGTTTTCTTTCTTTTCTTTAAGGCCGACAGCCAAATACCTAAACGCATCCGCAAAGTGACTAGACCAATCATGCACCGGGCTAGCGCGGAACGTGCGATTTCTCTCATTGTAGGCGCGGTGATATTGCCTAAGCGCCACAAGCCCATCTTTGCATTTTTCTGCATCAAACCAGCAGCGAGGGATAAGCATTTGCCCAGCATGGATACCGTCCTCTAAAGGCAGCTTTGGTACTACCCGAAAATTTAAACCTAAATCCCAAGCTGTCTCGCGGCGGCTTTTGCCGCTGCCTAGTTCGCGCACCTCAATATCGTGCGGGGCAAAGTGATCGCCGTACAGATATGGTTTTTGCGTAAGGATCTTAACATAGTGTGGCAATCCCTCGCCCCGCGCTTCATAGCAGTCAATCACATGGACTGCCCTGCCAATGCTTTGTGTAAACCAAATCGCAGTGCTATCGCCTACACCCAAATCCCAAAACGTATCTACCCGCGTTGCCGGGTCATACGGAACCCTTCCTATGCGCCCGTCTTCTAGGGCTGCCTGCATCTCTTTACCAAAAATGGCACCCGGAACATTAGCAACCCAGCTGCACTCATATTCCTGAGCAAACTGGTCAGCTGTCATAGCTTCCCTGGCGCTAGTCAATTCTTCATGGTCTAGGATGCCAGTCTCGCTAGCCTTGTGAATCGCAGTATACCAACCATCACTAATAACAGCCTGCTCATACATTTCATAAAAAGCATTCTGCCCCTTCGGCGTACCTACAAAGAAACACCAGCCCTTTCGGTCAGACAATGCAGGTCTGATAATCTCTGGAAACACACTCTCAGGCATGTCAGCTACTTCATCCATAAAGCAACCGTCCAAATAAATGCCCCGCAAACTGTCCGGGTTCTCAGCACCCAGCAGACTAATACGCGCACCATTCGGCAAATCACACCGCAGTTCAGTCTCATGAAACTTAGTGCCCGGTATCTTACTAGCAAACTGCTTTAAATAATCCCACGCAACAGCCTTCGCCTGCCGATATGTAGGCGCTAGGTAGGCATACCTAGGACTAGGCTTAGAACACAACACAGCCGCCCTAAGCAGGTGATTAATAGCCATCACCGTCTTGCCCATACGCCGATGACATACAATGACGCCCCAGCGGTGACTATCCAGGTCAGCGTGTAACTGCGCCTGCAACTTCCGGGGCGTGTAAGGTATCACTATCTGCATCGCTGCCCTTTATCATTAACTCTGACCAATAGCCGTGGTGGGTGCCACGCAGGCCAGGGGTCACTACCCGCCAGCCAAGCGCCTGATAGCGCTCTACATCGCTGTGGG
>Ga0075480_10002584_pt1 | contig 11631 bp, 9 predicted proteins | sample DEB08_DNA_7_FD_81590 | JGI IMG/M metagenome (GOLD analysis project Ga0075480, IMG submission 81590) | Aqueous microbial communities from the Delaware River and Bay under freshwater to marine salinity gradient to study organic matter... | ecosystem: Environmental > Aquatic > Marine > Coastal ... | reverse complement strand
TCTCCCACACTCGGTCCACGCTGGGGACGTCGTAACCGTGGTTGATCGCCGTGGGATAGAACCACGCCCGAACATCGTCCTGTCCCTCCGGGGAACCCATACTCCGCCTGCACTCATCCGCCTCGGCAAGCGAACACCCCGTCATGGTCGCGATGATGCGCAGTACCTGCTCGTGGAAGACCACCACTCCGTAGGTTTCACGCAAAATCGGCTCCAGATCCGGATGCGGATACTCCGGCGCTCGCCACCCCTGACGGGCCATGAGGAACGGCGTAACCATGTCGGACTTCACCGGCCCTGGCCGGAACAGCGAGATGTCGATGATGAGATCGGAGAATCGATCCGGCGCGAACTTGCCCAGCAGTTCACGCTGACCCGGTGATTCGATCTGGAAGCACCCCAGAGTCTTCGTCGAGCGAATCAACTCGAAGGTCTGCGGATCATCGAGCCGATCGCTGTCAAGATCGATGCACTCACCCGAGCTGCGTTCGACCTCGCAGACCGCGTGCGCGATGGCCGATTGCATCCGAACCCCGAGCACATCGAGTTTGAGTAGTCCCATGTGTTCGACATCGTGCTTGTCGAAGTGACTCATGTGGTATCCCGCTGCACTGTCCTCGACCGGGGTGCGATCGAGAAGCGTGGTATCCGACAGGACCACTCCGCACGGATGCATGGCGATGCTCCGAGGGAGTCCGTCGAGTCCTTCGACGAGATCGAAGAAATGATCGAGATGGCCACCGTGAGCCATACGACCCAAGTGCGAGTTTCGGAGTTCGGGTAGATCGCTTAGTGCACTCCTCGCCTGCCGCGCACGCACATGCGGGAAAGCTTTGGCGAAAGCATCGACCTCCCCTGCATCCATTCCGAGCGCCGCACCGACATCGCGGACAGCATGGCGAACCCGATAGGTCTCCATCATCGACACGCTCGCCACTCGATCGTCGCCAAAGCGATCACGAATGAGGTCGTAGACCTCCAGCCGTCGCGCCGACTCGACGTCGATGTCGATATCCGGTAGTACTCGACGCAGGGGCGACAGGAATCGCTCCATCAATAGACCGTGCCGGATCGGATCCACCCCACTGATACCTAGGAGATGGGTGACGAGGCTGCCTGCACCTGAACCACGAGCCGCGACCCGGATGCCCTCGGCACGCACCATGTCCACGACCTCCGCGACGGTGAGGAAATACCCGGAGAAACCCAGTCCGACGATGGTGCGAAGTTCAGCTTCGAGCCGGTGTTCGGCATCGTGCCGCTCGGATCCGGTGTAGCGGTCAGGCAGCGCGCGTAGACACCGTTGTCGCAATAAAGCATCGGCTTCACCGGCGGGGTCGATGCTCGACCGCCCCAACAGCACGTCGAGTTCGGGGACGAACACCTCGCCGAGGCCGAGGTCACGGCCGGGATCCAGCGCGCAGTACTGCGCCAGATGCCAGGTGTCTTCCAAGAGGCGTCGGCCACCCCGCTCGCTTTGACTTCCTGACGAGTGCGCGATCTCAGCGGCGATCTCAGCCATTTCCTGTCCCGATTTCAGGTACGCGTGGGGCTCGCCCTGACGCTCGAGGCGCGGTGAGCTCAACGGCACGAGCAGTCGGGATGCATCCAGCACCTCGGCGACTCCGGCGTTCTCGGGGCAGGCGTATCGCACCGCGTTGGTGAGGATTGCCGGCATCTTCTGTTGCCGCGCCCACCCGAGCATTCGTGCTGCCGCCGCTGTGGAATAGCGGTGGCGTCGACGCACCGGAAAGCCTTGACGTCGGTGCGAGGTGATCCCGAGCGCGAGATACCGGTCGAAAATCGCCCGCCATGGACGCGCGGCAGCTTCGGCGAGAACGGGACGGTCGGCACACAGGTACCGACCGACTTCGGAATCGGCGCCGAGGATGGCCACCAGCCCCTCGCTGTGGTCTCGAAGTGCCGACCATGGAACCCACGGCTCACCACGGACGGTCTGTTCACCGGTGTGAGCGGTACTGACGATCCGACACAACGACGCCCAACCCCTAGCCCCGGTGGCGATCAGGAGAACCCGCGGACGGGTTTCGTCGATCCAGCTACCGCCGCGCGCCGGGGTCTTAGCCCGCACATCGGGATGCACCCGCACGGGCTGGGTCGATTCGACCGCGATGTCCACACCGAGCACCGGCCGCATTCCGAGACGGGAACATTCACGTGCCCACCGGACCGCCGCGTACAGGCCGTCTCGATCGGTGAGCGCGATGATCGACTGATCGAGTTCGGCTGCCCGCTGCACGAGGGCTTCCGGCAGCGTGGCTCCGTAGCGCAGTGAGTGACTCGACGCTACGTGCAGATGGGCGAACGGTGGTGTGCCAGCACCCACGCCTAACCGACGGCGCGCAGACGCAACTCGAGCGCCGGCTGATGGGCCAACTCGAGCACGTCACACACCCGGGCGAGGAATGTCTGGGCATCGCGGACGAGATCATCCGCCGCACGGGCACTGACACACGGAATACCGGCCTCGGCAGCCGCCCTGGTCTGCGCACCTGCAGCGAAGAAATCCGCCCACTCCGACAATGGCGGGCAGACCTCGCGCAACACCACCCATGCGCTGCGCACCCGATGACGAGTCGCACGACTATCCGAACGACCACCCCGTGATTCACGCGATTGCGGAGCCACCACGGCGATCACCGCGGCCGCGGCACGTAACGCGGCCAAGTGCGCCGCGGCGTAACGCTCGTGCGGGGTATCGGCCAGTGCCGCGCGCGCAAGGCTGCGCTGGGCACCGTGGATCAAATCATCGGCAGCGACGGGAGCGATCTGAGCATCGTCGACGTGGGTCGAGTTCATCGCGAGGGTCCTTTCTTGTTTCCGGGTATCGGAGTGCTGGTGTGCTCGACCCTGTTTCTCGACCCAACTATTCGACCCAACTATTCGACCCTGCTACCTGCGCAAAACGAGCCCCGGCCGCTGGGGCTGGGGTCGAGGCAACCCCAGCGGCCTACGGGCCCGCTTCGTCGAGTTCCGAGGAACTCCACCCCAGCCGCGAATCCGGGGTGCTTGGTTCGATGAGGCAGGTGATCGAGCAGCCACCCTGGGCGAGTACCCCGGAAGGCTATTCGAACACTTGTTCGAACCAGATCGAACGGTAAACCCGACCCCTGACACCCGTCAACCCCTCCCCCTTTTTCCCACACTCCGGGGAGTCGACGGTGTTTCCCCCGCTATCGGCCGAGAACCAGCTTTTTCTCCCACTTATGGCCCCGCATGCGAGCGGGAGCCCCATCAGGCAGGCTCGTCGTCGTACGTTTTTTGTTCTGACTGTTCCCGCTCTAATGAGGTGTTTTCCATGGCTGCCACACCAGCCGACCTGCTAACCGACAACCGAATCGCCGACTTCTGCCTCCTCCACCCCCGTTGGAATCGTGAGCGGAACCGTGACGGCGACGCCCTGGTCGCCGAGATCACGGCCAAGACCTTCCTCCAGGGAATCGACTACGTCACCAAGGTGGCCAACGCCGCCGAGGAGATGGATCACCACCCCGACATCGACATCCGCTGGCGCACCCTGACTTTCCGGCTATCGACCCACTCCGCCGGCGGGATCACCGATCTAGACACCACCCTCGCCGAGCGGATCGACATGATCGTCGATCTGTTGCCCTAGCGAGCCGGGCACGCTTCGCCGCTAGCCTGCCGGGCGTGAGCGAGTACACCGACCAGCAGTCCGTCATCGTCGTCCGCGAGACCCTGAAGCGGCTCGGTGCCCGCGGCGAGGTCCGCCGGCTCGACGACAGCGCCCGCACCGCGAAGGAAGCCGCCGACGCGCTGGGCATCGAGGTCGGTCAGATCGCCAGCTCGCTGATCTTCCTCGCCGATGGCGAACCGGTCCTCGTGATCGCCTCCGGAGGTCACCGAGTCGACACCATGATGCTCTCGGCCATCCTTGATGGCGCCGAGATCACCAAGGCCAACGCCGACGACGTCCGCGCCGCCACCGGGTTCGCGATCGGTGGCGTGGCTCCGGTGGGGCATCCCGAACCGCTACGCACCATCGTGGACATCGCGCTGTCGCGTTACGACGAGGTCTGGGCAGCCGGTGGTCATCCGCACTTCGTGTTCCCCACCAGCTACGACGAACTGTTGCGCATCACCGCCGGTGAGGCCGCCGAAGTCGGCGGATGAGGGCCACCACTAATTCACGACTCGGACTCGGCCAGTTCCTTCAACCGCACCAAGGACTTCACGATCGCCTTCTGGTTGTGCTCATAGGCGTTCATGAGCTTCAACGCCGGTGGGAACCGGGCGGTGGAACCATCGAAGGTCTCGGTGACCTCGGTGGTGTTCTCATCGATGGCTCGAAGTTCGTAGCGCCAGCGGTGGTGCCCGGGATGGCACCAGGCGATCAGCGTCGGATCGCTGAACTCCACCACGGTGTTCTTGATCTTGTAGGGGAAGCCCATCTTCATGTCCATGCCGAACTTCGCGCCCTCACTCAAGCGATGCGGGCCGGTGAAGCCTTTCCTCACCGTGCCCGATCCATCGAACTCCGGATGCCGGTAGGGATTAGCGATGATGTCGAAGACCTTCGCCGCTGGGGCATCGATCACGATGCGTCCTGCGCGGCGGTACTTGTGACTGATGTCGACGATGTCTGCCCGCACGCTCATAACCCAACAGTAGAAGCAACCTGACTCTCGAGCACCTCGACGAACTCGTCGACGACGGCCTCGTGTTCGGGCTTCATCAACACGCTTCGCAGAATGCGCGCCCGCGACTGATGACCGGTGAGCGCGATGCCACGACGTTCAAGATCATTCATCGACATCGAGTACGTGGCGACGTGCCACTGGTCGGCGCGATTGCACCGGGCGAGATTGTCGAAGATGCCGGCGGAGTCCGCGTCGACAGTTGCCACGTCCGTTGCGCGCGTGAGGTAGCCGACGATGTCCAACTCGGGCACCTGGGCCGATCGGAGCGAATCGGAGGCCTCCAGCCGTTCGTGCATGCGGCGGGCTGCGCGAAGGCCGGGGCGAAGGACCCGGCCTAGGCCCTCTCTTGTGAGCGGAAAGACTTCCGTCGTAAGCCAAAAGGCGGCGGCCGAGGCGCCCGCACGTGAACACTCGAGGGATATCTCGCCCAGGTGGAGTTCGTCGCTGGAGAAGTACGTGTACGGCGAATCGTGTTGGTAGTGCGTACCCACGGCCGGGTCGGCGAATAGCACCGCCCCGCATCCATACGGCTGCAGTCCGTGTTTGTGCGGATCGACCACCACCGAGTCGGCGTCCCTAATCGCCGCGAAGTGACGCGATGCGATGCCGTCGTCGGAGTCGTCGGCGACGAGAGCGAAGAAGCCACCGTACGCAGCGTCCACATGCACGCGCGCGCCGGACGCCCGAGCCAGAGGAATGATGTCCGCGAGCGGATCGATCGCGCCGAGGCCCGTGGTCCCCAGCGTTGCCACGACGGTGCCGACCTTGTGAGTCTGGAGAACCGTGTTCAGGTGATCGAGGTCCATGCGACCGGCGTCGTCGACGTCTACTTCGATGCACTCCACACCGAGTACGCGAGACATCCGCGAGTGCGTGTAGTGAGCATCGCGACTCACCGCCACTGCAGCCCCGGGCCGCTCCTCACGGCCGACCCAAAGCGCTTCCAGGTTGGCGATGGTTCCGCTTGATGTCAGATGCCCAAGGTGTCCGTCGAAGCCGAACATCGTCGCCAGCCGCGACACCGCTTCCTTCTCCATCGCTGCCGTTGACGGTCCTCCGTCCAGGGCGTGGTTGTTCGGGTTGATCAGCATTGTCGCGACGTACCCGACCACAGCCACCGGGTGCGGCGGCTTGAGCATCTGGCCGACGTAGTGCGGGTGGAAGAACGGGTATTGATTCCCGGTCAATCGATCGAGGAAACCGTTCAGGTGACGTTCCCAGCCGGAAAGGTCAACGGCCACTTCGGCTGCTGGCTCGAAGCGTCCGAAGGACTCCTGCCACGCCTCGACTGCGTCAATCGCAGTGCGGAGCGCATCGGGTAGGTCGATGCCGAAATCCGGCCGATCGCTCGACATGGCGATCACCCTATGCTTGCGAGGCGTGAGCCAACGCGTGTACACCGGACCGCGATCGGAGCCGGGTCGTGGCGGCACGGGTTGGATTCGCCTCATCCCCTGGGTGTTTGTCGCGCTGACCATCGGCGTTCAAATCGCGTGGGTCCTGGTTCCGGATTCGGCTCGGATCGTCTTGACATCCATGTCGGTGACCGCCTTCTTCCTCGCTTCGGTCAGCCACGCCTACGTCAACCGCGGTCTTGCCTGGACGCTCGGCTTCTTCGCCATCACGCTCGCCTTCGGTTGGTTGATCGAGGTACTGGGAATCACCACGCAGTTCCCGTTTGGCGAGTACGAGTACACCGACGCTCTCGGCATAGCGGTACTTGGCGTTCCGATCCTGATTCCGATGGCGTGGTCGATGGTCGCCTATCCGATGCTGCTCGCGGTGCAGCGCCTGTCGACGACGAGCCTGGGAGTGGCGATCATCGGCGGTTGGCTGCTGATGTCCTGGGATCTGTTCCTCGATCCGCAAATGGTCGGCGAGGGCTATTGGGACTGGAAGACCATCGGCTGGGAGTTGCCCGGTATCGACGGGATACCGCTGCAGAACTTCCTCGGCTGGTGGCTGGCCGGCATCGTCTTGATGTTCCTGTTGGACCGTCTGCCACGGAAGATGGCCAACGACGCAGCTCCGAACACGTTGCTGCTGTGGACCTACGCTTCGAACGTGATGGGCGCAGCGGTCTTCTTCGGTCGCCCGAGCGTTGCCATCTGGGGAGGCATTGCCATGGGCGTAGTCGTGATCCCCTGGGCGTGGCGACTATGGAGCCAACCCCAGTGGTGAAGCGGCTGGTGCCCTTACTTGCGCTCGGAGCCGTTGCCCTAACGGCTCATACGGCGTTCAACCTGCGAAAGCTGCGACGTCCCGAGCCGTCGGTCACCGCCATAGATGAGGCCGTCAGCGTTGTGATACCCGCACGAAACGAGCAGGATTCACTCACCGATGCGCTTCGAAGCGTTCAGACACAAGAGAACGTGGCGCATATGAGCATCCACGTCCTCGATGACGGATCGAGTGACGACACTGCAGCCATCGCCGATGCCGCTGCAGCAGCCGATCAACGGGTTCGAGTAACCCACGCGCCGGATGCCGATCCACCACCGGGCTGGTTGGGCAAGAACTACGCGTGCTCGCGCCTGGCTGACATTGCTTCAGACGCCCGCGTGCTGGTTTTCATGGACGCCGATGTGGTCTTGGAAAGCAATGCCATCAACGCACTGGTTCACGAACTGCGCCGCACGAACTCCACTCTCATCGCGCCCTACCCTCGACAACTCGCTGAGACTTGGGTGGAGCGCCTCGTCCAACCACTTCTCGCATGGTCGTGGCTGACAACGGTGCCGCTTGGTGTCGCCGAGTCTCGCCAATGGGCGTCGATGTCGGTGGCCAACGGACAGCTCCTCGCGTTCGATGCCGAGGGCTACCGGCGGATGGGCGGCCATGAAGCGGTTCGATCCGATGTGATTGAAGATGTCGCACTTATGCGTCGAGTTCGCGAAGTCGGCGAACGGGCACTGACGGTCGATGGTTCGTCCCTCGCGACGTGTCGGATGTATCGCACGCCAGTCGACCTCATCGATGGCTACACCAAATCTGCCTGGAATGCCTTCGGTGGACCCGTCGGATCCATCGCCGCGAATTCACTCCTCATCGGCTTGTACGTGGTGCCGGCAGCAGCTGTCCTGTTGAGCAAAGGTCACACTCGCGCCTGGGGTCTTGTCGGCTACGCGGCCGCCGTGACCGGTCGAATCCTGGTAGCTCGGAATACCGGCGAACGCGTGCTGCCGGATGCGCTCGCTCAACCGTTGTCCATCATGGCGTTCGCATCTATCAACGCGCTTTCCTGGTGGCGTCACCTCCGGGGTCAAAACCACTGGAAAGGTCGGAGGCTTACCGCATGAGCCGCGTTGTTGTCATCGGAGCAGGCGCCGCCGGTCTTGCCACCGCGGCACGCCTTGCGGTCAAGGGTCACAGCGTCCAGATGCTCGAACAGTCCGACTCCATCGGCGGGAAGCTTGCGACCTATCGACGCGACGGCTTCGCGTTCGACACCGGACCGAGCCTGTTCACCCTGCCGGCGGTCTATCGCGATCTGTTCTTGAAGACCGGAAATGCGTTCGAAGAAGAGGTCGACCTTCAACCCGTCGAACCGGCTTTCGGGTATCGATTCGCCGACGGCTCATCGGTGACGATGCCCGGTGTCGATCCGGCCCGCTGCGCTCGCGCCCTCGGCGACGCCTTCGGTGAGCAATCAGCCGCAGAATGGCGCGCCCTGATGGATCGCGCGGGCAAGATGTGGCGACTCACGCGAGAGCCATTCCTCCAATCCCCGCTTGAGGGGTGGCGCACCCTGCTGCCTCTGGCCAAGCCCGCCGACGTACGTACCATCGCGCCCTGGTCCACACTGCGGGGGCTCGGACGCTCGATGCTTTCCGATCCGCGTGCGGTCACCCTGCTGGATCGATACGCCACCTACACCGGTTCCGATCCCCGCAAAGCACCGGCGGTGCTTGCGACGGTGCCTTACGTCGAGCAGGAATTCGGCGCATGGCACCTCGGTGGTGGACTGGGAACGCTCGCCGATGCTTTGGGCCGCCGATGTGAGGAACGTGGCGTCGAGATTCGAACCGGCGTCAACGTGTCGCAGATCATGACCAACCAGGTGGGGGTGACTGGTGTCATCGCGGACGGTCAACACATCGCCGCAGATGTGGTCGTTGCAAACGCGGATGCCGGGCAGGTCTACCACCGGTTGCTCGATGATCCCCGCGCCCGTAAGCCGGCGCGCGCCATCAATCGCAGCGACGCGAGTTTGGCGGGTTTCGTTCTGCTGCTGGCTGTGCGCGGACGCACGCCCGGCCTGCTCCATCACAACGTCTGGTTTCCCGAGGACTACGACGCCGAATTCGATTCCATCTTCGGGCGAAATCCCAAACCAGTAGACGATCCGGCCATCTATGTCTGCGCGCCTGATGATCCACAGATGCGTCCCGACGACGATCACGAGTCCTGGTTCATTCTGGTTAACGCACCGAGGCACGATCCGGCCGGCGGGGTCGATTGGAGCAACTCCGCACTCGCTGAGTCTTACGCCGATCATGTTCTTGCTGTGCTGGCCCGGCGCGGCATGGATGTGCGCGATCGCATCTTGTGGCGCGAGATCCGAACTCCGGCCGATCTCGAGAAATCCGCCCGGGCGCCCGGTGGATCGATCTACGGAACGTCGAGCAACGGCGCCCGCGCCGCATTCGACCGACCGGCGAACAAGTCCGACATTCCGGGGCTGTACCTGGTCGGAGGAAGTACCCACCCTGGCGGAGGCCTTCCCCTGGTCGGGATGGGGGCGGAGATCACGGCCTCACTCATCGGTCGCGCGTAGCAGGTTTCCACGCTCGCTACGCTGGCACGATGTCCGGCGACACCCCCGACTTGATTCGGTCTCCTTTGGATGCCGCTCGACTCAGACCGCGTGTCCAAGAGACCATCGACGACGTCCTCGCTCGTCAAGGGCAACTCCTCGCCTCGGTCAGTTCGGACATGGAGCCGCTTGTCTCGGCGCTGCACGATCTGCTCGCAGGCGGGAAGCGACTGCGGCCCGCCTTCGCCTACTGGGGATGGCGCGGTGCAGCAGGAACGGTCGAGGAGGGCAGCGGCGCCGAGCCAGCGGTCGTCCAAGCGGTCACCGGACTGGAGTTCCTGCAGGCCTGCGCGCTTATCCACGATGACGTCATGGATGGCTCGGATACCCGACGCGGCCTGCCCGCCGCGCACCGACGATTCGCCGGCTTGCACCGTGGTGAACAGTGGCTCGGATCTCCGGAATCCTTCGGCGTGGGTGCGGCGATCTTGTTGGGAGACCTGTGCCTGTCGTGGGCCGATGAAGTCTTACTCACTGCGGACCTCGACAGGGACGCACTTCAGCGGGCAAAGCGAATCTACGACGAAATGCGCTCCGAGCTCATGGCCGGTCAGTACCTCGATCTCCTCGAGCAAGCCTGCGGCGGCGGATCGGTCGACCGAGCGCTTCAGGTTGTGCGCTACAAGTCCGCGAAGTACACCATCGAACGCCCTCTGCATATCGGCGCGGCGCTTGCCGACGCTCCCGACGAGATCTTCACCGCCTACAGCGGCTACGGACTCCCCCTCGGTGAAGCCTTCCAGCTCCGCGACGACGTCCTGGGGGTCTTCGGCGATCCGGAGCAGACCGGCAAACCGGCCGGTGACGACCTTCGCGAGGGAAAGCGAACGGTACTCGTCGCACTCGCTCACGAGCGAGCCGACGACGCGCAACGCGGTCACCTGCGCACCCTGCTCGGCGACCCAGGACTGGATGCATCCGGAATCACGACATTGCGCACCATCATCGAAGACACCGGTGCGCTGGCGAGCACCGAGCAGATGATCGACGAACTCCTGCAGAAGTCCCTGGCGTCGCTCGAGGGTGTCGGCATCGCCCAGGATGCACAGCAGGTACTCACCGGCCTCGCGTACGCCGCGACGCGCAGAAGCGTCTAACTCGCGGCAGACTAGAAAACCCGCACCCCTAAGGAGTCCGATGACCCTGCTCGACCAGGCCAGCCGATTCATGCCGTGGACGGGACCGCGCACGGTCGCGGGACCTACGGACGATGTCGTGATCGTGGGCGCCGGTCTTGCAGGATTGTCCGCCGCCATGCGACTGGCCGGCGCGGGTCGTTCGGTCACGATCTTGGAACGAGAATCGATTCCTGGTGGCCGCGCTGGTCAGATCTCCCTGCAGGGCGCTAGCGGCGAGTACCGCATCGACACAGGTCCGACCGTCTTGACGATGCCCGATCTCATCGCCGATGCATTCGACTCGCTCGGCGAGAATATGAACGATTGGCTCGAACTATCACCTGTTGCCCCGCTCTATCGATCGTTCTACCCCGACGGCTCCGTGCTCGACGTCCACGCAGACGTCGACGAAATGGCCGAGGAGATTCGCACCGTCATCGGCCCCGACGAGGCTGCCGGCTATCGCCGCTACGTCGACTTCGTTTCCGAGCTCTACAGGTACGAGATGAAGGACTTCATCGACCGCAACATCGACTCGCCGCTCGATCTGGTCACTCCGGATCTCGCGAAGCTGCTTGCCATCGGGGGCTTCCGCAAGCTCGCTCCCAAGGTCCGTGAGTTCCTCAAGGATCCGCGAACCGAACGGGTGTACTCCTTCCAAGCTATGTACGCAGGCCTGTCTCCCTACGACGCCCTGGCGATCTACGCCGTCATCGCCTACATGGACTCCGTCGCCGGCGTCTTCTTCCCCAAGGGCGGCATGCACGCGGTGCCGCAGGCGATGGCAGCCGCCGCCGAGAAGCACGGCGTGAAAATTCGTTACGGGGTGAACGTCGAACGCATCGAGACAGTCGGAGATCGCGCAACCGCAGCCATCACCACCGATGGCGAACGCATCACCGCGGACGCGTTCGTGCTCAACCCCGATCTGCCCGTCGCCTACCGCGATCTGCTCGGTCGCGAGCCGTGGAGCATCCGACGCTTGGACTACTCCCCCTCGTGCTACCTGCTGCTC
>Ga0075480_10002582_pt1 | contig 11632 bp, 7 predicted proteins | sample DEB08_DNA_7_FD_81590 | JGI IMG/M metagenome (GOLD analysis project Ga0075480, IMG submission 81590) | Aqueous microbial communities from the Delaware River and Bay under freshwater to marine salinity gradient to study organic matter... | ecosystem: Environmental > Aquatic > Marine > Coastal ... | reverse complement strand
TTGTTTATCAGCAACCATATGTTTTAATCTTTGATAAAAACAGGGACCAACAAATACTGAAGTTTCAATTTGTTCTCCAGTTAAACCATTATATAATAATTCATCACCTTTTGATTGATATCCAACATCTTGCAGCTGTTTACATATGTCTTTAATTTCATAATTACCAAAACTAGTACCATCACCAAATAATCCTAGTTCTAATAAAACTTTACCTAATAATGTTTCTTTTAATTGAGCAATTGTCATTCTTGAAGGAATAGCATGAGGATTAATAATAATATCTGGTTTTACACCAGTATCAGTAAATGGCATATCTTCTTCAGGAATAATATTACCAATTGTACCTTTTTGACCGTGTCTACTACTAAATTTATCTCCAATAACAGGCTTTCTAACAGATCTTACTCTAACTTTACAAAAGTTATAACCATCACCATTTCTTTCAATATAATTTTTATCAACATAACATTCTTCATTTGTTCTGTAGATACGACTATCATCTTGATATTTTGTTAATTTAGTATGATCATTTCTAGCTTCCTTAATAGGAATAATTTTTGAAATAATAATATCTCTATTTTCAATTAAAGTATTTTCATTAATAACACCATCATTATTAATTTTATCATAATTACCAAATTTCATTCCTTTAGTCTTAGATGGGTCAGGACGACATCTAATTTCTTCATCACCATGAATTTTTTTATCTTCATCTTTTTCAGTATGATAAATTGTAGCTTGAAATAATCCTCTATCAATTGAACCTTTATTAAATAAAATAGAATCTTCTTGATTATAACCAGAGTGTGTCATAATAGCTACTATAACTTGACTACCTGATGGAATATTATTTAATTTAATTAAATTCATAATTCGTGTATCAACAAGTGGTCTCATTGGATATGATAAAACATAAGCTGTTTTATCCATCCTATTATCATAATTAGTTACATACATACCCATTGCTTGTTTTCCCATAGCACATTGATATGTATTTCTTGGAGATTGATTATGTTCTGGAAATGGAATACAAGATGCAAGAATTCCAAAAATAGTACTGGGATGAATTTCACAATGTGTATAATTATAAATACGATTATTTTTGGTACTTTTAAGTTCTAATGGTGTCATAGCAATCATAGATAGATTTTGCTCTGAAGAATCTATATATTCAATAATTGAATTATTAATTCTGCAATCTGTAAGTAAATCTTCCCAAGATAAAATTTTATTTTTTAGATCATTATTTATTTTTTCAGTTATTAATAAAGAATTATTTTTTACTCTTAGTACAGGACGTGTAAGTCTTCCTGGATCATTACATAATCTAATTTCCTTAAGACGTGCATTAAATGTAATAGACGTATAAATATTAATAATACCTTTATATTTCTTTTCTTTTAGTGTATGATATAATTCAATTGGATCTTTGGCATTACCAAGCCAAGAACCATTTATAAATACTTTAACTCCAGTAAATAATTCTGAAGGAGTAAGTTTATCAAAAGAATTTATAGATGGTTCAACAAATTCATATAATGCATTACTATTACTAGGAATAGTTACATGTGTCATGTAACTGAGATTTTTTACAATACCAACTGATCCTCCTTCAGGAGTTTCAGCTGGACAAAGCATACCCCATGATGAATTATGTAGTTTTCTTGGTGGAATTAATTTTCCACTTCTATCGACTGGAGTATTAATACGACGTAAATGACTTAAACTTGAAATATATGTTAGCCTATTTAATACTTGTGCTACTCCAACTTTATTACTATTAGTATGTTTAATACCAAAATCTCCTGTAGCTAGTGCTCGTTTAAGACCATTTTCTATTGTAGTAGATTTAACAATTTTATAAATATTAGTCATATTAATAATACCATAATAATCTTCTGTAGAACGCCAAGATCCATTATTAATTTCTCTAATAACTTGTTTTTGCATATCTTTGACTAATTTGTTAAAATAATTACGAAATAAATTATTTAATAGAACACCTGTCAAATCAATACGTTTATTATTATATGAATCACGATCATCTGTATCTTCTTCACCAAAACTGCATCGTAATAGTTTATTAGTCATATAACCTAGAAAATAAATTTTCTGTGTTTTATTTTTACAATGTGGAAATAAATCTGTATCTAATACTTCTAGAGTAAACTCTCTTTTTTTTATAGCACCTGTTTCTTTATCCATATTAAGAGGCGTATACATAACATTTGCAGTAATTAATTTAAGGGCAGCCTCTTGTGTTAAATATTTATTAGCTTCTAAAATTGCACCTTTTAAAGAGTGTAAAATACGTATATTAGTTTTGTCTTTAATATCTAAAACAATATGCTGACAAATATCTTTATCACTAATAATACCTAGCGCACGAAATACAATAAATAAAGGAATTGGTTGTTTAATGCGTGGTATCTGCAATGAAATTCCATGTCCAAAACCATTATTTTTACTAGCAATAAGTAGAGAAATCTGTTTAGGAGAAATACATTTGAAATCAGGTACAGATTTTATCTCAGCAATCCAAGACCATTTACTATTATTTTTAGAAATATTAAAACATTGTACTAGATTTTCAGCTGCTCTTTCTTGTCCTAGACAGGTTTTTTCAGAACCATTAATAATAAAATATCCTCCAGCATCCATTGCACATTCACCGCTCATATCAGACGAAATGTGTTTGTATTGTTCTAAAACACAAATAGAAGATTTAAGCATAATAGGTAGTTTGCCAATATGTATTTTAGATAGTGTTTTATAAAAGGTTTGTTCTGATTCTAAATTATTACCATTTCTAATAATATATTTAATATTCATGTCCACTGTCATATTCGAAGAATATGTAAAATTTCTTAAACGTGCTTCATGTGGAAACATTAATTTTGTAGCACCATTATTTTCATGAATTTGAGGTCTTTGAATAGCAAAATTTTCAAAAGTAATAAATAATTCTAAACTATATTTTTTTGAGATACTGTCATAATCATGATCTGACCTAATATTTACTGGATTAAACATTGATATTGTTTTTTGAATTTGATATGCTACAAAATCATTATAAGACTCTAACTGATGACGAACTAATTGTTTTAAATGCTTTCCTTGAAAATATGATTTAATAATATTCCAAGGAGTTTCCTCATCGTAATTTTGTGTTCTGTTTAGTTCAGTAGTCATATTTTGTTGCATATTATTTTTGGTTAATTTATACTTCAATTTATCTTTAAATGTTTATGTAAATAATATATTTTTGTAATTGCATTATTCATGTGTATAAAAAATATATTATTTATTATTTTAAATTAATTATTAATAATTCATAATTATCGGGTAAATCCATCCATCTAAAATCTTTTACTTTTGTATTATCATTTAAATGTTTTTCTATTATTATTTTACTATATGCATTATGATATACTTCTCCTTTTGTTCCCTCATTATCTAAACATATTTTATGTTCTGAATTTTTAGTTGGTTTTATAAAAAATGAAATAAATACTTTTTGAGTTGCTACTCTTATCATTTCATCAAGTGGTTTTTCAATCGAACTCATATGCTCGACAACTCCTCTTGAATGAACTATATCAAATGAATTATCTTCAAAAGGAATATTATTAATGCTTCCGAGAACACAATTTATATTTTTACTTATATTATATTCAACTAGTTTAGGTGTGATATCCATACCTGTATATTTTACATCTTTATTCATATCTATTATTCCATTATATTCAGGACAAGCCCCACATCCAGCATCTAAAATTGTTTTAAATGTACCAAATTCTTTTCTTGCACAAACTCTATCTGGAGAAAATGAATCACCCATCCAAGTTTCAAAACTTGATACAGATGGTGCTAATATTTCCATTCCATTATGTATATACGTTTCATTTCCAAGATTATTAGTCCACCATGCTTCATAACTTTTTAATTCCATATATGGATTCATTTTTAATAAAGTAAAATAGTTAGTTATTTTTATATATTATTTTTAAAATAATCTAATTATATTTCAATTGTTAATAATGTAGTATTTATATTATTTTTACAAAAAAAGCATTTTTATATATTTAATTATAAAATATAAGTAAATTATACATATTAATTTTATAATATATTTATAATTATGCAACAAAAAACTATTAAATTAAATCCTGAATTTCTCTCTGTATCAGGTAATTCTATGAACAAAAAGGATAAAACTAGAAAAGTTAGAGAGAAAAAAATTAAACCAAAACCTTTTATTAAACCTAATAAATTACGCAAACAGCTTTTAGCACGTATTAAAGATTATCAAAAAAATAATGAACAACAGGAAATAAAACAAACAAATAATAATAAATTATCCAAAAAAGATAATGAATTATCCAAAAAAGATAATGAATTCAATGATGAATTTAATAATGAATTTAATAAATCATTGAATTTTTTAACTACACTTTCTCAACAAAAAAAAACTAAAAAAAATAAAAAAAAACATCAACAACAACAACAACAACTTGATAATTATATAAATGTATCTACTGAATTACCAAAATCTATGATTGATACACATTCTAATCATAGTATTCAAAATAATATTTCTATTAAACCAAATATTGTATCTACATCTCCAGATCAAATTAAACCAAATAATATTTCTATTAAACCAAATATTGTATCTACATCTCCAGATCAAATTAATAATAATATTCCTAATCCTGTCATTATAAATAATCCTTCTCAAAATAATCATAATATATCTATAAATAATAAATTACCAGAACCACCTCCATATGGTTGTTTAAAGAATGGAAAAAAACCTACATATAAACAATGGTGTAATAAAACAATAAAACAAAATCATCATAATACACATAATACACATAATACACATAATACACATAATACACATAATACACATAATACACATAATACACATAATATAAATAGTAGACATAGTATTGTTATTGAAAATTATTCACCTAATAAAGATATTAGCGAAAGAGAGAAAATATTAAATAAAATAAAAAAAAATTATGCTACCAAAAAAAAACTTACCAAAACATATAAATATCAATTAGGAAAAAGAAATAATATAGTTGGTGTTTTAATAAAAGATAGAAAAACTAGAAAATTAATTCAACATGAACATGGATTACTTAAACAAAAAAAATTACCTGAAATTAAAAATTATTTACGAAATAAAAATTTATTAAAATCTAGTAGTAATGCTCCAAATGATGTAGTTAGAGAGATATATGAACAATCCATATTAGCTGGTGATTTAGAAAATAAAACTACAGATACATTATTACATAATTTTTTGAATACTTAATTAGACTGCTAATAATAAATGATATAAAGATTATATTTAACTCTATATTATATGCCAATTGTTGAAGATTATTTAAAATATACTAAACAATGGAAAGATGAATATGGTGAAAAAACTATTGTATTAATGCAGGTTGGTTCATTTTTTGAAGTATATGCACTAAAAAATGAAAATAACGAATTAACTGGAAGTAATATAGAAGATTTTGCAAGTATTAATGATATGATAATTGCTGAAAAAGCTAAAATGAAAATTGATAAATGTAAAGTTGTTATGGCTGGATTTGGTATTGCACAACTTGATAAGTATGTTAAAAAACTACAAGAACATGGATATACATCTATTATATACTGTCAAGACATACAGGGTAAAAATACTTCGAGAAGTCTTACAGAAATAATATCTCCTGGAACATATTTTTCTCAGGATAATACTGAAATTTCTAATAATGTTATGTGTATATGGTTACATAAATCTGAATCTAATAAAATTCTTAATTCTCAAATTACTGTTGGTATATCAAATATTGATATTTATACAGGAAAAACCTCAGTATTTCAGTTTTCCAAGGAATATTATCACAATCCAAGTACATATGATGAACTTGAAAAATACATTGCTATTAATAATCCTAACGAATGTATTATTATTTCTAATCTAGAAAAAAACATAATTAATGATATTATTGAATATATTAGTATTCAATCAAAAAAAATACATATTTTATCTATTAATAATGATAACAACACTAATATGATTAAATTTGCAAAAAATTCTGAAAAACAAATTTATCAAAAACAAATATTAAATAAATTTTATCCAAACATTCCTGAAAATGATATTATATCTTTATTACCAACACATAATATTGCTATACAATCATTTACTCTATTACTTGATTTTGTTTATCAGCATTGTCCTTATTTAGTAGATAAACTTTCTTTACCTATTTTTGAAAATAATACAGAACGATTGATCTTAGCTAATCATTCATTAAAACAATTAAATATTATTGATGATACTAGACATACTGGTAAAAATAGGTCAGTTGGTGCACTACTTAACAATTGTAAAACATCTATGGGTAAAAGAGAATTTATGTATGATTTACACAATCCAACAACTAATATTGGTAAATTAAATGAATCATATAATATTACACAACATGTTATAGAAAAAAATGAATGGCAAAAGTATCGTGAACTAATTAGTGGTATTCATGATTTAGAAAAATTTGAAAGAAAAATAATTCTTAAAAAAATATCACCAAAAGATATCTCTTTATTTGCTAATGATTTATTAAAAATACTTGATTTATTTTTATTGATTAAAAACGATACATTAATTATTAATTATTGTACTAATTTAATTAATAATAATATTGATAACATTGATGAACAAATTAATAATATTCTTAATATTTTAAATAATAATTATTTTCTCTCCAAATGTAGTTTTATAGATGATGTAACACAAGAAAAATTATCCAGTATGTCACAGGATAAATTATCTTTTATTAAGGATGGAATCTCAGATAAAATTGACACTATTACTAGTAAATGTTTAGACTCTAGAAATATTTTATTTGCTATTGCTAATAAATTTAATGATATTATTGCTCCTTTAGAAAAATCTAACTTAACTAAAAATTATATTAAAATACATGAAACACCTAAAAGCGATCCTGTATTAATTGCTACTAAACGAAGGATTACTTTATTAAAAAATGCTTTATCAGATAAAAATAAATATAATAATTCTATTTCTGTTTCATATACAAATAATAAACAAGAAATTATTACTATTGAATTAGAAATTAATAATTTAGAATTTAAAAGTATTGGTAATAATAAAACTGATTTATGTATTACTAATGATTATATTAATTCTCTTACAAATAATATTAATAATTCTGAAGAAACATTAATTAATGAAATAATTATTTTTTATAATAATTTTATTAATAATTTTGTATCTCAACAAAATACTATTAAAAATATTAGTAATTTTGTTAAAACTATAGACATTTTACAATGTAAAGCATATATAGCAAATAAGTATAATTATTGTAAGCCAACTATTACTAATTCTGATAAATCTTTTATAACATTTACAGGTATTAGACATCCATTAATTGAACATCTTCAAACTGAAGAATTATATGTTACTAATGATCTTGAATTAGGTAAAGATATTGATGGATTATTATTATATGGTACTAATGCTGTAGGTAAAACCAGCTTAATTAAATCAATTGGTATTTCTATTATTATGGCTCAGGCTGGTTTATATGTTCCATGTAATACATTTAATTTTTTTCCTTATTCATGTATTTTTACTAGAATATTAGGTAATGATAATATTTTTAAGGGACTTTCTACTTTTGCAGTAGAAATGTCTGAATTACGAACTATATTAAATCTTGCTGATAGTAATAGTCTTATTTTAGGTGATGAACTGTGTTCTGGTACTGAAAGTGACTCTGCATTAAGTATTTTTACAGCAGGATTAGAATGTTTACATGAAAGAAGAAGCACATTTTTATTTGCTACACATTTTCATGAAATTATTAATTTTGATGAAATCAAAAATTTAACCAGATTAGTAATGAAACATATGGAGGTAAAATATGATCATCAAAAAGATATCTTAATTTATGATAGAAAGTTAAAAGATGGTCCTGGTAATAGTATGTATGGATTAGAAGTATGTAAATCATTAAATTTATCTCCTAATTTTCTTCAGAGAGCTCATGATATTAGAATGAAATATAATACAAAATCACTAAATATCTTAAATGAAACTGGTAGTCATTTTAATAAGAAAAAAATTAAAGGTTTATGTGAATTATGTAATATTAATAAAGGCACTGAAGTTCATCACTTACAACATCAAAGTAATGCTAATAATAATAATTATATTAATTCTTTTCATAAAAATCATCTTGCTAATTTAGTTAATATATGTGAAGAATGCCATAATAAAATTCATGAAACTGATAAACAACATAAAAAAGTTAAAACTAGTAAAGGTTATATTCTTTCTACACTATAATATATATATGCAAGAATTTACTAAATTTTTAAGAGAAAATGGTTCTAGTATTTTTACTCTTGTAATAGTTATTTTTTTTTTATTAACATTATTTGGTATTTTAGGTATTACTTTTAGTAAACCCGATCCTAAAACTAAATACATAGAAAAAGTTGTTACACTTGAAACATTTAAACCTAATTTAGACAGTTTTAATCCATCGGTTGTATGTAGAGAAGATAAATCTAATACAATATTTGATATTGATAAACGATGTCAAAAATTTTCTAAAGATACATGTGATATCGCCTCTTGTTGTAAATGGATGAATAATAAATGCAGAGGTAGTAAAATGTAAATAATATATATATTATTATATTTTTTGAAAAATTGATTTATATATAATCCAATATTATATATAAATAAGATGTTGATCCCTGTTAAGTGTTTTACCTGCGGTAAAGTAATTGCTGATAAATATCATTATTATGAACGTGAAGTTAGGAAAAAAAAAAGTACTAAAGATATGGAAATAGATGATGTTATATATTTAACCAAAGATACAATTGATAAAACTCCTGAAGGGCAAGTTTTGGATAATTTAAAATTAGATAAAATGTGCTGTAGAAGACATTTACTTACTCATGTTAATATTGAATAAATATTTAACTAATTATCTTATTGTAACTAATTTTTTTATTGTTTTATTACTTAATATAATATTATCTTTTTTTATTATATAATGCCTACTAAGAATAAATCACGTAAAGTGTCTCATAAATATCGTGCTTTACTTAAGAAGAAAAATGTCTCTCATCTTTCTCGAAAAAATAGTAAAAAAACTAGATACACTAGAAAACATAAAAGTGAAAAAAAAATAAGATATACTAGAAAACATCATCAGGGTGGTAGTTGCGGTAAAACTCATAAAAAAAGAAAACAAAAAGGAGGTTCTGCTGGTTGGAATGGTCCTGCTGGAGGTGCTCCAGGATTTAGTTGGTGGAGTGATCCCCAAACATGGCCTGGTGTAGCTGCTTCGATGGGACAATCACAAAATGGTATAACACAATCTAATCATCTTCCTTTAAGTAAACATGGTATCCCTGCTGGTGTTGGAGGTGAAGGTGGACCTAATGATCCACCTGTAAGTACTCGTAATGCAAATGCTGGTCCTAATAATGGTGGAACTGCTTACCAAAACGCAAATAATGGACAACCTGGACCACCTTTAACAAATATTGATGTTATGAAACAAAAATCTTAATTAAAATTTAATTAAACATTTACCTTTTGGAATTTCTTCATCATTTTTAATAATAGTATCTATTTTACTATTATTATCATATAAAATTGTCCAAGTATCTGATTCATACAAATTACTGTTTGTAGAAATTATCTTATATTTATTTTTTTTATAAAATGCTTTTCTCTTCATCCATTGTCTTTTAAATACATCATGATTATCTATTATGTCAACTACCAATGGTCTTTCATGTTTTACTCGTAATATTCTTCCTACTGCTTGAGTTATATCTGTTCGTGGTGTTACTAAAAATAAAGTCGATTATGTTTTTATATCTAAACCCTCTGCTGCCATTGCATATGTAGCTACTACAACTTTTTTGGTCTCACTTAATTTTAAATCCTTTTCTTTCATACCACCTACATAATATCCTACAGAAGCAATATTACGATGTTCTATTGCTTTATAAATATAAACTAATATATCTTTTTGACTTCCCAAAACCATTATTTGTTGATTTGGATTTTCTTCTAATTCATTTTTTATTACTTTAATAATAAATTCTGTTCTATGATTAAATGAGCAAATTTTTGACACCATTGTACTATATGCTACTTGTCCTTTCCAATCTATTTGCACTTCATTAAAATCTTTATCATCTGTTTGATATTCTATTGCTTTAACTAATACTTCATCATCATTTTCTCTCTTCATTTTAAATACTATATCTCCTAAAAACATTTTAAAAACTCTTGTTAATCCATCTTTACGTTGCATTGTAGCACTTAAACCTAACATTACTGGTGTTACTATTTTTTGAAGTGCACGGCTAAATATTTCGCTGCTTATGTGATGATTTTCGTCAATGATTGTAAATCCAAAACTTTCAAACATATTTTGTGGATACTCTTTACCAGATAATGATTGCAGCATTCCTATAACTATATCTTTGTTTTCAATATCAATAATTTGTCCCTGAATTATACCTATTTTAGCATCGGGCAAAAATTCATTTATTCTTTCTATCCATTGATTTAATAAAAACGATTTATGAACAATAATTAAAGTTTTCTTTTTAATTTTTGATATTAAATTTATTCCTAACACTGTATTATGTGTAACTGTAAAATCACCTAGAATATATCTACGATTTCCATCTAATTCAAAACCATAATAATCATCTTCTTCTTTTTTAATAACGTTAATTCTTGTAACTAAAGCATCTTTTATTTGTTTTCGTGATGAGCATTTTTTTCTTTCACATTTAATAGGTATTTCTTCCAAACCCTTTCCATGAATATTTGTTCTATAATAAGTTCCTTCACTTTTCTCTCCTTTATAAATACAACTTTTTTTACATATTTTTTTATAAGCAGCAAAACCTAATGATCTTGCCAAATAAATTATATCATCAAGTAATTTTTCATTTTTTTGAATTATATCATAACCATTATTCCTTAATGACCCATCAGAATCAATTAAACCAGCTAATAATTCTAGTCTTGTTTGTTTATCATTACATTTAAAATCATGTGGAATGTGTTTATTATTCAATAAATTATATTTTTGAAAAGATCCAATTAGTGAATTAGGTTTTTTATTATGAGAAGTTATAAAATAGGTAGGACATCTTGTTCCTTTACTATCACATTTTCTTATATCTAATTCTAATTTTCTTGAATATTCATAACAATAATCAATAATAGGTTCATCAATATTAGTTATACCTAAATTTCTTTTAGATCCATCTCCTAGCCATATCCCTAAAAAGTATGGTTCAATGTCAACCTCTTTATATGGAAAGTCTACCCCAACTCTATATCCTAGTAAAGGTCCTCCTCGTCCATGAAAACACTTAGGTAAATTTAAATAATCTTTAACAGAAATATCATATATTTCTCCTTTTCTATATTTTTTAGAATGATTTGTAGAACATTTAAGAGATAAAATATGTGATTCATTTACAGTATATTTATCACCTTTATTAGGAATAATATCATACATCATTTCACGTCCTCTTG
>Ga0075480_10002577_pt1 | contig 11638 bp, 11 predicted proteins | sample DEB08_DNA_7_FD_81590 | JGI IMG/M metagenome (GOLD analysis project Ga0075480, IMG submission 81590) | Aqueous microbial communities from the Delaware River and Bay under freshwater to marine salinity gradient to study organic matter... | ecosystem: Environmental > Aquatic > Marine > Coastal ... | reverse complement strand
CATTACTATTATTATCTAAGTTTGACAGTACATCAAACTCTTTAATATCATTTAATATCTTTTTTACAAAATCTTTTTCTGTATCATTTAATAAATTATAATATTTATTATAATCGCCCTTATCTAAAATAGCTAAAAAGAATAATCTAACAGGGTGATTTATTCTTGTATTAAAAGGATTATAAGGATACAAATGCCCTTTCTTCATAGATACTTTAAAAAACGATAATCGTAATTCATCTTTTAAAACTCTATAATTCAAGTATAAATAACCAATTTTAACAAATTTTCTACGATTATTAATAATAACATCTCCAGTTTTTTTAAAAATATCTAATCCACTACCACTTTTTTCATCAGATTCATCAATAAAAGAATTATTACCAGAAGTAGCTATTTTATTCCAAATAGAAGTTTCTTTTTTAGTCATCTTTCTTTTAACATCCTTTTCAGTTAATTCCTTAATAGCATCTAAAACTTTATTAACATTAAATTTTTCAGAAAAGTGTTCTCTAACACTTTGGTTTTTAGTTAGAAAAATATTTTTAATATAATTAAATAAATTGCTTTTAACCAATGCTTTAAATCTGTCATCTTCACTAAGTTTAATATTTTTAAATATTTTTATTAAATCTTTCTTATATTGTTCAGTACTAATTTTTTCATCCTGATAAGAATCAAAAATAGATCTTAAACTTTGTATTAAATATTCTTTATCTTCTTCAAATGTATAATTTTCTTTTTGTATTAATCCAATATTATCATTTTGAATAAAATCTTTCAATTCTCTTTCTTCAACTTCTCCCCTTAATAAATCTAATCTTAATTTTTTTCGAGCATTTATTAACAACTGCATAAAATCGTCAGCATTCATAGTTCCAAATGTAGGATTATAATTATCAATAATATAATTATAATATTTATTAAAATTTAAAGTTTGATTATTTTCAATCAATTTATCAAGCACATCTTTAGCATCTTTTTCAAATAATAAAGATTTTAATTTTCTAAATATAAGTTGATTTAGAACATCCTGATCTTCTTTAAATTCTTCATAAGATTTATACCTTTCAGAAACAGGTAATTTATTTTTCATTGTGCTTATCATAGGATTAGTCATTTTAGAAACATTTCTAAATTTCATAGCATTCAGTCTTTTTTTTAAATCCTTTTTATATAATTCATTATATAAATCACGACTTACCATTATTTTATATAATTATAATTATATTTATTTTAAAAAAAATTAAATATTCAAATTCATATTTTACTAAATTTTATTAAATTTCATTATATTTTTTCATAATAAGTGTTTTGGAACATTACATTCATTCTGACTTATGGTAAATAGTTCTCTGCTGACAATTTCATACATAACCCGTGGATGTTCTCTTTTAGAAGTATCAAAAAATAATTGACTTTCTAAACTTCTTGCCAATGATAAATATTGATTTGAAGTATGCTCATGACATTTCGAACGATTTCCATACTCAACGAAAGTGCTTATGCTATGAATAACACTATATAAACCAGTTAAAACAGCAATGTAAATATCTAAATATTCAATATCATTAGATACATTTAAAGATGCTAGCATAGTTATAACTGACGATAAAACTAAAAGCGGGTATGTAATTAATCTATATAATTTAGAAAAATATATAGAAGCCGCATTATGTTCCTCATTCTTTTGATAGCAAAATAATACATATGAATTAAATTTTTTATTTAATGTCTCTGTCCATTCTTTATCATATTTAAACTCCTTTTCTAAAGAAGCTATAGATTTTAATGATAAATGATCACTATCTTCTGAGGTTAGCGATAATTCTTCTTTTTTCATATTAACTGTTTCAGTTCCTTCCATTATATATATACAAATAAAAAAATATATAAATTAATTAAACAATACTTAACCACAATGATAAGTACAACCAACAAAAGCACGGATATAAGTTCCTTCATCTACAACCTCATACTGCCCATTATTACCAGTAAAATCACAATCCATAGTGATTTTAGCAACGGTATAACTATGCATTATATCATCGTCTTGTTTCTGTCCTAACCCTTCAATATTTGAAGTAGTAATATAATCGCCATTTAATAAATTGCCGTTATTATTACAAACCCATATAGCACCTTCACCTACAGAGTTAATAATTAATCTATTATCATCATTCGCTTTATCTACAACACTAACAAAAACACCAGAAGCATATTCACGAGTATCAGACTTCTCATCTTCTTCATCACTAATCACCCCAAAAACTCTAACATCTTTAACATTATTTGAATACTCAACCACAGGAATGCTTTCATTAATACTAATAATACCACCACTCATAGAACCAGTAGAGCAAACGATATAACCGATTTTAATATCAGTTAAATCAGATAAACTCCTATGCTGGCCGGTGAAATCAATCGCAGAAACTGAAGCAGTATCTGACATATATCCTCTTTCTATAAAATTATCTAACTCAGATCTTGAAGCATATTGAAAAGATAAATCATTACCAGCATTTAATGCTAAAGCCCAAGCTGTTGAAGTGAATGTATTTGTAAAAATTGTGTTAAGTTTAATAAAATTATTTAACACATTACCTGTGCTATTTTGAAAATTTTTAAAAGTTGAAGCTCCTGAGCCAGTGCTAGTTGCTTCAATAGGATTACTTGAAACACATTTACTATCTTCAACATTAAATCTTAAATTTCCTCCAGTGGATATACCCAAATTATTGCTCCCAATTCTATAAATTCCAGTATTACTATCAAATCCAAAAGCAACACCAGGAGAACCAACAGAACCATCACTTACATGTAAACCACCAGGTATATAAACCCTATCATTTGATATATCTACCCTATTAACTCCAGCGGTTGATATACCTATATTATCAACTCCAATCCTATATATACCCGTATTAATGTCAGTGGCAAAAACTAAAGAAGGAGAATCTACTGCTCCATTATCAATATATAATTTATTAGGTATATAACATCTAGTATCAGATATACTCATACGATTAACACCACCAGTAGAAATAGAGAGATTATTATTGCCAACAGAATATATCCCAGTATCTTCATCGTTAAAACTTAAAGAAGGAGAACCAACACTACCAGCTGGCAAAGTTAATTTATTAGATATATTAACTTTATCATTAGATATATCTAATCTATTACTTCCACCAGTAGATATACCTATATTATTAGCTCCATTCCTATAAAACCCCGTATCAGTATCATCATTAAAAACAAGAGCTGGATTAGAAGAAGTTCCATTAGAAATATATAAAGGAAGTTCTGTATGAACCCTAGCAGTATTTATATCAAACCGACTAACTCCAGCAGTAGTTATATTAATTTGATTATCACTTTCACTAAATATACCAGTATTATCGTCACCGTTAAAAGCTAAAGTAGGAGAAGCAGCAGAACCATCATTTATATATAATTTATTAGATATCAAAACTCTACTATCATTTACATCAACCCTATTATTGCCACCGGTTGTAATACCTATGTTATTGCTCCCAGCTCTATAAAATCCCGTATTATCATCACCACCAAAATATATAGTAGGAGAAGCCACAGAACCATCATTTATATTTAATTTATTAGACACATAAACCCTATCATTAGATATATCAACCCTATTACTTCCAGCGGTTGATATACCTATATTATCATCACCAATTCTATAAAATCCTGTATTTGTATCATTTATATAAGTTAAACTCGGGACGGATACAGTTCCATTATCTAAAAATAACCTGCTATTTAATTGAAGGTTTCCTACAATCGTTGAACTTTCTAACTTATTTAAATAATTGGATAAATCTACTTCATCATCTGCAACTTGAGGGAAATCAGCTGAATTAAATTCTTGGTTAAATTCTGGAGGAGGATAAATGCTCATTTATTTAAATTTTATTTATTTATATTTACATAAATATAATAAATTAAAAATATAAATAATTATGATGTTTTTTCTTAAAAAAAGTAATAGAAAAAATAAAAAATATCAAATTGCAATTTTAGATAACAATACACTGAACACAATTCATTTTGGTCATAAGGGTTATAGTGATTATACAATACATAAAGACGATTACAGAAAAAAGCTATATATAAAAAGACACGAGACCCGTGAGAACTGGAATAAATCTGGTATTGAAACTGCTGGTTTTTGGTCAAGATGGTTGCTATGGAATGAGGAAACATTATTAAAAAGCATTAAATCTATAGAAAAAAAATTTAATATAAAAATAATTAATTTAATTTAATTTAAATAGAAATATATATTTTTTTTCTTTTTCTTAAATCCTTCCTATCTTTATTCGTTTCAAATTTTTTAATACCACTGCCACTGCCACCAGTATTTAAATTAGTTTCTTTTAACAAATTTTTTAACTGATCCATATTTTTAGGTTCATATTCTTCCGCCGGTTTTACTTTTCGTTTTTCAACAAATTTTTTAACTACTCTAGTTCTTCTAACCATTATATATAATTATAATTATAATTATTATTATTATAATATAATAATATTTATTATATATTATTATATATAATAAATATTATTATATTATAATAATATTTATTAAATTATATTTTGATTTACTCACCATTATGAATTTCCAGCAATAAAGTTATAAGCACATTAGGGTCATTTATACTAATATCCTTATAATTGTTATCAACAATTCTGATTTCTAAATCTTCATAACTACCGTCCTGTATTGGGATATTAACCTTATAGTTAGCTTTTTCATATAACAAAGAACCGAACGAACTTTCAGGAGAAAACGAATAAAGAACAGTATTAGGATTCGAAAGGAAATTTTTAGAAAGATTACAAAGCAAAACGACTGAGGTTATTGGTGTAATTTGTGGTGTGAAATTTGATAAAATACTTTGATTAGTATTATTTACAGCATTAGTAGGATATGTTCCTGCTTCAAACCCTAAGATACTTCTAAAATCATTAGATAAAATAACTATTTGGGGTGTTGTATCTGGATAGAAAGGGAATACATAATTAGCAGGATTTGTGTAGTTTGCTGGTAAAAACATAGGCACCTGATAAGAATTAATTTGAAATTTATTTTGTGTAGTGTTAGCAACAACTTCAATATAATAAACATAATCACCATTAGAATCAATTAAATAAAATCCTTCATCAATTAGGATTTTTTGAATATAAGCATTTATATCAGTTATACTATATTGCCCGTCTGGGATTACAACATCAACAAGATTTAAACTTACTCCAGACGGATAGACAATTTGAAATTTATTATTACCTAAAGCCTCGCTTATGTTATTCCACGAATAATATAAACTTATATTTTTGAAAGATATAGAAGAATTTTTTAAATTTAAATTCCTCTGGTTAAATCTATACCTATAAACATTATTAGCAGAAAATCCATCATCTAAATTAGATTGATTTAATGTAATTGGATATGTATGAACTTTACTCATTTTTATTAATTTTATTAATATATATTATAACATTTATAATAATATTAAAATATAATTAATTATATTTTTACTTTCACCGCGGCAGAGTTTACGGGTGGGCACGTCAAAATATGACGCATGGAAAAAGTGGCACGTCAAAATATGACGCATGGAAAAAGTGGCACGTCAAAATATGACGCGAGGAGAATAGAAACTTTTTAATTTTTCTCTATTAGTCAAATTTGACTAATAGAATTTTTTCACTATGAGAGTAGCCCAAGTAGTTGGAACCCGAAACATATCCCAACCCCAGAGTTTACGGGTAGCTCAGAAGCTACCCGTGTGCCAAACAGTTTACGCAAGGTCTGTGGACCACGCCAAACAGTTTACAGATTTCACAGCCCTCAAATAATGAGGGTTAGAAGGTTCAGGCCCTCAAATAATGAGGGTTAGAAGGTTGAAACCTTTTTTGTTTGTTCCGGAAATTTCCGGAGCAATATTTTTAACTAATTCATGATATAATTCTATTGCGGTTGAAACCTTTTTTATTAGTCCGCATATATAAATATATTTATATACAATTTTATTTTTTTTATTTTTTTAATTTGAAATTTTTTTAATCTTTAGATAAACATGTATCTCAAAAATATAAAACCACTTACATTGAAATATATAACTCTCTAAAAAGGTGTGACCCAATTTGGGTCACACTAAAAAAGAAATGAAATTATAAAACAAAAAGAATTAGAAAACAAATTTATGCATTTTGCTCGGTTGAAACCTTTTTTATTAGTCCGCATATATAAATATATTTATATATAATAAAAATGTAAAAAGTGAATATTATACAATTTTATTTTTTTTATTTTTTTAATTTGAAATTTTTTTAATCTTTATAAATTCACCTTTTACATTTTTATAATTTATATAAGTGCGGATATATAAAAAAGTTTGTTATAAATTTACGAAAAAAAAAATTATTGTAAGAATTTAATTTTTTATCAATAATTTTACTTAAAATAATTTTTATTTTAAGATTTTGCCGAGATTTCGCCGCTTTTACTTTATGGACGGATTACATTATATAAAGCATAATGACATAAATTTAAATTTATTCTGACTTAGATTATATAAAGTATAATGGCTATAAAGTAATTTTATAATAAAAAAAATTTAAATTCTTACAATAAAAATTATTTTCGTAAAAAGTGAATATTATACAATTTTATTTTTTTATAATTTGAAATAATTTTTTTTCTGTATAAATCACCTTTTACATTTTTATAATTTATATATTTATAAATGCGGACCAATAAAAAAGGTCGGCGACCCTTATCAAATATATTACTATTTAATAAATAAAATTATAAATATTTATATATAATGAATAATAAGGTTTATGGCTACGGCCGTTCTACAACTACTACTGAATTAATGGATATGTCTAAAAAATTAAATATTAATTTAGACGGCATATATTTTAAAACTCAATTAGAGAATAAGGCTGTTAGTTTAAAAAATAAAATAAATAACAAATATAAAAATTTTATAATTAATTTAGATGACCATACAGGTAATGGAACTCATTGGGTTTGTATGATTTTTAATAAAAATAATTGTTTTTATTTTGATAGTATGGGTTTTGATTATCCTGATGAGGTTAATGATTTTTGTAGTATATTAAATATTAAATCAATATACACAAATATTTTAAATATTCAACCTATTGAAATGAGCTTCTGCGGGCAATTTGTAATATTCTTTTTATCACAAATGAAGAAACCGAGTATTAAAAATTATAATAAATTTGTTAAATATTTCAGTTAATTATAATTTTAATTAATTATTTATTTTTTTTAAAATAAAATATAAATATATTTATATATAATACAAAAAAAATGAGCGACATTAATACATATACTATGTCTATGACCGACGATGTTAAAGATCATCCTTTTATTGAAAAAGATGTCATATATATTAACGATACTAATAACGGAAGTTATGAGAACTCACAAATTCAAATCGATACTCAAAGTATCGCAAATTCAAACTACTATGTAGATTATAAGGAAACAACTTTAGAAATCCCGTTTGTTGTAACAATTAAAAGTGGTGTTAATCAGGAAGCTGCTATAAATCCTCATTCTATTGGTTTGAAAGCGGGAGCTGCTGTAATTGATAAAGTATCAATAGAATATAATAATATTACTATTGCTCAATCTAAAAACTTTACTAATTACGAGATTGATTATAGAATGATGAGTTCTTACGGATTGGATGATGAAGAAAAAACTGGTGATGTTATTGGCTTCCACCCAGATGACCATTCTTCTTATGATTTTCAAGCTGCCGCCCATCCTGATGGTCAAGGTTTTAGTTGTAATAGAGTTTCTAAGGCTGTTGATGTTATCGGTCTTAATAGAATTTCAAACAAGGAAAATGTAGGATTTTCTAGAAGAGTTAGAGCACAAGTTGGAACAGAAAATAGAGTTAAAGTTAAAATGTTAGGAGCTCAAGGTGATGAAAGTAGATTGAACAAAGTTGGATTAGCTTATCACGATCATACAGGTGCTGGTGCTGATAGAGTATATAGATGGTTTTATGTTCTAACTATTAAGCTTAGTGATTTACACGATTTTTTCGGAAAAATGCCTATTGTAAAATCTGGGTCTTTAAAATTGGTTATTGATTTAAATACTTGTAAAACTACCGTTAATGTTGGGGTTGCATCTGTTATGTCGATTGCTTCATATACTCAAAAAACTGGAAGAGGTAATCCTTTGATTTTAGCATCAGCATCTGGTGGTCAGCCTAATTCAGGTTTGGCAACAGGAGTTTTAACAATTGAATGCGGTGTTAATAAAACTGACAATTATAGTTCTTCTCATCCTTTACTATCTCAAGCAAGATTATATGTTCCAACTTATAAATTAGATCCTGAGTTTGAAATGGGTTTAACTGCAAAAACTTTTGAATTTGATAACTTTACTACTTTTAGATTTGACGGGCAACCAGCTGATACGGCATTTGATCAACTTATTTTAAATAGCATTCGTGATGCTTCTAAGATGGTTGTTTATCCTTTAATTAATAAAGCCGCTACGGGGACTGGTCTTGCTAGTTTGGAATTTCAAAAGGGTATTTTTACTACTCACAGAAGTCCATTCGGTTTGCTCTCTGATGTTAATGTTAATGTATCTGGTCAAGCTTTATTTAAAAGACCTGTTAATTATAATTTTAATCACTTTTTGAATGAAGTTGTTGCTGATTGTGAAGATGAACAAGGTAGATCATTTGGTAGATACACTTACCAAGATTGGTTACATTCTCCTCTTTATGTTTTCGATTTGTCTCGTATGTCTCAATCTGAAAGAGGAATTGCTAAATCAATTTCACTCGTAGCAAATAATAACACTTTATTAGCTCACGATTATCTATGTGTTGTTTATAACACAAGAAGGGTGTCTATTGATCCTATGTCTGGTGTTCTACAAGAAATGTAATTATATGTGTAATATTTATAAAAAAAAAATCTTTATTTTTTTTTATAAAAAATATATAAACTTATATATAAAATGGAGAATTTTTATAAAAAAACTAAGAAGGTTAAAACTCATAATCCTAATTTTAAAAAACACAATATTGAAATAAATTTTAGAATGTGTATTATAGGAGGGAGCGGCTCAGGGAAAACTAATACTTTATTAAATTTAATTAAAACAATGAATAATACATTCGAGCATATTCATTTATGTGTTAAGTCAAAGGAAGAACCTTTATATGATTATTTAATTGAATTATTAAATCCTGCTGGTCAGATTACTATATATGAAGAGGGTGAGTGTCCGGTATTAACAGATTTACCAAATCGACAAAGTTTAATTGTTTTTGATGATTTAATATTAAATAAACAAAATAAAATTGCTGATTATTATATAAGAGGTCGGAAGAAAGGTTTATCAATGGTATATTTATCCCAGTCATATTATGGAATGCCTAAGATTATCCGTAATCAGTGTAATTATATTATTTTAAAAAAATTACAAAGTTTGAAAGATCTTAATTTGATTTTAAGTGAATTTAGTTTAGGAGTTAGTAAAGAACATTTACAAAATTTATATAAAAAAGCAATTGAAGGAGATTTTCTAAATTTCTTTTTAATCGATTTACAAACAAATAACGATGAATTAAAATTTAGAAAAAATTTTAAAAGTATTTGTATTTAATTATTTATTTATTTAATTTTTTTATATATATTAATATAGTTAAAAAAAATGGCATTTATTGATTTAAGTGAATCGCAATTAAAAAAATTAGTTAAAGGAAAACCAGTACAATTAAATGCTAATTCTGTTAAAGGGGAAGGTATGGGTAAATATAAGCCTCCTGCTGAGGTGTTTAATCCTGCTCTTTTAAAGAAAATAAAGAAAGCAATGAGATTGAATAAGGGTTGTCGTATCGCTTGTTCGCCACAATTTGAGTTAATGGAAGGTTCCGGATTTTTTAGTTGGTTGAAAAAAGCTGCTAAGAATGTTATAAAAATCCCGATTAGAGTTTTACAAGAAGCTAGTAATATTTTAGGAAAAGAGCAAACTAGAAATTTATTGCAACAAGGGTTAGTAGCTGCAACAGCTACTAAAATGCCAGGGTTGTCTTCTAAACTTGCAAGTGGCAAAGCTCGTGCTGGTATTGACTTAGTAGGTGAGAAAATGGGTTTTGGTATGGAAGCTTGCTGCCAGCATTGTGGTGGTTCTGGGATTGTTCCTGCTGGGAGTGGTATTAAACCGGCTGGAAGTGGGTACCAACAACAGGACCGTTATGGTAGTTCAATCGCGCCAGGTAAGCATCAGATGTTAAATAGTCAAACTCATTTAAGTAAATCTGGTTTGTCAAGAAAATAAAAAAAAAATTATATGTTGTCTAAAATCTTTTTTAAAAATTTAATATAATTATTCTAATGATATACAAGCTAGTCTGTTAAATTCTCTTATTAATCTTTTTCTATCCCTAGCTTTTTTTTTTAAATGCTCTTTATTTTTTTCATAATAACTTTTATTATGTTTTTTATAATAACTTTCTTTATTTAAAGAATATCTATCTTTATTGTATTTCTTTCTATCTTCAGAATTACTAAAATCATATAGACTTCTATCCAGTGGGTGTAAAACTAGTTTCATAATATCAATATTGTTTTATTATATATTAATATTTTATATTTATTTATTTATAACATAATTTAATTTTAATTAAAATATAAAATTTTATAAAGTGTATAATATATAAAGTAAAAATGTTAAGTGATAAATTTATAAAAGAATTAGAAGCTATTATTGATAAATATGAAGATATGGATGATGATTTGGAATTTATTGAAAAGTTAAAAAATTTATGTAAAAATTATAATAATAAACCTGCTAAAATGACTACATATGTTACAAGATTATCCTTAATTAAAAAATATTTAAAAGATAATTTTGAGGTTAATGATAATCTTCTTAAAGATATTAAAGCTGATAAAAATATATATGATGATATTAAAAAGCATAATGATAAGGTTAGAAGTAATAAAACTAATACCGTTGTAGATAATAAAACTATTTTAAAAATGTTAGACCCTTCTAAAAATTTATATGATAATCTTATATATGTATTGTTATGTACTGGTAGAAGGATAAACGAGATTTTAGATTGTAATAATATTGTTAAAAAAAGATTAAAAAAAAATGAAATTGTTTTTTCTTATTTATCAAAGAAGAAAGATAAACGACCTGCTAATATTAAAATATTAAATGGTTGTTCTTGTAACAAGATTATTAAAATGATTAAAGATATTAGGAAGAATGTTGAAATTTTAGATTTAAATAAAAATGAAATTACTAAAAGAGTTGATAGGAGGTTAAAAAAGCTTGATAGTAATTTAACACCTCATAAGTTAAGGGGATTATATGCTATAAAAATGTATAATAGTAGCGATAAAAAACAAAATATTAACGGGTTTATAACGGATATACTTCATCATGACAGTTCTGAAGTTTCTTTAAATTATAATAAATATATTATAACTGAGTAGTTAACCTCGCGGATTGTTGAGGTGGTTAATTTTATCTTCGCGGATTGTTGATGTGGTTAATTTTATTTATTTTTTTTATTTATTTATTTATTTT
>Ga0075480_10002574_pt1 | contig 11654 bp, 11 predicted proteins | sample DEB08_DNA_7_FD_81590 | JGI IMG/M metagenome (GOLD analysis project Ga0075480, IMG submission 81590) | Aqueous microbial communities from the Delaware River and Bay under freshwater to marine salinity gradient to study organic matter... | ecosystem: Environmental > Aquatic > Marine > Coastal ... | reverse complement strand
TAGGTGAAAAAACATTTATCAAATTAAAACCTTATTTTGTCAGTTTGATCGTTGTATGGTCCTTGCTTAACTTCCAACAATTTAGTATCTTCTAAGACTTTTAATCCATGTCCCCCGTTAAAAGTTATCAAAACGAAACCAGATCTAAGTGTTATTTCTTTTAAAAACTCTAACTTCTTGTCAAAAAGTGAAGCCATTACTGTTCCTTCTAAAATTATTAATACTTCAGAAGTAGTTTTTATTGATCTTTCTTGTTCTGGGTGAAAGTGTTTTTCAATAACTTCATTTTCATGAAGATTGAAAACCCCAAATTGAATATCATTACTCTCATCTGTATAAAAATTTTTTGATTCTTTAGAATCATTGATGTCTATTACGAGTGCAATTAAATTGTCATCATGGTCAGTAATTTTTTGCAAATTTTCTCCTACATCTAATAGCAGCAGCAACATAAGGAATTCCACGTTTTACTAACACAATTAAATTTGGTGCTGTTTTAGAGACACCATTTAAACGAGTTTCGCAAATGTAACCTACTTCTATAATTTTAATGTTTTGTTCAAGAAAATTAGCTACTAAATAAATAAAATACTCTCCATAAACACAATTCATAAATGCACTCTTTTTTATATATTTTTTTGGAGTAATAATAAATCCACTGGTTATATCTTTTATATCAGATTTATAAAATAGAGATAAGAACTTGTTAAATAGATTTGATAGCACCATGCCAAAAACGCTGTCCTGGGACTTCTGAACATTGAACAAAGATTTAAGTAAACTAGTATTTTCAACGTCTTGAATTCCTTTATACCCACCGCCTTCGGCAAATCGAGAACCTATAATGACAGATGATGGATTTTCTATATGGGTTTGAGCTAGCTTGCTAAATGCGTTTATGTGCATTGAGCCATCTGCATCTAGCCAAGCAACATTATTAAACTTCGCTTCATTTATTCCCTTAAAAATTGACAACGGGAGTGACTTTTTTTCATCTCTTTTAATATAAATAACTTTACTCAGTGTGTTTTGTAGATGATTAATGTATTTATCTGTTCCGTCTGTAGAGTTGTCATCAACTATGATGATCTCAAAATCTTTGTATAGTTCTTCTAGTAATTTATAGAATTGAGGAACAAGTATTTCAAGGTTTTTTCTTTCGTTAAGAGTTGGGAAGATTAATGAAAGACTATAAGATTTACTCATGTTTGTATATTATCAGCCGTATCTAATTAAATTTATTTAATATTTTTTAATGATATGCATTGCTAACAGAAGACCAAATCTTTTATTTGTTAAGTTGTAAATAAATTTTTCAACTTTCATACCTAAATTAGATGAAAAAATTGTAAAGAATAGACCCATATTCAATATTTTATCAATTCTCTTGACTCTGAAATCATCTATTTCATCAAAAAAAGAATTTAGGTTGTTGCTTTTAAATTGTGATTTGTAAATACTCAAATAATTTTTCTTTCCTAGTATTACTGAACTCTTCATGAGTAATCTGAATACAAATGAAAAGTTTGGGGTAGTAACAATCATTTGACCATTTTGCTTTAGCATGTATGAAATTTGATCCATTAATTCCATTATTTCTTCGTAATCTAAAAACTCAAATAAGCCAATAATGGTGACAGTATCAAAATGATTTTTATATTCTTTATAATTAAACTCGGAGAGTTCAAAGAATGTTGCTCTATAATTTTCACGAGCATATTTAATTTGAGATTTTGATATATCAACACCAGTTGAACGGGCTCTTGAATAAAGCCCTATTAGGGTACCTGGTCCGCATGCAAAATCAAGATGTTCACTATCTTTTGTGAGATAATCACTTAAATATTCCATAGTAAACCTGTGCCAGTTTGGCTGAAATCCTCTCTTTTGGACTAAGGATTTTTTTAGGAATTTGTCGTAATATCCTGGTTCTAATTCTTGTTCCCAAAATTCATTCATTTTAAAATTTCCTTTAATACATAAACTCTTATTTTCTTATATGGATCTTTATAATAATTAATGTTTTCCATGGAGTTAATCTCATCAAAATAAAGCTGAATATACCTTTTGTCATAATCTGAAACTTCACAATTAAAATCCAACATATCTTCGGAACAGATTACTACATCTGGAGATTTATATTTTATAAGGTAACTAATCTCTTTGTCTTGAATTTTATCCATTTCTATCAACTTTTTAGTAATAAACTCTTCCTCTAAATTTGTTGGATGAACAACATAGCTATAATTATCTTGCTTTAGGTAAAAATTAATCAAGTGGTAATCCAAAGCTAAAACTGTGTATCTTCTTTTAGTAATATCTTTCAGTTCTAGTTGGAGATTGTAAATTGGGTATGTCTGTTGTATCTCATTTATATTATATAAATTATTAATACTTTTTGGAACAACATACCCTAAAACACTAAATAAAGTGATTAATAAAAAAGCTGCATAAAAATTTTTTCCTTCAAGACTAAAAGGTACAACTGTCATGTATGAAAAGAAAAATACAAAGAAAATATAATGATGATAATATCCGTGTAAAGCCAAGACTACAAACAATAAGGACGATGCGGTTAATGAAACTAGCTTATATCGGACTAATCTAATCTGTTTGAAAACAACAAAAAATGTAATTATAAATGTTAAATAAAGCAACTTGCTAAATTCAAAATATGATCTGAAAAAATCAATTAGGATCCCAATCGAAAAAGATGCAGAAGATGGATAATTTAAAGGTATCAGAAATGTAGTTTCAATAAAAATAGTCATAAGTCCTTTATGGAAGTAAAGAATACTCAAGACAATTAATGGACTAACGAAACCAAGAAATAAATAAAGAAGTTTATATTTGAATCTTTTTTTTATTTCTAAGAAAAATATGGATCCAGTAAGGACAACAACTGAACCAATGTTAATCATAATTGCAATTCCAAACATCAGCCCACCTAAAAAATAGCTTATATTAGACATATTTTTTGTTGATAAAAGATTGAGACCCGCAGCTATAAATAAGAGACTGTATATCTCTGAATATTCAGCTGTACCCCATGGAGTAGACATAAAAATGAGATATAGGCTTGAGGCCAATAAGCTGTAGAGGATATTTTTTACTTCTAAATTAACTAATCTAAAAAGTAATATAGCAAGTAAAAAAATCGGAATATCATTAATCAATTTAAAGATAACTAAGCTTTCTTCGGCAAAAGAAATTAGCACCTTATAGAGAATGTATAAAATTGGCTGCTTACTCTCCCACTGGCTTTGATAAGGAAAGTTTTCTAATGAGATATTGTTAGAAGCGACTAAATAAGAGCTTATATCCCAGTCAATAATTTCAAAATTAATATATGCATTTTGAGTTAGTAAAGTAATTGTAAATAATAACAAAAAAGAATGAGAATATTTAGGTGAAAATGAGTCAATTTTTGTTGTAAAAATTCTTACAAATTTAATCTTTTCTGGATCAGCGTATATAAGTTTAATTAAAAATAATGATGCGATTGTGTATGTTTCAAAATAATTGATTTCGTCAACTAAATTAATCAAAAAAAAGCTAACGATAAAATAAGCAACAATTTTTACCTTCAAAATTTGAGCTTTCATTAGAAAATTTAGCGATTGAAACAAAAAAAAAGCAAAAAAACCTTGAAAGCTTAATATGTCGATTAAAAATAAGGCCACAGGCATTACTAACAAAAAAGCATTCCTGTATTTGAAGTCTCTAAATAAATTTATATAATTTTTCATTTATTTTAAAAAGAATTTTTTCATCTGTACTATATTTTATCTTATAAGTTTTTAATAGTAGTATTAAATTGAGCAACATAGGGTAATTTATCAGTAACGATCAATCTATAGCAAAAATATATGAAAAAGGAACTTGGTACCATACTTTTTCATATGAAAATATTATCACCACAGGGACATTTGACTATAGGTCTTTAATAAATACTCTTAATTTACCATCAATGGACTCACTTGATGTTTTAGATGTGGGTTGTTCTGATGGTTTTTTTTCTAAGTATTTTCTTGATAATCTAAACGCAAATTATGTTTTAGGACTTGATATCAACAAGTATGATGGCAGTGTTGCATTTGATGTTTTAAAAAGCTATGAAAATAACTTTAAAGAAAAGTATAAAAATCATAATGACTTTCAGGAATTAAAAGAAGAATATATGTCTCTTGGTTTAAATTCTCCAAATAAATATTTATTGATTAAGAAAATTTATGGATTAAATATGGACTTTAAAGAGGGGTCCATTTACAATCTAGAAGATTTTAACAATTTTGATGTTACTTTCTGTGGGTCTCTTTTAGAACACCTTCGAGACCCAATAACGGCTATTGAACAACTTTATTTAGCTACTAACAAATTCTGCATTATTGATGTTTCTAATACATTTTCTACCAAATTTTTAAGACGTAAACCTTATATTGAATACACGAATAGTGGAGGTAACTTTTTTAAGTATTCTAACGAATCAATAATTAATATTATGTCGAATGTTGGCTTTAAAAGTGTAAGTAATTTATCAAACTACAAAATAAAAATCGAAAAGTATGGCTATAAAATTCCTCATGGTGTGTTCATCGGATATAAATAGATCCTAGATTAAGTTTTCAAAACCTTAAGAGTGTCATCTGATGTGTTTATAAAATTGAAAATCATAGATGCAGCCCAAATTAACAAAGTTGTCCCATGTAAATCTGGTTCATCAAATCCCTTAGAAACATTTACTCCATAATAATGTGTTTGACTCTTATTAAGATAATATGAAAATCCACCCTGTGAATGTTGGTGTAATTGAATAATATTTAATACTTCAATGAAGTAATCCCTAATATCTTTTTTTCTATAAGTCGTTTGAAGAGAGCATTGATAGAGGACGTAAACAATATCAACTAAGTCGCAGCCCTCTGAGTTTGGTTTTACTTTTAGCGTAGAGTCGATAAGTTTTTCTGGATAATGAATGGGAGCTTCTAGCCATTCAAGTCCTGAAATAACTTTCATTGATCCATTTACCAGTTGTGATTGGTTCTTGACTGAACCAGAATAATAAAAACCGTTACGAGGATTTACAATCTTTGATATGTAATCTTTAAGAGATGTTGATAATTCATCTCTATTTAAGATGTCCTGAGTAGATGAGAATAAACATATCCCTGAAAACTGAGCACCTGCATCCCAAGGTGAATTCCAATTTTGAAGATTTAGAAATTCAACTATCAAATCCTTTGTATTCGGAAATTCTAAGTAAGGTTTTGAATTTTTACCTCCTATTTGAATTAATGTTGAAATTGCTTGCTTAGACTCTGCCCTTATACTTTTTTTTAAATAATCACTTTTGGAATATGGAGGTTTAAATTTAGCACCTGCAATTAACTCTTTAGCTTTATGCTTAAGGGCTACTTTTAAATTAGCAGCTCTAAAGTAGTTAAGATAAGCTTCATCAATAAATGAATTTTTGGGATAACCCTGAATGCTTTTTTGAAATGAATTTAAATATTCTGATGCTTGTAAAGTTGTTGCTTCATTGTTTAAATTTCCAAGAATATAGTTTATCTTTAAACCAAAACATGCTGTTCCAAGTTTTAGTTCCGAACCATGTTTAGTTAATCCTTGTTTAACAAATTGATACTGATTGTCTGAATATTTTATCGATTCAAGGAATTTGTAAGTAGAATCAATAAAATTATTTTTTGTAGAATTTAGATTATTCATATTTAAATAATTATAGACATCTTACTAATAGGGTTATTAAAAATATATAATTAGATTTGGAATTATATTAAATATGAAAAAATATTCAGTAGTTGTATTAGGATCTTCTGGCTTAGTGGGTAGTTCGCTAAAAAGAAGGCTGGAAAATTCTAATAAGGTATCTACAGTTTATTCATCAACAAGAAAAGATACTGATTTGTTTTCTTTAGACGAAACAAAAAAGTTATTAGAAAAAACAAAACCAGATATTTTAATTAATGCCGCTGCAAAGGTGGGTGGAATATTAGCTAATAATACATTCCGCACAGCATTTATTATTGATAATTTAAAAATCAACACAAATATTTTAGAAGCGTGCATGAGCCATTCATCTATAAAAATAATTAATCTCGGCTCAAGCTGTATATATCCACTCAATGCAAAGAACCCCATCAAAGAGGATTATATTATGACCGGAAAGTTGGAGCCTACTAATTCACCTTATGCAATGGCAAAATTAGCCGCTATAGAAATTGCAGACTCTTTATCGAAAGAATTTGGTCATGAAATTTACAACTTAATGCCAACAAATCTTTATGGGCCATGTGATAATTTCTCAAACGAAGGTAGTCATGTAATACCTGGGCTGATTCACAGAATGCATTTATCTAAAATAAAAAAACAAAAAGAATTTAAAATATGGGGTACAGGTAAACCATTAAGAGAATTCCTATATGTTGATGATTTTGCAGATGCTGTTGAATTTTTAATGGATAAAAAGCCTGTACACAGTCTATTAAACGTAGGGAGTGGTGCTGAGGTATCTATTTCAGATTTATCAAGAATGATAAAAAAAATAATTGGCTACAAAGGTGAACTTAAATTTGACCATTCTAAGCCAGATGGTAATCCAAGAAAACTTATAGATAGTAGTAAATTAAACACTTTGGGATGGATGGCAACTACAGAGCTTGAAGAAGGTCTGTCAAAAACCTACAGTTGGTACTTAAAAAATAATTAAACTGGGTTTTCCCATGTAGGTTTGATTAAATTATTTTTGATCAAGATTTTTTCTTTTTCAGCATTATTTAAATCACTTTCGACCATCATTTTTACTAAATTTTCAAAAGATGTTGAGGGTTTCCAATTTAGTTTTCTTTGAGCTTTTGAATAGTCTCCTAACAAAAAATCAACCTCATTTGGTCTGAAGTATTTTTTATCAGTTACAACAAATTCTTCCCAGTTTAAATTTACAGTTTTAAAAGCAAGTTCTGCAAATTCTCTGACTGAATAAGATTCTCCAGAAGCAATAACAAAATCATCTGCGGTGTCTTGTTGTAGCATAAGCCACATAGCCTGTGTGTAGTCACCAGCGAAACCCCAATCTCGTGAAGCCTCAAGATTTCCAAGAGTCAATTTTTTCTGAAGCTGGTGATAAATTCTACCAACAGCTTTTGTTATTTTTCTGGTAACAAATGTCTCTCCTCTAAGTGGTGACTCGTGATTAAACAAAATACCATTAGTACAGAATAGGTCATACGAATCTCTATATATTTTTGTCATATTATGTGCAAATACTTTCGAAGCAGCATAAGGGCTTTTTGCATCAAAGTCTGAATTTTCATTTAATTTTTCTTTTGTTGCACCACCATACATTTCAGAAGAGGATGCTTGGTAAAATTTAATATATTTATCAGATCTTCTTAGCGACTCCAAAATAGAGGTGGAACCTAATGTTCCTACTTGTGTAGTAAATATTGGATTTTGAAATGATACTGCTACATGAGACTGAGCTGCTAGATTATAAACCTCATCTGGTTGAATAGAATTTATCAAGTTAAATATTGAAGCTGAATCCAGTAGATCTGAGTAATGTAAAATTAATTGTTCTTTTTGTTGATATTCTGAAATTAAATCATCGATTCTTACTGTGTTTATAGATGATGATCTTCTGACTGTACCATGAACGATATAACCCTTCTCAAGTAAAAATTTTGATAAATAGTATCCGTCTTGTCCTGTAATACCTGTTATGAATGCTACTTTGTTCATATCCCCTCTCTTAATGAATATCCTAGATAACTAAAAAATATAAACGGAAAATGTACTCCTTCCATTGTAACGTCTAATGATGAAAGAATAAAAACGGGTAATAATAAGGATAAAATTTTATAATTCCCATGCCTAAATTTATAATATTTTATCAAGTAAATATAAAAGGTAATAAAAAGAAAAAGTTGTAAAAATCCTCCTCTGGCTAATATATTCACAAAATAATTATGAACATGTTCATTTAAACCATCTCTTCCGAGTCTGCCAGGAGCTGTTGGGTCCAACATTACAGGAATTATTTCTTTGTAGCCATAACCAGTCATTAATATTTCTTTATTTTTTAAGTCATAAAATACATCTTGCCAAATATCAAGCCTCCAGTTCGTGGTGGAGTCCCTAGACATGAGATATCCATCTTGAAAATAGAATGATAGAAAAACTTTGGCAGTATCTTTATTTTTAACGACTCCATCGATAGCTTCTGAAATATACTCTACTTTTAGCACTTCAGGATCTTTATAGAAGTCAAAATTTCCATAAACCCTAAAAGTAGAGGCAAAGAATAATGAAATAGAAATAAGAAGTATGCTGAAGATAAATAATTTGTATTTAAATATGTTTTTATATTCATAAAATACATATAAGAAAGAAAATAAAATTAAAGACAGTACTGAACCTCTTGAATTAAATAACATTACTGGCGCAAATATTGAAATAATAAAAAATGAATATGCAACTTTAAAACGGTCATTTTCAAAATTTGAATTAATTAATAGAATTACAACTATAACTCCTAATGCCAGATCTGCTGCTTTGATAAATTGAAATTTGTCTGCATATGTATTGAAAAATATTATTAGATTATCTGGATAGTTCCCAGTAGAAATTAAATATGTGTACGGCAAAATAAATATTATTAGAAATTTAGGAAATCTTTGACTCCAAGAATTAGAAATGTAAAAGTATCCCAAGAACAAAATAGCTATTGTCCAAATGTATGAGCTTGTTTTATAGGTGTAAGAAGCATAAAAGCTACTGCCTGAAATAAAAGCTGACAGAAAAAAACAAAAAATAATAGATTTAATGATTAAGATAATTTTCACATCTATGTTGCTAAAAACTTTATTCGGAATAATAAGTAGTAAAATCGAAATAAAAACTAAACCTGCAACTGTAAGCTCTCCAATAAGAACTCCAAATATACTTAGTCCAACAAAAGGTCTTGCAAAAACAATACAGAAACAAATATAAATCAACAAGGTCCAACTTATTAAGTCATATAAATTTTTTGGAACTATTTTGGAAAATTTAACTATTTTTTCACTATACATTTGTACTTCTTAGATTACAAGATAAGCAAACATGATTATAACATATAATAAATATTTTAAACCTTGAGTTAAGTACGGTGTTAATTTTTTCACTTAATAGAATAAAATGTAATGACAGATAAAAAAATTACTTACGTTTTTGGATTTGGTAGAAAAAATAAACTTAATGATGAAAATTACTCGGACGAATTTTTTTATGGATATAAAGATTTTTTAGATTTTGGATTTGATGCAAACATGATTGAATTTGAAGATTGTAAAAATTCAAAATTATTATTATTAGATAGATTTATAAGAAAATTTTTAAAACTCCCAAGCTATACACATAACTTAACTAGTAAGGAAAATTATAAAATCCTTGAAGAGAGTGATGTGGTTGTATTCACTATGGAAAGAGCCTATTTAGGAAGCTATTTAATGCTCCGAAAGATAACTAAAAAGAATATTTCTCAAAAAACAACTATGTTCGTAATGGGTTTCTTTTCAAAGCTTAGTAAAAAGCCAACCCTTTTTTACATTCAAAAAAAAATACTTCTAAAAGTTTTTAGAAAACTAGATTTTTTAATTTTTTTAGGAAGGGGTGAAATGGTAGAGGCCAAAAAAATATTTCCAGAATTAGCCCATAAGTTTTATTTTTTACCATTTGAAGTCAATAAAAGATTTTGGGAAATAAATGATAAACCACAACTAAAAAAAAGGTCTGAAATACTATTTATTGGAAATGATGGAAATAGGGAATATGAAAAAGTCATAAAAATTGCAGAAAGAGTTCAAGATGTTGAGTTTACTTTTATAACGGAACAAATTGATAGAAAAAATATTACTACAAAAAATGTTACATTAATAAATGGTCATTGGAGCAAAAATGTGCTCACAGATAAAGAAATGATTGATTATTATGATAATGCAATTCTCACAATTATTCCATTAAAAGAATCTCTACAGCCATCTGGACAAAGTGTGACGCTGCAATCAATGGCTAGGGGTGTTCCAGTTATGATTACCAAAACTAAAGGTTTTTGGGATTACAATAACTACAAAAATTTTGAAAATATTATATTCATAGACGATGATTCTGTAGAAAATTGGGTTTTTAATATTAAAAATTATTTAGAAAATTATGAAACTATTAATACATTATCTAAAAACTCACTACGAACTTTTGGTAAATTAAACAATCATCAAAATTTTTATAAGACACTAAAAAAATTAATGGAAATTAATTAATTTTTTTTCACATTTTTAAGAAAAAAATAAAACTTTTTTTGTATTGAAAAAGATAAAGTTTTTTTGTAATTGTTTATATTTTTCACTTCTGCTCTATTTAGTAATAATTTTTCAAATAACTCTAGATACTCTTCACACATTTTTAAAGAGGAAAATTTATATTTTTTTACTTTCCCAATATAGAAATCATAATCAATAATCATCTGTTTTAAATCAATACTCAATGTGTCATTTTTAAACTCAATACCATAATCCTTTGCGTATTCAGGTGTTCCTCCGCTATTTATATACATTATTGGAAGCCCGCATTGTGCACCCTCTATATGATGATTCCCTGAAGGTTCATTTAGAGATCCCGTAATGTAAATGTGATGCTTTTTAATTTCATTAGCTAATTGTTCTCCTGATAATGGCTCAATGTAGTGTGAGTTTTTGAAAATAGCATTTTTTGGAATATTGCCAATATAAGTAAATTCAATTTTATCTTTCCACTCTTTTGAAGAAATCATAGAGTCTAAAAGTAAATAAGTTTCAAATCCCTTATTCCAATTTGCACCCCAGTGATGGGTTACGATCTTTAATTTTTCTTTTTTATTCCATGGTGTGAAGTTAACTCGATTAAATATTTTCTCATCTGCTCCAGCATAGATCACAGTATTGTCTTTTGATGTAATCCCCTGAGCAACATAAAGGTTCATTAACCATTCACTTACAAAAACAGACTGTGTAGCTATTTTATTTGCCTCAATCATATATCTATTTACATAATTCGTTCCCTTTCTTTCGTCACATTCATTTAACCTATGAACAACTACTGTCTTGTTGTTCACAAAATACAAGTACTTTTGTACATCTAAATGAGTAAATGCCGAAGACTCTGAAGTTTTTCGAGGTTCTGTAATTAGTATTAAATCTATATCATCGTCGTTTAGGTGGTTCACTACCTCTATTCCATTTGATTCCAAATAATTTTTTAGATTAATAGCGAATAGATTTCCGCCACCCCATGGCCCTTCTTTAATTTTTGTACCTATACTTACTTTCATAATTCTTCAAGCATATCGTTAAAAGCATTAAATCCATTTGGAATTTTTAAATACTGAACTTTTTTTTCTGCAAACTCAACATCGGGTTTTGCTCTTTCGAAATTATGCATATCAAAAATTGAAACTTCATTCAAGATTTCTGAAGCAATTCCGACATCTGTAGAAATTATGGGTGTTCTTGTTAAACTACACTCAATAATAGCTTGGGGTCCACCTTCATACCTAGAAGAAACTATATACAAATCCAATAAATTGTAAAGTTCATTCAAAGTCTTGAAATCTACCATTTCTT
>Ga0075480_10002572_pt1 | contig 11660 bp, 10 predicted proteins | sample DEB08_DNA_7_FD_81590 | JGI IMG/M metagenome (GOLD analysis project Ga0075480, IMG submission 81590) | Aqueous microbial communities from the Delaware River and Bay under freshwater to marine salinity gradient to study organic matter... | ecosystem: Environmental > Aquatic > Marine > Coastal ... | reverse complement strand
GCGGCATATGCCGTGTGGCAACCCGCAAACCGTTGGACAGAGTCGTAAGCATTCCCGCCTTCATGATGCGCGCTTCTTTTCCATAATAAGCTGTTTGACCGCTTCCGGGCTCGCCTCGACCTTGTGGCTCCGTTCCGGGCGGTCCATCAAATCAGCCATATGGGCTGGCAAGGGAGGTGTTGAGCCTGTTGCCTTGGCAACAGCGTCCTGAAACTTTGCCGGATGGGCACAGGCCAGCGCCACCACCGGCGTGCCCGATGCTACCGTGCCATCGGCAATCGCCCGCCGCGCCGCTGACACACCGACCGCACTATGCGGATCAAGGGTCATGCCATTGTCTCTGGCCGTATTTGCAATTTCTTCAATCGTTCCGGCGTCATCCAGTCGATAAGCCGCAAAAATCGCGCGTGCCTTTGCCATCACCGGATCGGGCAAAGAGAAATTGCCGGTCTCGGCAAATTCAGCCATGACAGACGCGGTTCGCGCTCCATCACGATCAAGCAATTCAAAAAGCAGTCGCTCAAAATTGCTTGAGACCTGAATGTCCATTGACGGGCTCAGCGACGGGTTTACCGTCTCGCGGCGCATGGCGCCCTGTTCAAAAAAGCGGGTCAGAATGTCATTCTGGTTGGATGCCACCAACAGCCGTTCGATCGGCAAGCCCATCTGCATCGCAACATAGCCGGCAAAAACATTGCCAAAATTTCCGGTTGGCACAGAAAAGGCCACCTTTTTATCAGGTGCGCCAAGCGCCAGAGCCGCCGAGAAATAATAGACGATCTGCGGCATCAAACGCGCCCAATTGATCGAATTTACCGCTGAGAGATTAACGTCATCGCGAAAATCATGTTCATTAAACAGCGATTTGACGATGGCCTGACAATCATCAAAATCACCCTTTACGGCCACGGCGTGTGCGCCATCGGCAATGACCGATGTCATCTGGCGTTGTTGCACCGGTGACACCCTTCCATCCGGAAACAGGATGAAAATATCAATGGCGTCACGCCCCTTGAAGGCTTCCAGCGCGGCTGATCCGGTGTCACCGCTGGTTGCTCCCAAAATCACCGCCTGCCGAGATGAGCGCTTCAAGGCCCGGTCAAATGCCCGGGACAAAAATTGCATGGCATAGTCCTTGAACGCAATGGTCGGGCCGTGAAACAGCTCCAGCACATGAATATCGCCTTCAAGATGTTTCAGAGGGGCGATCGCAGGATCATCAAAATCTGCATAGGCGTCTGCAGCCATGCCGGCCAGTTCCTCTGCATCAATCTCACCATCGGTAAAGCGAGACATGATCTGGCCGGCCAACTCGCTGTAAGACAGGGTGGAGAATGACCTGATCTCCTCGACATCGAAGCGGGGATATTGTGTTGGCAAATACAGGCCGCCATCACGGGCAAGCCCGGAAAGCAGAGCTTCTTCATAGCCAAGGGGGCCATCGGCGCCACGCGTGCTGATATATTTCATCTCCCTGTCACTCCCCTGTTTCAGGCTTGCTAAAGCCAAGCCTGCCAGCTTGATGATGGAACGCCAGATAGACACCAAGCAGTGCCAGCGCGATCCCATACCATGTTATCGCATAGCTGAGGTGTGAATTGCGTAAATTCAGCTTTGTGCGGGCGGCAATCGGCAGGCTTACTACGTCAGATGTACGAATAGCCGCCGCGTAATAATCTGTCACAGCCCCGTCGCCAAGGCCAAGATGTACCGCAATCTGTTCCGGAACAAGGGTGAACCAGAAACCACCGGCAGGATCATTTTCCGGCACAAAATAGCCTTTCTTTGCGGGAAGCCGCAAAATCGCCTCTACCGTGGTCTGTCCCTCAATAAGCGAGAACATCCGTTTGGCCGGTTCTCTGTAGGATTCGGACACCCAGCCCCTATTCACCAGAACCGTTCGCCCGTCCTCAAGGGTAAATGGCGTTACGATATGAAAGCCAGCATTGCCCTCATAGGTTCGCCCGGTCATGAAAACTTCACGGGTATGATCAAAACTACCAACGAGGCTAAGGCGACGAAATTCCATTTCAGGCGACATCGCATCGGCAAGCGGCAATGCAATGGGTGGTGCAGATGCGCGCTCTTCAAAGCTGGCGATCAGGTCATTTTTCCATTCAAGGCGTTGCATCTGCCAAGTACCAAGACCAAGCAGAACAATAAATGCCGGCAGAGCGAAGAATGTGGGCCAGAAAAGGGGTCGAAAATGCATCATATGTCGTCCGGAGATGTTGCGGCGGATCTATGTCTTTGATCAGTTGCGGGCAACCATCTTTCAAGCGTTAACCGTTATTGGTTATCTATCAAAAGGGGAGCGCCTTTATCAAGCGCTCCCCCCTTCTTGTTATTTTTACTAAGGTTCAGGCCGCGTGGATCAACCACCCCACCAGTAAACAGCGGCAAACAGGAACAACCAGACGACGTCAACGAAGTGCCAGTACCAGGCTGCAGCCTCAAAGCCGAAATGCTGTTCCGCAGTAAAGTGACCGGCGCGGCCTCTTAACCAGCAAACAGCAAGGAACAACGTACCCACAATCACATGGAAACCATGAAAGCCAGTCGCCATGTAAAAGACTGACGGATATACGCCGTCAGTGAAACCAAACGGTGCATGGCTGTATTCAAGTGCCTGCAATCCGGTGAACATGGCCCCTAGAATGATGGTGATCCCAAGACCTGTCATGAAATCCTTGCGATTGCCATGCTGTAATGCATGGTGTGCCCAAGTCACTGTGCAACCAGACAGCAGCAACACCAGCGTGTTGATCAGCGGCAAATCAAACGGATCAAAAGTGGTGATGCCTTCGGGCGGCCACACTCCGCCTTCGGGGAACAGGGCACGATCAAAAAACGCCCAGAAGAAGGCGACAAAGAACATCACCTCAGAGGCGATGAACAGCATCATGCCATAACGCATGCCGATCTGAACGATTGGCGTATGATGGCCCTGATACTCAGCTTCGCGAATGATATCGCGCCACCACATATACATGGTCATCAGCACCAGCACAAAACCAAGCGCCAGCACAGCCACGCCGTACTCAACCTCGTGCATATACATCACACCACCAACCGCAGTCGCAAATGCTGCCGCGGACCCAACGGCTGGCCACGGGCTTGCCTCTACAAGGTGATAAGGGTGTTTATTGGCACCGCTCATTTTCGTCTCCTTACAATCTGGCCGGTCATGATGCCGGCCACCTCTCCACGATTACGCCTATGCTAGCTTTTCGGACTGCCTTTTGCAGGGAAAAAAGTATAGGACAGAATGATTTCGCTGATATCAACCGTATCAACACTCTCAATGATTTCAGGATCAACATAAAACCGAACCGGCATCAGCATTGATTCGCCCGGCGCCAGCTCCTGTTCGATGAAGCAGAAGCAATCCAGCTTCATAAAATGCGGACCAGCCTTTACCGGCGTCACATTAAATGTTGATGTGCCGACAGACGGCGAGTCTCCAAGATTGGTTGCCTGGTAATTGATCACTATTTCTTCGCCGGGATTCAAAGTCACCGGCTTGTCCACCGGTTCAAAGCGCCAGTTCAGACCGGGGCTTACATTGGCATCAAAGCGAATCTTGATAGGGTGATTTGCTATGATTGTCTCGGCTGTGTTTGATGTGACCTGTGTCGTGCCGCCATAACCCGTGACTTTACAGAACAGCTGGTAAAGCGGCACCGACGCATAGGCAAGGCCGATCATGCCTGCAACAATGGCGGCCAAAATCAAAAGCGTACGCCTGTTTGCATTCCCCGCCTGTTTTAGCGGCGATGGCATCCCATTGAGGCTGTTCACCGTCATGAGCCGCTCCCAACCCGCACGATGGTAAGCGCATAGAACAGCACCACAAGAAGCACAATCGCGCCAAGCAGGGCATAATTGCGGCTGCGGCGCATTTTCTGCATTTCTTCACCGGTTTTTGGCTCGGGACGCTGGGTCATGAAAGCAACCCCGCCTGTACCATCTCAGCAATGGCGTGGTCTGCCACAAGCGCAAGGAACAGAATAAACAGATACAGGATCGAAAAGCCAAACAGGCGGCGCGCAACAGCATGCTCTGCTGTATGGAAGAGCTGTACGGACAGATAAAGGAAATATCCGCCGGCGATCGCGGCAAGCACACCATAGGCAACAGATGCCATGCCAATCAGATAAGGCGCCACGCCAAGTGGCAAAAGAAGCACAGCATAGATCAGGATTTGCCGTCTTGTCTCTGCCTCGCCGGAAACGACAGGCAGCATCGGCACATTGGCCCGTGTGTAATCATCGTTGCGGAACAGCGCCAGCGCCCAAAAATGCGGTGGCGTCCACATGAAAATCAGGGCAAACAGCAACAGCGGCTCAATCGACAGTCCATCTGCTACCGCAGCCCAGCCGATCACCGGCGGCAATGCACCGGCAGCACCACCAATCACGATGTTTTGCGGCGTCCGGCGTTTCAGCCAAATCGTATAGATGACACCGTAGAAAAAGATTGTGAAGGCCAGCAAACCCGCCGCAAGCCAGTTTGCCGCCAACCCCAGAACAAGCACGGAGAGGGCCGAAACCACCAAACCCATTGTCAAGGCTTCGGCAGGGTCCATCACCCCGGCAGGGATTGGCCGTGACTTTGTCCGCGTCATCACCGCGTCGATATCGCGATCATACCACTGGTTGATCGCCCCCGATGCACCGGCACCAGCAGCAATCGCCAAAAGCGAGATGACAAACACCAGTGGATGCACCTCGCCGGGTGCCAGATACATACCGGCAAAACCGGTAAAGATGACAAGGCTCATCACCCGTGGCTTCAACAGCGACCAGAAGTCCCTGACTGACGGCGCATAAAGCGTGCCAGTGTCAACAGACGCATTCTGTTCAGTCGTTAGAGCCATGTTTCAAACCTATCAAACAGGACCGAAGCGCCCGTTGGGGGCGCTTCGATGCCATTTTTACTTAACCTTCGGCAATTCGTCGAAGGTGTGATATGGCGGCGGTGAAGACACCTGCCATTCCAGAGTTGTTGCACCCTCACCATACGGGTTGTCGGCCGCACGGCGCTTGACGATGAACGCATGCGCAATCACCACCAGGAACAGCACCGCACCCGCAGCACCGATATATGAGCCGATAGAGGCAACCATATTCCAGCCCGCAAACGCATCCGGATAGTCAATATACCGCCGTGGCATACCGGCAAGTCCAAGGAAATGCATCGGGAAGAACGTCAGGTTCACGCCGATAAAGGTGACCCAGAAATGCAGTTTGGCCAGACCTTCGGAATATTCGTAACCGGTCATTTTAGAGAACCAGTAATAGAAACCCGCAAACAGGCCAAACACCGCGCCAAGTGACAGCACATAATGGAAGTGTGCAATTACGTAGTAGGTGTTGTGAAGCACCACATCAAGACCAGCATTCGACAATACAACGCCTGTAACACCGCCAACAGTGAACAGGAAGATAAAGCCGATTGCCCAAAGCATCGGCACGCGGAAGGTGATTGAACCACCCCACATTGTCGCGATCCATGAGAAGATCTTCACACCCGTTGGCACCGCAATCACCATCGTTGCCGCGGTGAAATACGCTCTGGTGTCAACGCTCAGGCCGACTGTGTACATGTGGTGTGCCCAGACGATGAAGCCGACAAAGCCGATCGCCACCATGGCATATGCCATTCCGAGATAACCGAATACCGGCTTTTTCGAAAAGGTCGAGATGATATGGCTGACGATACCGAACGCCGGCAAGATCATGATGTACACTTCCGGATGACCAAAGAACCAGAACAGATGCAGGAACAGGATTGGATCTCCGCCACCCTCGGGGATGAAGAAGGTTGTTCCGAAGTTACGGTCAGTCAACAGCATGGTGATCGCACCGGCAAGAACCGGAACCGCCAACAGCAACAGGAATGCGGTGATCAGCATCGCCCACGCAAACAGTGGCATCTTGTGCATTGTCATGCCCGGGGTACGCATGTTGAAGATCGTGGTGATAAAGTTGGCCGCACCAAGTATCGAGGAAACACCGGCAAGGTGCAGCGAGAAAATCGCCAGATCCATCGACATGCCGGGGGTTCCGGCGCTTGATGACAATGGCGGATAAATCGTCCAGCCAACACCGGCACCACCGTCCATGACCGCCGAGAGAAGCAACAGCAGGAATGAAGGTGGCAACAGCCAGAAGCTGATATTGTTCATCCGTGGAAACGCCATGTCGGGCGCGCCGATCATGATCGGGACAAACCAGTTACCAAAACCACCGATCAGACCCGGCATCACAACGAAAAACACCATGATGAGACCATGCGCCGTTGTGAATACGTTCCATACATGACCATCAGCCATGTATTGCACGCCCGGTTGCATCAATTCCATACGCATGAAAACTGACAAACCGCCACCGATAAAGGCGGCAAGGATAGCAAACACAATGTACATAGTGCCGATATCCTTGTGGTTGGTGGAATAAAGCCACCGACGCACAAAGCTGGATGGGGCACCGTGATCAGCGTGGGCTTGAGCACTCATTTTATTATCCTCTTCGCTATCAGGTTATTGGGCCGAAGCCACAACAATGGTAGATGGCCTGGCGTCGTCATCATTCATCGCGAATTCCTCGCGGGCTGAGGACAGCCATGCATCATATTCTGCTCGTGGCAATGCAACCACCTCGATCGGCATATAGGCGTGGTTCACGCCGCAGATCTGGTTGCACTGACCATAATAGGTTTGCTTTCCGGCAGGCACATCAATCCAGACTTCATTCGTGCGACCGATAAAGGCATATACCTGCACCGCAAGTGACGGCACAAAGAATGAATGCATCACGTCATTGCCGGTAACCAAAAGCTTGATCCGCGTATCAGCGGGCACAACAAGGGGATTATCCACTGACAACAGGCGAGTCTGGCCTTCCTTGAGTTCAGCTTCATCAATCAGATAGCTGTCAAAGGCGATACCTTCGTCCGGATATTCATAGTTCCAGTACCACTGGTTGCCTGTCACCTTGATCACCATATCGGTGTCTGCAGTACGGTCCAGATAATACAAGAGGCGGAAAGACGGGATCGCGATACCCACCAGAATCAATACGGGGATCACTGTCCACAGGATCTCAATCACGGTGTTATGCGATGTCTTCGATGGCGTCGGGTTAGCCGAAGCCCGGAAACGGACACTGACATACACCAGCAGACCAAGCACAAACAACGAGATCAGCGTGATGATGACCAACAGCAGATTGTGCAAATCTGTTGCCATCTCGGCGATGCTACCGGCGGGCGGCTGCAAATCCATCTGCCATGGTGTCGGCTTGGCGGCATGCGCGGCTGTCACGCTCAAAAGGGTGCCGATAACAGCGCCGCAAGCGATGCCTGCAGTGCGCCCAGTGGCAAGAACTCGCGCTACCTGAGTGAAAAGAGTTTTGGCTGAAGATGCCATGAATTCGTCTCCCACATTTCGAAAGGCCGGACTGCGGCCCCCCTTGTGACCGCCTCCCAAAAATCGCGGCCTTAATCAACGCTCTTACTTAGACCTAAATTGACCAAGAAGGAACCCCCTTGCGGCCTCCTGACGCGATAAAATTCATGTTTTTTTTGCTTTGTTTTGAAAAGCGCAATCTTTGTGCTTTCCTGCACCCGTTGGCATTTCGACAATTACCTTGAAATTGCCAGGTCGAGGCCCCATTCTCATCAGGTACATCTCACCTACATCAGCTTAAAAAGCACCCGATTCCGCGAGGCCTGACATGGACCATCTTGAACAAACCGATTCGATTTTTTTCACCGGAACCAGCCTTGAGCGCGACAAAGCCGAACAGATTGTGCGCGAGGCGCTTGCCGGTGCGGATGATGGTGAATTGTTCCTTGAGATGCGTCATTCTGAAATGCTGGTGTTCGATGATGGCCGTTTGAAAGCCGCCACCTACGACCAATCCAGCGGCCTTGGTCTTCGTGCCATAGCGGGCGAGGCGCATGGCTATGCTCATGCGGGCGAGTTGAGCGAAGCGGCATTGCGTCGCGCCGCCGCCAGCGTATCTGCCGTCACCAAAGGATATAATGGAACTGCCGCGCTTGCGCCCGTAGCCGGCAGCAATCGGCCGCTATATTCCGATGGCAATCCGTTGAACGGCACGCCCTTCGACACCAAAGTGACGCTCTTGCAGGAAATTGACGCCTATGCCCGTGCCGCTGACCCGCGCGTGGTGCAGGTGAGCGCCAGCCTCGCCGGTTCATGGCAGGCGGTGCAGATCATGCGTGCTGACGGCAAGCGTGTTGCCGACATACGCCCCCTTGTGCGGATCAATGTTTCGGTCGTGGTCGAACAGGATGGGCGCATGGAGTCGGGCTCCTCGGGTGCTGGCGGACGGGTTATGTTCGATCAATTTATCCAACCCGCATCATGGCAAGCGCAGGTTGATGAGGCATTGCGCATCGCCACGCTCAATCTCGACTCGGTTGCCGCACCCGCAGGTGAAATGGAAATTGTTCTTGGTGCCGGTTGGCCCGGTGTCATGCTGCATGAGGCGGTTGGTCACGGTTTGGAAGGTGATTTCAATCGCAAGGGAACCTCGGTATTCAGTGGCCGTGTCGGTGAACAGGTCGCAGCAAAGGGCGTCACGGTTGTCGATGACGGAACCATGATGGACCGCCGCGGATCGATCACTGTTGATGATGAAGGCACCCAGTCACGGCGCAATGTGCTGATCGAGGATGGCATTCTTCGCGGCTATATGCAGGACCGCCAGAATGCACGTCTGATGGGGGTTGAGGCCACCGGTAACGGACGCCGCGAATCCTATGTGCATGCGCCAATGCCGCGCATGACCAACACTTTCATGGAAAGCGGCAAGGACGACCCCGAAGAAATCGTCGCTTCAATGAAGAAAGGTATTTATGCGGTGAATTTTGGTGGCGGCCAGGTGGACATCACCTCCGGCAAATTCGTCTTTTCCGCATCCGAGGCCTATCTTGTTGAAAATGGCAAAATCGGCGCGCCGGTGAAAGGGGCAACCTTGATTGGCAATGGCCCTGATGCGATGTCGAAAATCACCATGATTGGTAATGATATGGCGCTGGACAAGGGTGTTGGCACCTGTGGCAAGGCCGGCCAAAGCGTCCCTGTCGGCGTTGGTCAACCAACTGTCAAGATGGGTGGTATCACGGTCGGCGGCACAGAGGCCGCCTGATCACGGTTTGGGAACCGGCATCAAATGCCTGCCCCTCACCCAGATGCACTCTCAAACCACAATATTGGCAATTCAATTTTGCGGGGGACGTGACAATCGCGTGACAATCGCCACAAGGCAAATCGTGACCACAGCACCAAAGCCAAACGGATATTGTGAACCACCAAGATCATAGAGCGGGCCGGCAACAACGAGGCCAGCCACCTGTCCCAGTGACCCGAACCCTTGAATTGTGCCAAGCGAGCCGCCGCGACTGGACGCACCGGCAATCTTGCTCACCGCCGCGGTGATTGCCGGGGTCGACAAGGCAAAGCCGAAACAGATCGCTGTTGTGGCCAGCATTGTCTGAACCAACGGATAGTCATTGCCGACAAACAGGCCCATCACCACGAGAATTGTGATCACCTGCCCCAGCGCCAGCAAAGACGTTCCAAGAAATGTCGTGCCAACCTCGCCAAGACGGGCAACGATGCTTTTGATCAGCACCGCCTGAACGAGGATGATACACACCCCTATATAGGTGAAAAGCCAGCCGGTCTGCACCGCACCAAAACCAAGGTAATCACGCAGCACCAGAACAAACGAAGCTTCGACCTGGGCAAAAGACAGGTTCAGCATCAATGACGCAATCGCATAGAGTGCCAGCGGCGAGGCAAGCAATTCGCGCACCCGCCCCATCATTGAGCCTTGCATAAACACCGCGCCCGGGTCCGGCCGATCGCGTTCCACACCTTTCAGCCAGAAGGTCATGACAAGGGCCAGACAGGCAAATCCTGCGGCCAGCAGAAATGGTGTCCGGTACAAAGGCCCATCGCCAATGTTGCTGAGCAACCCGCCAAGTGCCGGCCCGGCAATGAAACCGACGCCAATCGCCGCACCAAGAAGCCCCATATACTGGGCCCTCTTTTCCGGTGTGGTCCGGTCAGTGATCATCGCCTGAATAACGCCTGTATTGCCTGATCCGAGCCCCGCCACGATCCGTGCCATGAACAGATGGGTGATATCATCCGACATGGCAAACCACAGATGCGCCAAGGCCGCCAAACCCAGCGAAAGAAACAGCACAAGGCGCCGCCCGAAATAGTCGGACAATCTGCCAAGGATTGGATTGGCCACAAACATCGCCAGCGCAAACGAGGCCAGAAGCAGGGTCATGACACTTGCCGGCTGCCCCATGGTTTCCAGAATGGTGTAGGGAAGAATGGGGATTAGCGCGCCAACGCCGACAAAATTGATACACACGATCATTAAAAGAATTGGCATCGAGACCTTCTGACTTTCATTCTTTATGACTTGTGGCGAATGAACTGCCCATCTTCGCAGCGGCCCATGCTAGATATTGTTGGCGGTGAAAATTTGGGACAGATCACCACCCCAGCTTCCATGAAAATTCTTCAGCAAAGCATCTGCCGGAGTCTGGCGCGTGGCCAGCCCTTCACGCAATGGCGCCAAAAAGCCTGATTCGTCATTGCCGCCGTCATCGGTGATGTTGCGCCGCTGCAACCCTTTTGACGAGATCGCCACAAGGCGGCTGGCAAGGTCATAGACATCATGTCCACCAAGACGGCCATTCAGACCATCACGCGCCACCGAAAGGCGCGCGGCCATGACATCATCTGCCGTAATATCACCGGCAAGGGTCGCCGCCTCCTCAAGCGCTGCCTCATCATATAAAAGCCCGACCCAGAACGCCGGCAACGCACAGATATTGGCCCACATGCCACTGTCCGCACCGCGCATTTCCAAAAACTGCTTCAGGCGCACCTCGGGAAAAGCCGTTGTCATATGGTCTTCAAAATCTTCCATTGTCGGCAATTGCCCCTCAAAACCCGGCAAGTTGCCCGCCATATAGTCGTGAAAGGACTCTCCGGCGACATCGATATAATCCTCGCCGCGATGCAGAAAATACATCGGCACATCGAGAATGTAATCGATCCATTGTTCATAGCCGAAAGCATCGTCAAACACACATGACGGCACCCCGCAACGCGCCGCATCCGTATCTGTCCACGCATGCGCCCGCGTTGAAAGATAAGTTGAAACCTTGCCATCCTTGAAGGGTGAATTGGCAAAAAGGGCCGTTGCCACAGGCTGTAACGCAAGCGATGTCCGGAATTTACGCCGCATGTCAGCTTCGTCAGCATAGTCAAGATTGACCTGCACAGTGCATGACCGAAGCATCATATCGAGCCCGAGTGTGCCAACCTTTGGCATATATTCGCGCATAATCCTGTAGCGCCCCTTCGGCATGAAGCTGATATCCTCGCGCCGGGCTGTCGGGTGATATCCGCAGCCAAGCATGCCGATATTAAGCGGAGCGCATACATTGCGCATATGCCGCAGATGCCGGCCTGTCTCGCTGCAGGTCTGATGCAAATTATCCAGTGGTGCGCCCGATAATTCCAGTTGCCCACCCGGTTCCAGCGTGACCGATCCTCCTGCGCCATCTTTCAGGCCAATGATCTTGCCTTTCTCCATAAT